>Ga0210399_10005119_pt1 | contig 10193 bp, 9 predicted proteins | sample IncBWC14MmetaG_FD_150865 | JGI IMG/M metagenome (GOLD analysis project Ga0210399, IMG submission 150865) | Forest soil microbial communities from Barre Woods Harvard Forest LTER site, Petersham, Massachusetts, United States - Inc-BW-C-14-M | ecosystem: Environmental > Terrestrial > Soil >...
TCTCAGGCTCTACGATTGAACTGCCGACCGTTTATCTGAAGGCCAAAGCATTGGGGCAGCGACCCCTAGTTCTAGTACCGCCCCAGCTTGCATTCGTCAAGTTTCTGCTTGCAGCGAGTCTGAAAGGTATAATATGAAAGTACTCGAAATCCTTAACCTGTACGCTCGGACAGTGTGCACTCTGTTCCCAAGTTGGGTAACTGTTTCGCTTCAGTACTCTGGTGTTCGGGCGCAGGGTAGCGCATGTTTGTGAGGTAGAAGCAGTTAGGTGTGTAGCTTTCTGGTGGTTGGCTTGCATCCTATAATCATAGGGATTCTTGGTTCTTACGAGTGGGGATCGGTTATTTCAGCCGAAGTCAGCGGTGGGGCGGCGGCAAAAAGGAGGTCGAAGATGACACAAGAAAACAACACAAAAACCAAGTCAATCTTTGACGTTACTTTTGTCAATGATGACTACTTTATCGGACGTGTTCGTGCCTTTGAGAAAATGTACGGTATGGATTGGAATGAATTTCTGGCAAAATACAGTGATGGCTCGCTGACTGACGGGCAACACAACGAAGATTACGCTGAGTGGGCATTTCTCTGCCATAGCTTCATGTCAGAACTCTTGAGGCATGACACAGGCCCCCCAGAGAATCCGACAGATTCAGAACCCCTCAAGCCCGAGCTAAGCTCGGGCTTTTTGGTTTTAAGGGAGTCTTCCGATTGTTCGACGCGGAATCCCACTTCGACAATGTCAGCGACGTACTGGCAACCCCTAAAGGGCGTTTCAGTATTGGATCGTATTCTCTATTGCAGAACCCACCTTCCGGGCCTTGGAGGTACATTTCGTTGGATGCCAGAATCGAGTTCACGTCTGGGCACACGTTGAGCCTGACAGAACGATATTCGCGGAACGGTGCAGGAAGTCCTATTTCTCGTCAACTCGGCTATCACTTCATGGATTCTGAACAGAAGTGCATCTTTCGCTTTACTACCCACGGTCAACCTTGGTCACTGGAAACGCCTTGTGACCTGCGACTGGGAGCGAACGAGGCCCTTTATCAGAACGGGGACCCCCGTATAAAAGGATTTGATTTAAGGAAGGTGGATTTCTTTAAGGCATTTCATTTAGCATTTGAGAATGCGTTTGGCGAGGCATTACCGTGGGACAAAGAAGTTCAATAACCCTCTACTTTGAAGAAGAGGGGCGTCAGAATTTCCCGGGCGTGCTCAGGGTTCTAAAGAGAACTCTCAAAAGACGCCCAGAGCTTCGCACGTTGCCGCTCGTAATTTTTACCTCGACAGGAGAGGGACCGGCGGTGGCTTTCAGTCAGCTTCATCAATTCGAACCGACGATCATAGCCGTGACTTTCCCCCCAGACTTCTCCGTGAAGCGCGGAGAAGAACGATATAGTCCAAGCATTCCTGAGAAGTTGGCTAAATTCTTCGATGGCGTCGGTATCAAGGTTATTACTGGCCGTCTGCCGTTCGACCGCATGGATGGCCTACAGACACACAATGAGCATATGCAACTTATACAGAGTGTCTTGTCGGTCTTTGGAGGCGGTTTCGCTTTGAGTGTTCAAGCTGTGCTAGCGGCTTGCGATGCGAACGTTGTGAAGATGGGGCAGAAGGTGATTGCGATTACCGGGGATACCGCCGCAATTATGATCGCCTCGACAACCAGTAGGTTCCTCGCAAAGAGCGGTGGCTTAGCGGTGAATGAAATTCTCTGCAAGCCGCGGAACCTGACCATCTCTAGGTCCGCAGCGCCTGCTAAAGTTATAGATATGCCTGCGAAGTTCGAAGACAAAGTGCTTCCCAAACTATTAAACGCTGGCGCGTTGACAAAAGAACCGCCCAAACAAAACGAATAGACCGTCAATACCGATGCCGCTAACCGGGTGTCCCTCGGCCCTGAAAACCCACCTTCAGCGTTTCGCTTTACTTTCGTCCCTAATCTGGTAATCTGTACTCGAAGTAGCGAGGAGGCGGAAGATGCTCAAGTTCATTTCTGGAATCGCTTTGGGGGTGGTCTTGTTTGGGATTGTTGTTCACACCAGCAAAGGCCAAAGCGCGACAGCCCAAATGAAGACGAAAGAGGTCCGGCAAGGGGACAATCTTTATATGGATATCTCCGTGGACAGGGCACCGAACTTTTACGGGACAATCAAGGTCTATGTCGCACAAGTGGAGTCCGAATCCAAAATCCAACTCAATTGCAGCCTCGGCAAAGATAAAACCACTTGCCAAGCAGGCACCACGCTGCCACCGGATACAAAGCTGGGTAAGTGGACCGTCAAAAAGATCGCATTCCAATCAGGTTTAGAAACGAGTGAGGAAGAACTCAAGTTGAACGACGAGGTTTCGTTCCATGTTGTGGCTCACGGGGAAGTAATCAACCCTCGTAGCGCCACGATCAACATTAACTAAGCCACCTTTTCCCTCGCGCCAACTGTGCTAAATTTGTGCTCGCTTTCGGATAGAGCCTTGATTTTATGAATTCTGTTGAATGTTAAACCCAATAAACTCAATAGAACCAGTACCCGCTTCGGTTTCGATTCCCACCCGCGCCTCCAATAGTTCGAGATCCCCGCTTTTTTCCCACAGTTTCTGTTCCCCAACACACCGCTAAGATATTCCCGTGACGGGGTGCCCTGTCTGCTCCGCGCGGAGAGATATGCATATGACGCCGGGCGGAGGGAATGCGCGGAAGTGAATCCCTCAGTGCTGAAATGTTCCGCGTTGAAACTGTTTTGCAGGCCCAGGAAACTCTAACCTCGCAAGTCGTTTAATCTACACGAAAAATCAAGCCATTCAACAAGGAAGATGGCGCGCGCCGTGCACACATTCTTCAGGGGTTTCTCGCTGTGTCTGTCGAGACGCGGCAGAAAAACCTGCTCAATCAAGGAGACGGCGATTCCGTGAGGCTGAAAGCGACGCAATCCAACGGATCGAGAATCGCGCGGAGCACCCGGACCATCCTCGTTTTGGCGGTGATCAGTGGACTGATCCCCCGGCAAACCGACTGCCGTACGCCTTCGGATGCTGACCGGGCCGAAGCCCTCTATCTGAAAAAGATCTTGCGTTTTGTGGAGTGGCCGTCCGGCGCGGGAATTTCAGGCGAACCGTTTCGAGTCTGCGTGGCCGCCGATTACAGAATTGTTTTCCCCCTTTCGGAAGAGTTGCGGGGAATCAAATTGAAGGGACGAAAAATCGACGTGCAGATGATCCGGAAAGAAGAGAGCCTAAGAAATTGCCAGGTGCTGTTTATTGGTTCGCCAGAGCCGAATCTGCGGGCAAGACTTCTGGAGTCTGTGAAAGGCACGCAAATGCTCACCGTCGGCGACGACGCCGGCTTCCTGGAAGCCGGGGGGATTCTGGAATTCATCTACGCGGGTAACACGATTCAATTTGCAGTCAACCTGCGGGCTGCCAGGAACGCGGGCCTGAAAATTGATGCTCGGGTGCTGGCTCTTGCGCAGCGGGTGTTAACCGAAAAAGAGGCGACGGGAATCTGAAATGTTGCGGTGGAGAAACATTTCGTTGCACTGGCGGTTGATGCTGCTGACGATGGCCAGCAGCGCCGTTGGCATGATCGTGGCCATGGCGCTGCTTTTCATTTACAACGATCGCCGGATCCGCGAGGACAAAGTCGAGGAACTCCGATCCGCGGCAGACCTGATCGGCACAAATAGCGTGGCAGCTCTCGTCTTCGAGGATGAGGCAGAGGGAACGCGAATTCTCCAGGCCCTGCACACGAGACGGTATATCCGCCAGGGTGTGCTATATGGCGCGGATGGAGAATTAGTGGCTCGCTATCGAAGTGCCGGATTCCAAGGCGAACTACCGGACTTGGACAATCCGCACTCGGAGATCATTCATTGGAATAAGGGCACTCTGGAACTCTTCCGGCCCCTTGAATTCCAGGATCGCCAGATAGGCGCAATCTACCTCCAAGCCTCGCTTGAGGATCTGCATGTGGCCAGGCGAGATTCGCTTCTGTTGAGAATTCCCGCGTTCCTGCTGGCGCTTCTGGTCGTCTACCTGTTGACCTTCCTCTTGAGAGGCTCTCTGACAGGGCCGATTCAACAGTTGGCGGAGGTGGCGAGAGAAGTGGCGGACCGGAAAAACTACGCGCTTCGTGCGCCGGATCTGGGCGGCGCCGAGCTTGGGCAACTCGGGAGAGACTTTAATCAAATGCTGGTGGTGATTGAGGCGGGAAATCAGGAGTTGCAGGAAGCGCGCGATTCCCTGGAAGCGCGCGTCAGGGAACGAACCCAGGAGTTGGAAAAGGAAATCGTGGAGCGGCAGCGGACGGCGGTGATGCTGAAGGAGAGGGAGGAATTGTTCCGCGCTCTTACTGAAGCATCGCCCGTTGGGATTGTTTCCGAGTCACAGGATGGAAAGATCCGCATGAGCAATCCGGCGTTCCGAAAGATGTTTGGATATTCGGAAGAGGATTGTCAGGAGAAATCGATCGATACACTCCTGACGACTGGCGAAACGTATGGGGATGCAGCGGCGATCAGCAAGCAGGTGCTGTCCGGCCGGGTGGTGCGGAAGTCGGCGAAGAGAAAGCGGAAAAACGGGGAACTGCTCGACGTCGAAATTATCGGCGCACCGCTTCTTCTGGAAGGCAAAACGATCGGGCAGCTGGCTGTGTATTTGGACATCTCGCGGCGAGTGCAGGCGGAAAAATCGATCCGCGAGAGCGAAGAACTGTTCCGTTTGCTGAGTTCGGCAGCGCCGATTGGCATCGTGCGTTACGACCGCGAAGGGCGAATCGTCTACGCGAATCAGCGTTGGAGCGAAATGACGGGCCGTGATCCCGAAAGCGCGCTGGGATTTGGATGGATGGAAGCGATTCATCCGGAAGACCGTGAACATGTGGAGAGAGTGTGGAAGGCCGCGGTGGAAGTGGGCACGGAACTCAAGGATGAAACACGGTTCCTCACTCCCGATGGAACGATTGTGTGGATCCAGTGGCAATCACGCGTGCTGCGCGCACCTGATGGCATGCCGATCGGCTTTGTGGCGGTTCTCGAGGACGTCACCACGCGCCGGGCCGGGGAAGCAAAGTTGCTGGAAGCAAAACAAGCCGCGGAAGCGGCGAATGAAGCCAAAAGCCAGTTCCTGGCGAATGTCAGCCACGAAATCCGGACGCCGATGAACGGCATCCTGGGGATGACGGAATTGGCGCTGGAGACCCCGCTGAGCGCTGAGCAGCGCGAATACCTGGGCATGGTGCAGGGTTGCGCGGTGTCGCTGCTGGAGATCATCGACGACGTGCTGGATTTTTCGAAGATCGAGAACGGAAAGATCGAGCTGGAGACGATTCCGTTTTCGATCCTGGACTGCGCGGAGAACGCGCTCCAGCCCGTGGCGGTGCGCGCGCAGCAGAAGGGATTGGGGCTCGAATGGTACGTCCGCGGCGAAATGCCCGAATGGGTAGAGGGCGATCCAACTCGTCTGCGCCAGGTGCTGATCAATCTGCTCGGCAACGCCGTCAAGTTCACGGAGGAAGGCGAGGTAACGCTGGGAATCGAATACGTGCAGGGAGACGGAGACAACGTCTCGGCAAGATTCAGTGTAGCGGATACGGGAATCGGCATTCCGCCGGAACATCGCGCGAAGATTTTCGAAGCGTTTCAACAATCGGACAACAGCGTCACCCGGCAATACGGTGGAACGGGGCTCGGACTATCCATCTCCGCAAGGCTCATTGAGTTGATGGGCGGAAAGCTGCAGCTGGAAAGCGGAGTTGGGAGGGGCAGCACATTCTTTTTTGAGCTCCGCTGGAATCGTGCGAAGGCCGAAGAAGCGAAGCACAGGCAAGAATTGGAGCAACAGAAATTGCCGCCTGCCCGGATTCTGGTGACGGATCACGCGGCAGCTGGGCGCGAGCTGATTTGTTGGCTGACCAACCGTTGGGGACTCGTGACGGACACGGCGGGCTCGTTGGAGGAAGCGGCTGCGCTGTACGCAAAATCGGTCGAAGAAGGCAGGCCGTACGCAGCGGCGCTGATCGATTTGAACCTTGCCGGTAAAGACGGCCACGAAGTGGCGAAAGAGATCCGGCGCTGCTCGCCCTACGAGACGACAGCGCTTCTGATGATGTCGTCGGCGCCTTCGTTCGCGGACGACGCACGTACAGACCTCTACAGAATTTTCCAGCGGCTGACAAAGCCTCTCCGGCGCAGAGTTTTGTGGGCTAGCCTGCGCTCCGCGCTGCGCGGGGATGACCGGAAGGCGGCGAGTGAAATCAAGAAGGCCGATGAAATTTCGGGGCCACGCCGCCGGATCCTGGTGGTTGAAGACAACCTGGTGAATCAGAAACTCGCGCAGATACTCCTCGAAAAGATCGGCCACGAAGTCCGGTTGGCGGCAAACGGCGCGGAGGCCTGCGAGGCAATCCAGCGCGAAGAAGTAGACCTGGTGCTGATGGATTTGCAGATGCCTGTGATGGGCGGGCTGCAGGCCACCCGGAAAATTCGGCAGAGCGAGCAGGGAACCGGGCGGCACATCCCGATCGTTGCCGTGACCGCGCATGCGGCCGCACATGATCAGAGGCGTTGCGAGGAAGCTGGCATGGATGGATACGTCAGCAAGCCGATACGGGCGGAATTTCTACGAAATGAAATTGAGCGGGTGATGGGAGGGCAAATGAGGGGCAACCCCAAGGAAATGGCGTTCGTACCGCCGCGGCAAATGGAATGGGATCTGAAGGAATTGATGGAGCGGCTCGGAGGCGACCAGGACTTTCTCCGGGAGCTGCTGGTGATGTTCCGGGAAGACGTGCGGATGAATCTGGAGAAATCCCGGACGGCGCTCGGGAAGAGTGATTACGAAGGGCTCTCGCGTGCCGCGCATACGATGAAAGGGATGCTGAGAAATCTTTCGATGGGCGCGGCGGCGGAAACAGCAGCCGCACTCGAACAGATTTCTCGACAGAACCTGCTGGAGGAATCGCAGCAACTGCTGGAACGATTGACGAAGGAACTGGAGGGCATTCTACCGGAAGTGGAAGCACAACTGGCGGAGGCGAAACCATGAGAATACTTGTTGCTGAAGACGACGCCATCTCGCGCACACTTTTGGAAAGAACTTTGCAGCGCGCCGGATATGAAGTGATTGCAGTGGAAGACGGAGTGAAGGCAATCGCGGAGCTGCTCAAGCCGGATGCACCGCGGCTGGCACTACTGGACTGGATCATGCCGGAGATGGATGGTGTGGAAGTATGCCGCGAAATTCGCCGGCGCAAGGAGCAGGCGTACAAGTACCTCATCCTGCTGTCCTCCAGGGAGTCGAAGGAGGACATCGTGGCCGGCCTCGAGTCCGGAGCCGACGATTACCTGACGAAGCCGTTTGACTCGGACGAACTGAAAGCCAGGCTGCGAACCGGGCATCGCATCCTGGAACTGGAAGACCACCTGGTGGAAGCACGGGAAAGCATGAGATTCCAGGCCACGCATGATTTGCTGACCTCTCTATGGAACCGTGGAGTGATCGTGGAGTTGATGGCGCACGAAATCATGCGCTCGCGCAGGGAAAGAAGCTGCATGGCGGTGATGATGTGCGACATCGACCATTTCAAGAGCGTCAATGATCAATACGGGCACGCTATCGGAGACGAGGTACTGCAGGAGGTGGCGCGGCGGTTGCACAGTTCCGTCCGGTCGTACGACATGGTAGGCCGTTACGGAGGCGAAGAATTTCTCGTTGCCTTGAACAAGTGCAACCCTGGAAGCGCAGTGTCGCGAGCCGAAAATCTCCGTGCGAAGATCGGTGGCCGTCCGATCCAGACGGCGAAGGAGCCGGTGACGGTGACGATCAGCATAGGGCTGGCGCTTTCGACGGAGTTTACCGAGTGCACCGTAGAGGAACTCATGCACCAGGCCGACATGGCGCTCTATGCGGCAAAAGCGGCGGGTCGTAATTGTGTGAGAGTGGCGCGGCCTTCTGGTATCAGTAAACCAGATGAGGCGCAGCCGAAGGAAGCGGAGGCGCTGGCGCCGTCAGCCACGTCCTGAAGGGGTAGACTCACAGACAGCCGGGCATCACTTCATCTTGCCGCGCGCGAGTTCCATCATTTGGCGCATCGCCACGGAAGATCCGGGCGCGCGGCGCTCGCGCCAGGCCTCCAGCCGCTTGCAGGTTTCTTCAATTCCGGAAAATAAGGTGGGATTCTTGAATGCGGCGCGCCAGGTAGGGACAATCGTCCGCATCCGGTCCCACACCACCCACACCTCTCCGTTGCTTTCAAAGAATAGCTCGTCGTTGATCAGGCCGCGGTTCACGATGCTGGCCACCATTTCCCAATAGCTGATCACCATCCGGATGTACGTATTCTCCTGGCTGCCCTGCGGATATTTCTGCATGACCTCTTCGGGAGTGCCGGCGTGAAAATTGTCCACGAACCACGCGCGCGCTTCCCGCAGGCGAGGTTCCCGCCGGAGGTCATAGAGCCGCAGCATGAGATTAACTTCTTCGTAGCTGATCTGAGACATGCGTGACACTCCTTTTCACATCCATGCGGAAGTTCATGTCAAGGGAGGCTGGACAGCGTCACCCTGAAAAGCGGAAGCGGGCTTGAATTCCACGCGTTGCACGCCGCTGACGGGAATGTCGCGGCGCTGGAACTCTAATTGGATACGGCGGCGGAGTTCGCGCGCTACATCGTCCTGGCGTGAGGGAGCAGTGCGGACCTGGAGGCGCACGGTGGAGGAATTCTGGTCGAAGCTCTGCAGCCCCAGGATGCGCGGGCCATCCACAATGGCTTGCGACCAGGATGCATCGCCGCGCAGTTCGGCGGCTGCGGCTTCCAGCGCCTGCAAGGCTTTTTCCTGGGAGAGCTGCGGAGAAAGCGCGACGTCCACGAAAGCTTGCGACCAGTCGCGGCTTAGATTCGCGACCGTGCGGATGTCGCCGTTCGAAAGCGTAACGAGCGCGCCGCGCGCGTCGCGGACTACGGTGCGGCGCAGGGTGACGTGCTCCACGCGTCCGATCGTGTCGCCGACCTGGATGGTGTCGCCAACGACGAATTGATCTTCCAGAATGATGTAAAAGCCTGTGATGATATCGCGCACCAGGTTTTGCGCCCCGAAACCGAGCGCCAGGCTGGCTAGGCCGGCCAGCGCGGCCGCGGGCAGTACGTTGATCCCAAACTGCGCGGCGGCGGTCAGCAGCGCCACGCCCCAGATGATTTTGCTGCCCGCGCTGTAGAGAACCACGGCAACCGTGCGCGTCTGCTGCTCACGAGCCTTTGCCGCACGGGCCTCGGAGGCGGCGGGCTTGACCAAAAGGTTGGTAATCAGGTGCAGCAGCCGATTGACCACCAGGACCACGATGAGTATGGCGACGAGACGAAAGAAGACGGCCACGCTGGTATCCGGAAAATAAGAGAGGAGACTAGACATAAGATTGGTTGAGGGGCGAGTATAACATTGGTGGCGGCGCGGTGCAGCGTCCCGGGCACCACGCGAGTGGCCAAGGAGGAGTTGCAGTGAAGAACAGGCGAACATTCCTGGGCGGATTGTTGACGGCCGGACTGGCCACCCGACTTAACGGAGTCCTGGCGCAAGGGCAAAATCCCAAGCTCCCTAAGGATCAGAAAACCGGACCGGACTCCTCACCCGAAAATCCGCTGGCACCTTCCGCGGACAAGCGGATCCTGGAAGAGAACCAGAAAGAGATCAAGAAAAAGGTGGAGAAGCTTTACGACTTGGCGTCCGAATTGAAGGAAGAAGTGGAAAAGACGGATTCCAGCAAAGTGCTCAGCCTGAACCTGGTGCGCAAAGCCGAAGAGATCGAGAAACTCGCGAGGGACATTAAGAACCGCTCAAAGGGATAAGCGCCGTCCCGCGACCTCGAAAAGGTTTTGTAGGCCCCGCCGTCTGAGGTGCGTTTTTTGCACTCCGAGCAGTTTTACGGGGCGGGCAGTTGGCGATCACCAAACCCAGTAGCGGCCACGTTCAAGTGGCCCAGCTCGATTTTGAAACACCCCGCCGCCTGCCGCTCAGCCGGAGCGGTGCAAGAACCACTCTAGCGGGGAAGAGAAGGACAGGATAAACTATGGAAGTTGTCTGCTTGTTTTTTGTGCGCCCGTAGCTCAGCTGGATAGAGCGCTTGCCTCCGAAGCAAGAGGTCGCGTGTTCGAATCACGCCGGGCGCACCACTTTTTCACAAACAATTTAGCCTAAGCCTTT
>Ga0210399_10005123_pt1 | contig 10192 bp, 9 predicted proteins | sample IncBWC14MmetaG_FD_150865 | JGI IMG/M metagenome (GOLD analysis project Ga0210399, IMG submission 150865) | Forest soil microbial communities from Barre Woods Harvard Forest LTER site, Petersham, Massachusetts, United States - Inc-BW-C-14-M | ecosystem: Environmental > Terrestrial > Soil >...
GTTCGGCGAAGTCCAGATCATAGCCGACGATGACTGTGACCGGCGCCGCTAGTATCTTTGGCGCATTTGTGGGCGCCGCATGGGCTGCAAGCCTGCTCTTGCCCTCGGCACTCCTGACCCAGACAAAACGCGCCGGGCAGCAATTTCCCGAAGTAGGCCCGAATTTCAACAGATCATACAGCTCGCGTAGCTGCTGATCAGTCAGCGCCTGCTCGGTCCACGCGTTACGCGTGCGGGCTGTCCGGAACAATCGATCAAGGGCTCGGTCATCGAGTTTGTCGGTCATGCTGTTCTCCACCGCGAAATTCCGCAGCAAGCGATTTGGCCAGATTTGCTGATGGGACCCATCGAAACTAGACCTCAATTTCCTGTCCCGAGGGATCGCTGTGGAATTGGGGGCATTCTCGCAGCGAAGCATTGGGAAGTCGTTCAGAAATCTGTGAAAAACCGTGAAAAACTGTAAACGGCCTATAATCTAACTGCGTTCGTGTGACCAACTTGTACAATTTCGGGCAGTTTGTGCTAGATCCGGGGAGGCGCACACTCTCCCATGCTGATTCACCCGTTTCTCTCACGCCTAAGGCTTTCGACGTCCTGACCTTCCTGGTTCAAAACCCCAACCGCTTAGTGACCAAGGAGGAATTACTGCAAGCCGTGTGGGGCGACACGTTCGTGGAAGAGGGGAACCTGAAACAATACATCTCGCATTTACGCAAAGCGCTGGGGGACAACTCCGAAGACCCACGCTTGATCGTCACCATTGCTCGAAAGGGTTATCAGTTCACGGCGAATGTGAGCGTTACCGAAGCAGCAGGCACCCGAAGACAAGCCCCGGTTCGAGTCCCGACCACCGAAAGTTCGCGAGCCGATACCCAACCCGTTCTCGACCTTCCAGCAAATGCAATTGTTTCAAAGGCAGCCTGGCCCCGGTCGAAAGCTGCGATCATAGGTGCGTCTGCCGTCCTTTTGGCGGTCGTTGGCTTTGGGTCCTGGCGGCACTTTCGGACTTCAGGGCCGGCAAAATCGCAAAAAGTCATGCTCGCGGTGCTGCCGTTTAAGAATCTCACTGGCGATCCTAATAAGGAATATCTTGCGGACGGCCTGACCGAGGAGACCATTTCACAGTTAGGCCGGCTTAGCCCCGAACATCTTGGGGTAATCGCGCGAACATCTGTTATGGGATACAAGCACAAGGACGACCGCCTGGACCAGATTGGACGCGATCTTTCTGTGCAGTACGTACTGGAAAACAGCCTCCGCGAAAGCGGAAATCACGTACGCCTTACCACTCAGTTGATTCAAGTGAGGGATCAAACTCATCTGTGGTCACAGGATTACGATTATCCGGCGAAGGACATTCTTACTATAGAAGACGATGTAGCCAAGGCCGTTGCGCAGGAGATCCGGCTGCGCTTGACTTCGCGGCAACAAGCAGAGTTGGCGCAGGCGCACCGAGTCAACCCTGAAGCCTTCGATGCCTACTTGCAGGGGTACTACTTTTTTCAGCGGAACACCAACAAAGATACGGATATGGCAGCAAAGTATTACGAACGGGCGACCCAACTTGATCCCTCCTATGCTCTGGCTTGGGTCGGGTTGTCTCGGGTGCGCAACTGGCAAGTCAACATAAGTCTTATTCCCGCTGAGGAAGGTCACCGCCTTGCGCGTGAAGCGGTGGAGCGAGCTTTAGCGCTGAACCCGAATCTGGCAGAGGCCCATGTCCAAATGGGACGGATTAAGGAACAGGCCGATTTCGATTGGGCTGGAGCGGATGCTTCCTTCCAGCGGGCGATTGTTCTCGAGCCCGGAAATCCCGAGAATGTAGCGATGGCGGCTTCCTCGGCGGCTTTATTCGGCCGTTTTGATGAAGCTCTTCAGTTGGCCCGCCGAGCCGTTGACTTGGATCCACTAAGCCCAAGTAGTTGGGAGTGCCTTTCAGCAATCCAGTATTACGTGGGGCAGCTAGACCAAGCCGCAGCGGCTGGCAGGAAGGCTCTTGCACTGAGTCCCGATGCTTGGCCCGGTCCTATCCTGTTAACCCAAATCTATGTGATGCAGGGGCGGCCTCAGGATGCACTGGCTGAAATCGGGCTCGTGCGCTATGAAGCCTTTCGTCCATTCCTGTATTCGATTGCGTACTACGCTCTTGGTCGGAAAAAAGAGTCGGACGCTGCATTGACTGAGTTCATTGCGAAAAAGCCTTCTGCTGCGCTCTTGATTGCCCAGGTTTATGCTTTCCGGAACCAGTCCGATAAAGCGTTCGAGTGGCTAGACCGAGCTTATGCTCAACGTGACACCGGTCTGATCGGAACGAAAGTGGACCCACTGCTGAAGAGCTTGCACAACGACCCGCGATTCGCCGCCTTCTTGAAGAAGCTCAACCGGCCGGCTGATTAACACTCGCCCCGAATGCCTTATTGGCCGAATCAAAACGTAGATGAAGAGAAGAGTGGAAAGAACCAAATGGCCCGTCTCCGCCGCCTCCAGTGCGATTTCAATGGTCTCCTTGTCTCGCATCTCTCCGACGAGAATCACTTTGGGAGCCTGTCTTAATGCGGCTCGCAGAGCGAGAGCAAAGCTGGGAGTGTCGCTGTGCAGTTCCCTCTGGTGGACGATCGAGCGCTTGTGGCGATGCATGAACTCGATCGGATCCTCAATCGTCAAAATGCGGCTGCCATTGAAACTCTGCGGCCGGTAGCCCCTTATGACCTGGCTATCAGCGACACCTTCGACAATGTGTATCCTGCGTACCTTCGAAGCCTTGCCTATCTCCATCTCAAGAAAGGGGACCTTGCAGCGGCCGAGTTTCGAAAGGTTCTCGATCTTTCCGGCGTCGCTCAGGGTTTAGTAATTGGCGCTCTTTCCATCCTGCAGTTGGGGCGCGCCCAGGTACTCATGCACAATGAGAAGGCAGCGCGAAAATCCTATGAAAATTTCCTGGCGCTTTGGAAAAACGCCGACCCTGACTTGCCCATATATAAGGAAACCAGAGCGGAGTACGCTGTCTTACGTAAGACGGCGCAGTAGCGTTCCCGCGCGGAAGTACCGGACAGCTTAGGGCATCCCGCATCTCCGTTCGCAAAGGTGTTAGTCGTCTCAGTTCCCGCCCGAAGCATTGCGCCACAAACCTCAGCGTCAGATCGAGACCATCGCCGCAGCAAAGCGGTAGCCTGTCAGATCGGCCCCACATTTCCTAGTAGGAACTGCCCCGTTTGCACTCGATTGTAGCCGCTTGGAAAACACCTCAAGGAATAGCTGAGTTCACCAATATCCGAGCATACCGCCGGATCGACACAGCCGTGCCCGTTATCTTGTTAGCCTGCATCTCCGGCTCTCCTCTTATTTGCCACAATAGCAGTCCGACCAAGAAGTTTTGGTCGAACAAAACTAAAAGTAGAAAAGGAGCCACTATGCAAAACGGAAGTATCACGCGGTCCAAGCGATTGAAGGGTCCCGACGTTTGGGAGTTTAGGTGGCGGGAGTCCGGCCCAGATGGCAAGCGCAAACATCGCAGGATGGTCGTCGGTTCAAGCTGCCAGTTCGCGGATGAATCGGCGGCGCTGCGAACGATCACCGCACTCCGCCGCGACATCAACCTAGGTAGCGCAAGACTGAGAGCCAAACCCATCACAGTGTCTGAGTTGGTCGATCACTATCGCCAACGCGAACTGGAACCCGATACTGCCTGGAAGACTCACTCGACCAAGGTGACCTACCAGGGCTATCTCAACAAGTGGATCCTACCGCGTTGGGGAGCCTATCCTCTCTCCCGCATTCAGGCGGGGGAGGTCGAACTATGGTTACGTTCTCTACCCTTGGCCCGATCGACCTGCGCTAAGGCAAGAAACCTCCTGAGCATCCTTTTCAACCACGGCATGCGATATGAAATCTACGATCGCAATCCCATTCAGTTGGTGCGGCAGAGTGCGAAGCGAAGGAAGATTCCCGTAGTGCTCAGCGTCGACGAGGTACAACAACTGCTGGAAGCGCTTCCTCTCAGAGAACGGACCCTTGTGCTTTCGGACGTCGCTACCGGCTTCCGGATGAGCGAACTCTTTGGGCTCAAGTGGGCGGATGTCGACTTTTACGCCAACGAGATCAACGTGACTCGTTCAATCGTGATGCAGGTGGTGGGCCATTGCAAGACCGAGGCGTCACAGAAGCCAATCCCCCTCGACCCCTATCTGGCGGAAGCCCTCCAGGTCTGGCGTCAGCATACGCGGTACAGGGCCGCGGAGGATTGGATCTTCGCGAGCCCAAAGAGCCAGGGACGAAGGCCCTACTGGGGGCAATCCATCATGCGCAATGTAATACGTCCCGCTGCGTGTCGGATCGGAATAAACAAGCGCATTGGATGGCACACGTTTCGGCACACGTGTTCGACCTTGCTCCGGGCAAACCGAGCCGACATCAAGGTCATGCAGGAACTACTTCGACACGCCTCCAGCCGGGTCACGATGGACACCTACACGCAAGCGGTCACGTCACAGAAGCGCAAAGCTCAAAGTGACGTCGTCGGGTTGATCCGTACGCGGGAAACACAAAGCGTGGGAGCCTGATGCTTGAAGTGTGCCTTTTTGTGCCCACGAACCAATACCTGTAACCCTTTACAAACATGGACGTTGCAAGGCACCTTGATCGGATAATTGTTACCGATGTTCCTTTTTGTGCCTGCGCAAAACTGCCTGCGCTCTCTTAAGTTGTTGATTAGATTTGGCGTCCCCGACGGGATTTGAACCCGTGTTACCGCCGTGAAAGGCGACCCCCTGACGGCTTTACAAGAACTTAGTTAGAGGGCGCAGGTGGTGCTGTAAATACCTCTAAGACACCCGTGGGAGCAGTAGGAACAGCTCATCGTTACATCATCGTTACATGAAGAATGACTCTCGTTCGCCGACTCCAATGGACTGGCTCGGCACCGTTGAATTCATCCCGGAGGATAACGGAGAGGCTCGGCTCTTCGCTACAGAAATCATCGGACATCTGTTTTGCTACGCACAGGCGACCAACACGCGCGCACTCGCGCTCGTCGGCGATGCAGTTGCCAACGCCTACGAGTTGCTGTTCTCTTTTGCATCTTCTGAAGGCAAGAGCAGTTTTTGCATTTGGTTCGCACGAACGAGGACATGGGGAACGACTACATTGAGAATGATTTCATGTCACCCACGGCTGAAGAAATAAGTAACGCTTGTCCCCTCGGGATGGTCCTGCCGCCGGATGTTGTCAACCATGTCGCCCTGATTGCGGCAACTCTTTTTGCGTGCCGAGAGGACAATCGCGCGGCATCTTGAATTCCCGCCATTGGTCTCTGCCGCTTGAGCAGGCGGAAAAGCGGTCCACATAATTGAGGAAGACCGAGAACACGAGCAACCCCAGACCAATCGGGAGCGCGCCTGGCAGCTTCTGCGGAAGCGGCGTGAGTTGAGTTTCAGTTCTCATAAGGGCTTTCGCAAACTGCACCGAACCCAGCTGGAACCTCGTCCAACCGGTATGGCTCCGCGGGTGTGTAGCAGCTCACAATTCCCGTCACCATAAAATTCAAGCACAGGGCCACGCACCCTGCATTCAGGCCATGGAACGGATCTCTCCCGCTCAGCATCAGCAACACGGTGACGGCAAACCCAGTCACCAATCCCGCGAAAACACCCGGCAACGTCACCCGTTTCGAGAACAACCCCAGCACGACCCCGGGGAAAAACTGCGCCACCCCCGCATACCCCACCAACAAGAGCGACACCAAACTCATTGAGCTATGGATCGCCGAAAACAGCGCCGCAGCCGTCACCGCTAGCACCATCACTCTCGCCAGCAGCGCGACTCCCCGGTCCGTCATATCCGGCGCAAACATATCCCGGCAGATGTTCTTGGCAAACAGAGTCGCGGCGGTCAAAATCAGAATTGCCGAAGGCACCATCGCAGTCAGAGCGCCCGCGCCCCCAATCAATCCCAGGAACCACGGCGGAAACGTCTTCCGCACCAGCGTCAAAAGCGAAAGATCCCCATTACTCAGCCCCGGGATCGCCATCAACGCTGTCAAACCCACAAACAGCATCAGTGGCATCGTGATGCTATACAGCGGCATCACGACGGCATTCCGGCGCAGCGTATCGGCGCTTTTGGCGGAATAGCTCGCGCCAAAATTCTGCGGCCACATGAAGAACCCCAGCGCCGTCAAAAGAACCGAAGTGAAATACCACGAATGCCCCAGGTTCTTCGTCGCCCCCGGCATCATCAGATGGCTTGGATGGGCTTGAATTACCGCAGTAAACATCGGGCCGATCCCGCCGAAATAGATATAGGGCACCGCAATTCCAACGAAAAGCGCCGCGAATAACAGCAGGATATCCTTGAGCACGCTCACCCACGCCACCCCGCGCACTCCGCTGAAAAACACAAACCCCGCCACCAGTGTGAACGCGGACAGCATCGCCGGAGTGCGCCCAATGCCACCAAAACTCGCAACTTCCACAATGATCCCCAGTCCCGTCAGTTGCAGCTGTAGATACGGAACAATACAGATCACACCCAGCAGCGCCACCAATCCCGCCAGATACTTACTGCCGTAGCGCACCAGAAAGAAGTCCGCCTGCGTCTGCATCCGGTGCTTGTGCCCTGCCTCCCATACCGGCGGCAGAATGTAAAACGACACCAGAAACGCCAACGGCTGATAGCCCATGATGTATAAGGCCGGCCCGCCTCTGGAGTACGCCCACCCGCTTGCGCCCAGAAACGTGAACGTCGTATAGACTTCACCCGCCATCAACAGCCAGATCAGCACCACCCCAAACCCGCGCCCGCCCACAGTCCACTGTTCCAAAGTCATCTTGTGACGTGTCCCGGCATAAAAACCAATCGCCGTTCCCACGCCTACAATGAACAGAGTTATCGTCAGTGCGATGGAGCTCGCGCTCATGCGCCGTCTCCGTCACCAGGCTTTAGATCACGTCGCGCCTCAATCTTGTAGGCTCTCCACATGCACAGCGGCGTCAGAAAGAGCCACGAGATCAGCCAAAAATAGCTAAACGGCAGTCCCAGCACCCGAGGGTAAATACGGTCCCAAAGCGGCACAGAAAAGCACGTCCCCGCAAAAGGGATGAGGCCCCACAGAACTGCTCCGAGCGCTGGCCTTCTCACAATCGACGCCCTTCCATCGCCTGCAAGGGATCGCGGATCTTCAGACTTGCAAGGTTAGCTAACGGCTTTCTAAGCCACCGCTCGTCGCTTGTCAAGGTCGAACCAAGTTACGGTTACGTGCGAATTCTTTGCGAGATCCAGGACAATGTCAGAATCTTAGTCCCCGTTTTTGGGTGAAGGGCCTCATGGTGACAACAGTTGGCATGCGATCTTTCGGCGGAGCCTCACCTCGAAATGATGTGCAAGAGCGCTCCAGGCGCCCATTTCATGACACGCAGTCGAATCGAGGTGCTCTGTAGGGCGCTCAGATACGGCGACTTGAAGGAAGCTGCCCAGCAACCGAGCCCGTGGGTTTTGAATACGGTTCACACCTTGTTACCTGCTAGCGACCTCTTCGGACAACTGATTCCCGGCAGTCGAGTTACCGGATTACGGGCGGGTCCGGCCTGGATGTGAAGGACCCCGATACTGCTGCGCAGATCCTCGAAGAGTTGCGCAGGCCGATTCAAAAGTCAGCTTGCCTCGCAACGATTGGTCGCGCCACCGCTTATCTTGCTGGTCTGGGGCAAACAACGGGACATCGCCGCCGCAAAGCGATAGCTAATCATTTCTCGAGTCAGTTTTGTTGGGTCGCGGTGACCCGGATGTCCGACAATGTGATGTGCCTTTTTGTGCCTTCAAGAAAGGGTTAAATACGCCCGACAAATCAGTGTTCCCGGAAACCTGCACCGCAAATTCCTTCTAAAGGTGTTCCTTTTTGTGCCTACGAGAAACTGAGCCATTGCTCGTAAGCTCATGAAAAGGCTTGGCGTCCCCGACGGGATTTGAACCCGTGTTACCGCCGTGAAAGGCGACCCCCTGACGGCTTTACAAGAACTTAGAGGGCGCAGGTGGTGCTGTAAGAACCTCGAAGACCCAGCTGAGAGGTGCAGGAACAGCTTATCGTTACATGATCGTTACATGAACGGGAAGACACGATGCGGGCCGCGGACAGCGATTTCATCTTTTGGACTGGTCAGTGGTGAGGTGCATGGCGGACACTCGTTGCCTAACTTCACTCGCGACATCAAAAACTGCACCGCCGAAGAATGCAGGCGCGGAACCCCATTGAGCATTTCTCGAATAGAGGGCAGCGACATCCCAGATGATGCCGTTGCGCTGGCAGCAGATTTGGGATCTGGAGAGTTGTTGCTGCAGTTCTTTGGCGACGAGATGATCTTCCTGATTCTCGTTCCGGTGTTCTTCGTATTGATGAAGGAACGAGCCCTGCGGAGGGGCACGTTGCGGCCGGAACCGGCGGAGTGATTGGACCATTATTTTCAGTTGCTAGAACTCCAGAATCTTTGGGCTCGTTCGTATGCACTACCGAAACTCTCCGGCCATTACACATTGGCGCCCTAGACGCTTCGAAGACATCCCCCCTGCGACGCAACCTCCCATACGTGAGTATTTCAATTGGAGGCAGGTCCTAGGACAGGGTGGGTTCCTCAGAAACTGGGTGGGGCAAGTTCCTCCCGGGGTCGGGCACTACTGCGGATCAGAAATACCGACACCCCCTTCTTGGTTGCGGTGGCTGAGTGGAATAGGCCTCTCTCGCTGCACTCTGTGCGCACCATAAACACCGGGTGGACTCTTCCAGCAGGATCTTTTCGACGCCCCGGGTGCCATGCGTGATCCGTGCAGTAGGAGTTACCAGACGGTCTATCGTGCACCACCTGGGGATACGGTTAAGCTAGGGCAGATAGAAGCGGATGGTGGAGTAGGCCACGATATCGCCACCTTGGGGCGTCGTGCCCATACCGCTCCATAGATTGCGATGCATGTAGACGACCTGGTTCCCATATTCGATCCTGCCATACTCACCTCGATAAAGACGATACCAGTAGCCCGCCGTCGCTTCATAGATGTTGTGATTGGCCCCGCTGCAGGCATTCAGCGCCACTTCGTTCGTGCAGCTCGAGTAATCAACCAGTGGAGAACCGTAACCGGCAGCCGTCCCAGTCGGTGTGACAAATGCGTAGCGTCCCGTGTACTCATCTCCGCCATATGCATATACATCAAGATGGCTGCTGCGATGAAAAACAACCCCTCCCATAATCCAGCCTTGCCGCAATGGAAGCATCGCCCCAGTTGTCGGATGCAAGGTGATGTCCGGCAGTCCGGAAGAGCCATAGCGCCCGATGCCTTGCCCAAGGAGGCCTTCCAGCGATAATTCGACTTTGTTCTTCACAAACGGCATGAGAGCACCAAAACCGACCCCATAGCCTTCCGTGATATTTGTGTGGCCGCTCGTTGTTGCGGTCGATGCCATTCGATCACGAAAGATACGGCCCAAGGCTTTGATCTCGAAGTGTCCCCAACCCGGTTCAAACGCAACTTTCGCCAAAAGGTTCGGGGCCAAGGTCGTGGCTTGACCATTGCTGTAGTTGGCTAGAAATGGGAGGAGGTTGACGCCGGTTGCAGCGTTGGGACTGGTGTTCAGTCCCATGATATTCGTAGGCACGAAAGCCGCCGAATATGTGGTTTCCGGATCCTCAACTGCGAAAGCTGCCCAAACCTTATTGTTGAAATTCCTGCTAACGCGAATTGCCTTCTCGCGAGTCCAAGTGAAACCAACGACGTAGTTGCCATCCTCGCCAGTTGGTCTCAGTTCCGCCAGATTTGCAATGCCCTGCCGGTTGGTAGTAAGAAGAGACCACATCTGACCGACGGTGAAGGTCCATCCTGAGGGCCTATCTAGCTGAACCCATAGTTGCCTCAGGCGTGGGGTCCAGGAACTGGACTCAAGGTAGTTGGCAGTCGGTGCTGCGCCGAGAAAATCGGTTTCGACATATCCTGTCAACTTTGCGCTGCTTGTAGAGCCTTGGATCAATAAGGAGAGTTCCGAGTTGCGTACAGTTCCGCGAAATTCGCTCAGATGGGCGTTCGACGACCCGTTGAGCGGAATCGTCGTGTAACTGTTCGCCATATCAGCATTTTCGTTGCGCGTACGGACCAGAATTGTTGATTCCAGAAAGCCGCCCGGGGTCAGCGTAATCCCTTTGTAGTAGAACGAAGT
>Ga0210399_10005124_pt1 | contig 10192 bp, 15 predicted proteins | sample IncBWC14MmetaG_FD_150865 | JGI IMG/M metagenome (GOLD analysis project Ga0210399, IMG submission 150865) | Forest soil microbial communities from Barre Woods Harvard Forest LTER site, Petersham, Massachusetts, United States - Inc-BW-C-14-M | ecosystem: Environmental > Terrestrial > Soil >...
CATGGGCCATAATCCGAAAACCCACCGCGGTGGTGGTGGTGTCGGGGCTGTCCGGTAGATCCATCTCCATTTGCCAAAAGGTAGCTTGGACGAACGTACCCCCGCCCAAAATCCCCTTGAAGTTTTGCAATACCGCTTTAACCGCTTTGAGTGCTAAGCGCGCATCCGGTGCCGCGGCCGCGTAAAAGTCAAATTGCGCGGTACGTTCCGAGGGGTTTGTGCTGCCCTGTAACGTGTAGCCCCCAGGGGCCGTGACCGTGTGATAGACCACGGCCGGAAGGGTGTAACCCCGCGGGAGTACCGTGTCATAGATCCGGGTACTAACCTGGGCAAGCACCCCGGCATCCGCGAGTAACAACGCTTTGATTTCGTCTAGTATCATTTAGAGCACCGTCCACACGGTTATCGCGCCGGGCAACAATCCCCCGGATACCGCAACAAATGCCTCGGCTTGGTTCCGAGCTGCGACAAACTGAGTTTGTAGCCCGGTAAGCGTTGCGCCTGGGGCTAAGGTGCCGCCGCCCGATAACCCGGCATAGGTATAAGTCCAGACGCCCGTATTGATGTTGAAGACAACGGTTAAGACGTAGTTATTTGCCGTTGCCGATGACTACCCAGGTTGTGCCGTTCCAAACCAAAATAGCGCCGGTGTCCGTGCAATAGACAATTTCATCTAGCAGCGGTGCCGGGGGTAACGCGGTGCTTAGGACTCCGTTTAGCCGGATATGCACCTTGGTGCCGTCTAGCACCTGGGCAAAGATTGTGCCCGATGGAATCCCACCGTTAGCGGTGCCGTCTTGGATGCGGTGCGCGAATATCTCTAGTAAGGTGCCGCGGGGGACTTGGCCCTTGGTCCGGTCTGGGCTAGCTACACCGGGGTCACGCACCGTATCCACCGGATAGGTTGCGCCCTCGAATACGAGGTAGCAGTTAGATAGGATTGTGGCATCCCAACGCGCCGTAAACCGCACGGTGCACTCACTAGAGTGTAACTGTGCAAGTTCCAGGGAACGGCCGGACAATTCCTCGAAGCCCACGGCAACGCCCGCCAAAATGACGGTGCTATTGTCCGCGGCTAAAATGTCGGCCGTGTACCTCAGTTTGTTGAAAAGAGAATCCATAGGTTACTCAATGCTCGGGTTGTAATCGGTGACGCGGTTGGCAAAGATAAGGTCCTGAATTGGCTTCGGGACTTCGCCGTAATTGTCCCGATTGACAAACCATTTCTCGGTTAGCGCCATAACTAGCGCCTTGAGTATCGGGGGGAAGCCCAGGTCACGCGGCTGCGCCTCGGTGGTCAATTGGTCCGCGGAAGTGTAGAAGCCCGCGGCGTAATAAATCGCAATGGACTTGGGCCCCGGAAGACACGCGGGCCAAAAGAATTTTAGTGAGCTAGACCCCAGGGGTTGCGGCATCGGGGTAACCCGCGCTGGGGTACTGGTAAGATCCGCGGCAAAGTCCACGCCCGGCAAAAGGGTTTGCGGTGTCCCCGTGGTGTCCAGATAGACAATCTGGGAAACGGCAAGGCCGGGGTTACGCATTAATTCGATTTCGTAGGGGCTGCGCTGTACCGCGCTATTGATGCTCGGCACGAAGCCCAACAACGGAAACGGAATCGGAAACATTGGGCTAAAGAGCGATTGCATCGGGAAGCGGTCTGCGTATTGGATGAAGTTACGCGGGGCAAGCGAGTACCCCGTCATCCCTTCGACATAATCCCGCGCCGCGGTAATCGTAAGAGCTAAGAATGACGCTTCCCCCGCGGGGTAGCCGTGTAACATCGGGGACATATCGGCCGATGTAACTAGCTCCGTACTCGGAACGCTTACCTGTATAACTGAGCGCATATTTCCCCTTAAATGCCCTTAAAGTTTGAAGGGCGGGCCCTTTTCGCGGGGGATACCCCGCTACACCGGGCCCGGCCGTTAGCCGCGCAACCGCGGGCTAATCTCTGTCGGTGAAGTCCGTAGCAAGCACAAATAGCGGGTTAGCTTCGCCCAGGGTGCGCGCCGGTTTGCCCGCTCGGATACGTGACACAAGGTCCGCGGGCATGTCCGCGAATGGCCCCGCGGCCGAGCGCAGCTCAAGCAACCGCGCGTCTACGTTGGTCTGCTCGTAAGCCGGGTACGTGACGGGGCCCACGTCATAAAGATTGGAAAGCTTCTCAATGGTCCGGGTAATGTTCGTTACGCCGTCCGCGTCTTCCTCTGTCCAAGTGCTCTTGCTCACGATGAAGGCGAAAGAGCAACCCGTGACATCGCCGCGCTTCACGAACTGGTAAACGTCGCGGCCAATGCGCGTATCCGCGTCCATGTCGTTGTTGAACGCGAGGCCCTTGTCATCCTGCATCAAATTCAGCGTACCGTTGCCGGTGCGGCCTAGAACGTGGTCCGGTGCGTGATTGAATAAGCACCGCACGTCATCCGCCATGACATCCGAGAACGCGCCCGGTGCAATGCGCTCAACCACGCGATAGCTAGAATCTTCGTAGAGTACGAAGTCTTCGTTAAAGACCGCGGCATAGCCGCCAATCTTCAGCGTAACCGCTGCATCGCCTACCGCTCGGACTTCCGCACCCTTGCTAAATCTGCGTTCAAATGTCATATATCTCCCTTGAATTCCTTTGAATTGGTATTGAATGCGGCCCGAATGGCCGGTTAATTGGGTGCGTCGCCGGGCACGGCTGCATCATCGGCCGGTGCGTCCCCGCTACCGTCGCCCGCTGCCCCGCCCGAGCTATATACCGCGGGGTCTTCCCCGGCAACGGCCATGTTTACCGGCCGCCACAAACCCGCGCCGGGCTTCTTTTCATCGAAGTTATCGGCTGTGGTTGGGTTGAGCCCGAGAAGCTTTCGGCCTTCGTCTAGGGAAATCAGACCGGAGTAACGGCCGGTTTGTATGCCCTTAAGCATCGTGGCGTAATCGGCGCGTTCAAACTCGCTGGTATCAAACTTTGCGAAATACTTCCCCGCGGTCTGTCCCTTGGTGGGGAATAGCTTTACGTTGAAGGAATGTTCCCAACGGCGTAGCCAAATTTTGACCGTCCACAAAAGGAATTCAAGGGCCTTTTGTTCAATCGTGGCCTTAGTTTCTTGCGGGTCACCCAGCATATGCGCGGGCACGCCGTAGATAGATGCGATTTCCGAACGCTGAAATTGCCGTGTCTGAAGGAATTGGGCTTCGTCTGGGTTAATGCCCACTTGGGCCCACTCAACCCCGCCGTCAAGATATGCCGGGGTGTGGTTGTTGCCGCCGCGGTGCCCGGCAAGCCAAGATTGGACTTGCTTTAACTTATCCTCGGGCTTGACCGTCAAAGCGGACTTAAGGTATCCGCCTGGGCGGGCGTCATTCTTGAAGAGGCGCGCGCCGTATGCCTGGGCAGCAAGCGCGGTGCCGATGACTTCCCGCATGTACAAGCGGATGGGAGAAAGACCAACGTACGGCGTTACGCCCATGTTCTTAACATGAATCATGGCCGCGGCTTCAATGATGCGCTCAACCCCGTGGGCGTTATCCGTGGTCCGGTATGCGAGGGCCCCGTCATTTTGCCGGAAGGGTTGCGTACGGAATGGGGACAGTAAGCGCAGCTCGGCCGGTTGGCCCGCGCCGTTAGTCAGTACCTCGGCGTATGCGTTGCCGTTCTGAAGTAAATTGACTTGCCCCGCGGAGTAAAAATCTACGGCCGGGTATTCCGAAGAGGGCCGAAGACTTAGGATGTCAAACAAGGGATGATTGACCGCTAGCCGGTGCCCGCCGTCCGGCATCCGCTCATAGATATAGCAGCTCATGCTAGCGATGGCCGAGCTAATGATGCGTTGGCAAGCCGCAACGGCCCCTACGGTCATGGCCGAGGTTTCGTTGACATCGGCCCCGGATTCGCTGGGTATCGGGCCGAAGAGCCCGCTAACCCCACCGGAGTATGGGCCGCCTAAAATCCCGTCCATCCAATCGCGCAGTTCTTTTCTCCAACTCATTAAGCCCTCAATCCCGCGCGTGCCGCGAGAATCAAAACCACGCCAACCGCGACCAACGACATCGGCCGGTAAATCAGGAAAAGCCCCACGTCTGCCACAACGAAGCCCAGGAAGGCTAGCAGCGCGGAATACTTAGTTGCGGTCATAATTCCTCATCTCTTATACGTACGTTCATACCGGGGGAAACCCCGTCAAGTTACCGATGTAACGAGCAAAGGAATACGGGCTTGCCCGCGGCCATTTGCCCTATACACAATTCTTGGCACTTAGAGCAAGGCCCGAAGACGCTTACCCCGCCGCCGTCCGCGGCCGGTACGCTATCCGTAGCCATAACCCGAATGACCGCGGTACAGAGTGCAACGATTGGATCTATTTTGTTTTCCGGCTTAAGCTTGAATGGGAATACGTTGTCCTTTTTATCGGGCTTAGCGATGACATTGGACATTGCCCAGGTTGCTACGGGGTCACCATCAAAATGGAAACGGCCGTCATAAATTGCGGCTTCAAGTTCTTTCATGCTCGGGGACAAGTTTTTAGTAACTTGGTCCACTTGGAACATGGTCACGCCCTCGGCCGTCAAACGGTTGACTAATTCGAGCGCGCCCCAAGGGTCATGCGCTACCTCTTTCACATCGTATGCTTGGCACGCTTCACGGATGGCGTCCTCAGCCAACGTAATGTCGTTGGTTTCGCCTGGGCACACCTGCAACCGGCCTTCTAATGCCCAGGTCCGATACGCGACGGGGCCCGCGTCAATGCGCGCTTGCGGTGTCCAATGCTGCCAAAATGCGTAGTAATGCCGCTTGCCGTCAATGTGTTTCCAGAATAGCCGCACCTGGGTTAGAAGATCCAGTTTGCTTGCTAGATCCAACCCAACTACGCACGGCTGCCCCAAGAAGTCCGCTTCCTTAAGGCCGGGGTCCGCGCACTTATGGAAACGTAGCATGTCCATCCAAGCCGCGCCTACCGATTGCCAAATGTTCAGATGCTTGGTCTTGTAATTGGTCTGCGCCGATACTTGCTGAAGGGCCTTCTTGCATTTCTGGGCGAGGTCATCGGCGTAAACGCTAATGCCGTAATTGGGGTTGGCCTTCGCGGCCATTGCCGCGGTAGCCCACTTATCGCCCTCTTGGTCTTCTTTGTCCAGTGTGTAGACAATACCAAAATACGATTCATCCTCGAACGTGCCCTCTAGAATCTTGATGACATAATCGCGCGTGTTATAGCAAATGCCGGTCTGATCGGTGCCCGCGGTTGTAATCATCCACATTAAAGATTGGTCGCGCTTGCCGGTCGCGGTGTCTAGGGAATCGTGCACGTCGCTGTTTGGGTGCGCGTGCAATTCGTCTAGGCAAGCAAAATGGACGTTTTTACCGTCCAGGGATTCGGCCTCGGATGCTAGCGCGGTGAAGATCCCGTTAGATGCGGGGTGCACAATGGAACGGGCCAGGACTTGGATACCGAAGTGCTTGCGTAGCTTGCCGCCTACCTCGGATTGAAGCATCTTCTTGGCTACGTCGAAGACGATACCGGCTTGCTCTTTGGTGCGGGCCGCGCTGTAGACTTCGGGGCCGCCTTCTTTGTCCCCGGCAAGCATGTAAATCGCAATGGGCGAGGTAAACGCACTCTTGCCGTTGCCGCGGGGTACCTCAATATAGGCGCGCCGATAGCGCCGCTTCCCCGTGTCCTTCCGCAACCACCCGAAGACGCAAGCTAGAATGAAGACTTGCCACGGGGCCAGCTCTATGGCCGTACCGGCCAAGGGGCCTTTAATGTGGGGAAGCTTTTCAACGAAGCCGCAAACGCGCGCCGCGGCCTGGGCGCTGAATGTGTAGGGATAGTCAGACGGTGCGGCCGCCGCGGCTAGGTCGCGAAGGTGCCGGGCACACGCAAGCTTCACGTAGTTACCGGCAACAATGCGCCCGGCTGCGACATCGTAACAATACTGCTCGGCTATTTGTCCGTAGTTTCTCAATGCGTCCGATGCTCCATGGCGGGGAAGGCCGCGCCGTGCGATTTGGCGTGAGCTAAGACGCCGATTAAATACTCAAAGCATTCCTCGGGTAAAAGGTAAAGGGCTTCCCAACCGCATGGGCAATTGACCGTGGTTACGTAACCGTCACAGGGTTGTGTCTTTACGTCCGCGGGGTGCTTGGGCGCGTATTGCATTAGTCCAGACCCTCGAATTCGTTATGCTCGGGCTTCTCTAGCCGCTGCGCTAATTGCTCTTCCTCGCGCAGTAACACCAATTGACGCTTAGTGCTCTTAATGCTGGTTAGCATTTCCCGTTGTAGCTTGCACGCGGGGTTAAGCTTCTTGGTGCGGACTTCCTTATTGTCATTGTTGCGGGTAATGACCGCGATTAAGACGCCTTCCGTGCGGATGGCCTTCCCCGCTTCCCGAAGGTTGTACCGCATGTCTTCTAGAGACTCCAACGCTTCGTCAATCTCTAGCCGGACTTCGGACAACGGCCGGGCGGGGTCGCGGTCGCTTCGGTTGGTGCCGCGGGCTTGCTTTTCGCTAACCGTTAGTTTGATAGCTTTGACGGTCGCAAAAAGCGGCCGTAGCGTTGGGTCCGACATTAACCCGCGGTATTCCGGCTTGCTTATCCTCATAAGTCCCTATCCTTGGTTACAGATAGCGCGGTGTGTCAAAATTGACACACTTTAACAAACTCACTGTCCGCGCGTGTAAAAACCTCCACGACGGGCTAGCGAAACAAAGGGCTTGCGCGATTCGTACCCCATACCCCCACCCGTGGTGTAATATACAAACAATGTCGGGTTGCCCCACCATATGTGGTGTGTACTACTATATCACTAGATTAAATGCCTGTTCCGTTGGTGGTGCGAAGGTGCCCAGCACCGTGGTGCCTTGCCGCTCGGCCGCGGTGTGCTTGGTGTGGCACGCCCGGCACAATCCAACCAAATTGCTTTGGTCTAAGTAATGATTCCCTTGCGCAACCCAAACGGGCCAGCGTATGACGTGGTGTGCATCCGTTGCTAGCAACCCGCAGCGTCTTCCGTTGCCGTCTATCTGGGCACACTGTGGATACCGAAAGAGGCATTGTTGCCGTGTTAGCAACCACGCTTTGTTGTTGCGGTTGTATGGCACCGGCTGCGCGTCACGGCGTTGCTTGTCCGCGTCACGGTCTGCATTACGATGTACAGGGCACAGTGAGGTGCCTTGCTCGGCCGTGTTATAGCAGCGCTTACATTGTCGTGATGCACGCATACCCATTACAGGCCACGTGTCCTAATCAGGTCTTTCAAGTGTGCAAACGATTCATGCTGCTGTCTGTGAAATACTTCATCGGCCGCGGTCTGCGCTTGGTAGTGGTCTTCGGTTAGCTCCGTAACACGGCGAAGCTCTTCGGTGTGCCGTCTGTGTCGTTCGTCTTCGCGAATAGCCAATTCTTTCATTCTGTCGTTGGACTCCGAGGTTAGCGCCGCGGTCTTCTCTACCGCGCTTTGAATGTGGGTTAAATGATTGTCTTTTACCGCGTCCATCCAACGGTAAACATAGATAACCAACGCGACAAATAGCGCGAAGGACGAACCGGCAAGCGTTGTGACAAACCAAGATTGTGAAATCATGCTATGGTGACCAAAACTTTCTGCCCCGCGGTAATGGCGTCTTCAATCTGGGTAAACAGTGCCGAGAATGCGCCGCGGCTTGCGCCTATCGTGGTGTCATTCTCTATGGTGAATCCGACCAAGATACAACCCGCCGTGTCCGCGGGCTCATTGCCTGGGTGTATCAAAATTCCGTCAAAGCCGGGGACATTCAAAAGATGTGGCATAATCCGGCCAAAGTGCGCCGAGGGTAATAGCGCAATTTCGTAAGTGCCGATGCCGATAGCGGTGTGCGCGGGAATCTTCCAAGACTCAACCGGCTGCCCGATGACTTCGCGGACGGGGTTTTCCAACGTGTAGCAGATCCAACCACTATCCACGGTCATGCGGCCCATGGTTGCGCCGTCTTTTGTCGCGTTCCGTTTTACTTGAATGTCCATAATTTGCCTAGGGTCTAACCTCGGCTTGCGCCGCGCTACTGTTGCCGTTACTGTGGGTGTGCGGCATATAACCCCGCTTTTGCCAATAATCACTTTTTGAAGGCTTCGCTCATGCGTTGTGCCTGTTTAGCGCGTTCTGCCTTTTCGGTGGCCCCGTACGTCCCCCAGGCCGCGGACGTGCCTAAAACGCCCCTTGGTACCTCAGCAATGAGCCTTTTATACGTATCGTTGCACCATATACAGACGTGCGCATACGGTTTGCGCCCCGTGTAGACTCCGCGGGGCGAATGTAAGCCGCAACGGTCGCAAGAATACTTGCCCGGCGGCCCGTTAGCGTTGGTCCGTAGATACCGAATCCGCTTTGTTTTGGTCTTTGTCATCGTTCCGCCTCGAAAACCTATTGACCGCGTAGCCGCTGAAGCCCGCGGTAATCACTAAGGCCGCTTCGCCCAGGTTAAGGGGCAGCGCTCGGTTACGCGCGGTAACGTAAATGATGCAACCCAGCATCGTAATGACCGTGCCGCCGCTAAGGACTCGCGAAGAGCTAGCCGCGCCATTCTCCGAGAATGCTTGCTTAATGAATGCGAAAAGTGTTTTCATAATGTGGTCCGGGGGTTGGGCCGGTTAGCACGTCAACCCCCGCTTGCTTGTACCCGCTCTATTGCGTCTAGTGGTGTGCGGGGCGCTATAGCGGTACAAGTCAAAACTTAGTTGGATACAAACGCCGCGCCCGAGGCCGCGCCCGTGTCTGCATCCCCGGCCGCGCGGCCGCCGTAAGTAGAGCGCGCGTGTCTAACGGCTGTGAGCGTGAGAAAACTAGCTAGAATGTCGAACCGTACACTTCGGGGGCAGCGGTGAATCTGTGCCGTTTGCAGTAGACACGCGCCGCATGTTTCACAGTGCCCGTGCCCGCTTAAATGCTTATCGGCCATTCTTGATTTTCCTCAATGTCTGCCGCGGTTGTGTACGTCTTCACGCCGTCATAATCCAAAGCGCTTACTAAGTGGCCGTAGACTAGCCAATCGTGCCGCCCCCGCTCGGGGCTTAGTCCCATCCGGGTTAGGCGCGCGTCCCAATATGCCTGAGTGCTGCGCCTTTTATCGGTTCCCCTCGGGCCAGACATAGGATTGCGTATCTCTTTCATATTAAAGGGGTTAAGTATGGTTTGGTGATTCTAAAGGACTTAGGGGGTATTCGCGGTGGAAAAGTGTCCGTCCCCCTTATAGATATGGTTATGGTGGACAGTACCGAATTCTAGTTATCCATCCAGTCCGGGGTGTATCTAAAAAGATAGATACCCCCCTGACAGTCTGGGGTATGGCGGCCGGATGTTACTCCACCTTTACCCCGGCCCCGAGTACATCGAAGCGCTTGTTACCCACCCAGGACTTCCCCCGCTTAATACCTAGCCCCCGCAGAATGTCAACCACCTTCCGCACGCCCAGCGTGGGGTTATCCCGAATTACTTCTAACGCCTCGGCTTCGCGGCCGTCCGCGTCCCGCGGTGTGCCGGGCGTGCCGTTGTTAAGCTTCACGTGGTCGCCCGGTGGGGCCACGATGGTTAACCGGCAATTGGCGTCTGATACCACCTCGAATGGCTTACTCTCGAAATCCCGTTGCTTCACGTTCTTTAGGTAGCTAGCCGATTTATACGGCTCATCCGGGTCTTGCAACCGCGTTGCCCAGCAAGAAGAGATAAACGCGCCTAATTCCCCGCTGCCCCTCATGGCATTCTCTAGAGTCAATTCGCTACTCTCTTTGGTGCCCTTGCCGCTATGAAACAGAACGAGCACCGAGGCCGCGCCGCGCTGCATAAGCCCAAAGCAAGACTCGGCAAAGATCCGCATATCGGCCGAGCTATTCTCATCCCCGGCAATAAACCGCACCGCGGTATCCACGATAACCAAAGCCCCGGCCAATTCTTCCGCGGTTAAGTCCGCGAGGGTTACGTTTCCTTCGCTATTCATGGTCCGGCAAAAGAGCGTATCGCCTACGTACTTCAACAATCCCAGCTTGCGCAGCCTATCCGTAAAGGACAATAGCCCCATTTCGGGGCACAGGTATAAGACGCGCGAGGGCTTCTCGGTTACGGCAAAGTGACCAAAGAGGGCCTCGCCGGTTAGGCAAGCATGAGCGACGTTGGCGGCTATCAGACTTTTGCGTTGGGCCACGGGGGCCGCAACGGCACCAATAACGTCTTTCT
>Ga0210399_10005126_pt1 | contig 10191 bp, 7 predicted proteins | sample IncBWC14MmetaG_FD_150865 | JGI IMG/M metagenome (GOLD analysis project Ga0210399, IMG submission 150865) | Forest soil microbial communities from Barre Woods Harvard Forest LTER site, Petersham, Massachusetts, United States - Inc-BW-C-14-M | ecosystem: Environmental > Terrestrial > Soil >...
CCCGCGCTGAGCCGGGCAAAGGCCAGGGCGATAGGCATCGCTTGCATGAACAACATGCGCCAACTCACCCTGGCGTGGCTTCAGTATGACTACGACAACAGCGACCGCATCCCGTACGCGAGCGGCTTCAACGGCAGCCCCGTCGATCCGTACGTCTGGGTAACTGGCCGGATCGATTCGGATCCCGCCAACCCGTCAAACTGGGACCCCGCCGTGGACATCATGAAAAGTCCACTCTGGCCTTATTGCGGCAAATCCACCGCCATTTGGAAATGCCCCGCGGATCGATCGACCATCGTCCCGGCATACGGACCGTCCCAGGGACAAACCGTCCCCAGGGTTCGGAGCATGTCCATCCTGATCTGGCAAGGCGGTTGGGGAGGAACGCTCGCCACCGGCTATCCGGGCGTGACCACGCCGCCCTGGCGGCTGTACCTCAAGTTGAGCGACATGTTCACGCCCGGCCCCACCAGCACGCTCCTGTTCTGGGATGAACGATCCGATGCGATCAACTGGGGGAATTATTACGTTGATATGACCGGCTATCCCGACAAGCCCGGCGCGGTGCAATTCAATTGGGATTGGCCGGGCAGTTACCATAACGGCGCCGCAGGACTCTCCTTCGGCGATGGCCACTCCGAAATCCATCGCTGGCTTAATCCCCGGACCACCCCGCCCTTCTCCGATGTCAAATCCGGGCCCGATCCCTCGCCCTACAACCAGGACATCATCTGGCTCCAAAATCGCGCGACCCGCAGGTTGTGATGGGCTTTGGTCGAGTGTTCCCGCGAAAGGTTCGCCGGCGAGACCGCCCCGCGGGACCGCACGCGATTATAGCCGGATGGAAAGGTGATCCTGCCGACCCACGCCAGGTTTCATCCAACGCGTTAGGCCACGTGCGTCAATCGCGCTCGTTAGAGAAGAGCGACGCCTGTAAGCACAATATGCGGTTATGCGGGACGGACCCCTTTATGAACCTCAGCGCGCCGCAGGCGGCGAAGAGGACTTGTCGCCATCATATTGCAGAACTCCCCTTCGTACCAAAGCCGCATTGCTTTTATCAACCTCCTTCAAAGGATTTCCAAAAAGTCGCAGTTTTAAATCATCCGCAGCGGGTAAATGTAAAGCAGGCAACTTTGTAATAGCATTGTCCTCGATAAAAAACTCCTTAAGAGCGGGCAATCCTGTAAGGTTGCTGGGCATCACGGCGATTCGGTTGTCGTTTAAGTTAATTCTGCTAAGGTTGCTTTGGTGTAGCCAATCGTCCGGAATCGCCTTCAGACCGCACCCGATTGCGTCAAGGCTGACAAGCTCTGGTGGCAACCGCGGCAGCAATTTATCAATCCCCTTCGCTCGCGAGATGCTGAATTCTAAAAGACGACTTTCCGGAAGATCGGAGGGAAGACATTCAACCGGTGTTAAGAGCAGATCCAGCCGCCTCAATTTTGTCAGGATCGAGATTCCATCGGGGAGGCAAACGGCTCCCAGGTACAGCTCAAGCCCTTTGATCGAAGAGGGCGCATAAAGTTGACGGGAGACATTCGTAGCTTTCTTCGCCTGAACCGTAAGATACTCGAGCGTAATCACATTTGTCAACAAAGCAATCGCGGCGGGGACATTTCCGGCTTTCGGCATCCTTAAATACAAATACCTTAGGTGAGGAAAGCACTGGCAGTTTTCCAGTACATCTGTCGGAATCGTGTCGCTTCCAGATTCGACTCGCAAGTAAATTATGTTCGTGTGCCACTTGGCATACTGGCACCACGCGTCGGGAGATGCATCCGAAAGATTTAAGCCAAGAACGTCGCCTCTTGGCCTTGCCGCAGCCGTATCTAGATCGCATATGTTCGATTTGATGAGCGCGTAGAACTGGGGCATTGGCAGCCAATCGTCCGCCCCTTTTGGCGTTTCACCGGCTCGCACACAAGCGCAGTCTAATGCAATAAGAAGAACGCTAAACACAATTACTCTCGATGAGGACGTCATATGTTCGACAGGGTATCTATTCACTTCCTAAGTGGACGGGCGGGATCGACGCGGAGTTTGTTCTTAGCCCGCGCCATGCTGCGCGGGACGGCTGCGCCGGATAAGAGGGTGTCGATATCTTCGCATTCGGACAATACTCCAAGGTCAATCAGGTCCAATACTCCAAGCAGCGCCTTATTACCTTCGCTATAACCCGCGGCATCTATACCTTTCAAGGCTGCAGCATAGCCCTTGTTATACCACTTGATCCATGGTGTGAATGGCTTAGCAGCCTGCCCTGCCAGACCGCCCACTTTATCGAGTAGGAGAAAGGCATTTTGTGTAGCATCAGAGCTATATATCTCGTAAGCAGTTTTGATAGGCCCGGTCACGCTCTCAACCCCCTTATTATTAAGCTCCCGACGGGGAAAGGGGTCGGTTCCTAGTTTTGTAGTATTTGCCATCCGCTGTCGTTTCGATTTCTTCCGGTGCCAGTATAGCAGATGATTCACGTGCGTCCAACTGCCCATCTGCAATCCGTCTTCACTACGCTATGACGCGACAAGCCGCTGAGCAATCCATTTGATGGTTGCGGTCGTCTCCGCTCGCAATCGCAGCGCCAGCTTGACTTTGCGGAGATCTCCTTTGCGAGTCGCCGCCAAATCCGCTTTCTTTCAACCCAGCTTATTGAGCCCTTCCTTAACCACCCGCTCCGCATGCTCCACCTCCGACTCGGCGCGGTCCTCTCCATAATGGTGTTCCCGGGCCTGTTGTTTCATCTGCGTCAGCAATTCATTGCGAAAATTCCTGTCGCCCAAATACCAGCCGCGCTTGAGACTTTTGAGTTCATCGGGCTCATCTTCCGTTTGTCGCCGCGATTCCATTCGCCGCGCGAATTCCGGCCGGCCCGCCGCGCTATCCCATGGTATCCCATGCTCGGCAAGCAAGGGCCTTACCCGCAGCCAGGTGGGCCGTTTTCGCGGGCAGGCTGCTCTACTTGAATTGCCGTGCTGGCAGTTGCTACGTCCTCCGAATCTCTGCTGAAAGCGTCTGCCGAATCGTCGCGCAAATTGCACGATCGGGCATTTGGGGACGGATGGGACGGATCCTGGGACGGCTTGGGACGGACGTTGGGACGGATAAAACATGCAAAACCATCAATGTTTACCGGCCTTGGGATGGTGGGACGGATAAATTGGGGGGTAGAAGGCATAAGCACAAAAACCGCCTTCGCCCGGAGTGCTATCGGCCGGCGCCGAAGACGCTGTCGAGGATGACTTCCTTGATTTTCCAGATCAGGGCCATGGTCATGGCAAGGGGGAGAAGGACGAGAAATACCATGAGCCAGAGAGCGTTCATTCCGAGGTTGGACAGGCTGATCGGAAACCAATCGCCGCTGATGGATATGAGCCCCGGAAAACGGAGGTAAGCGACGAATGCCAGGCCGAGCAAAAGTATGGCGAATACCAGGTAGCGATTGAGCGTGGTGAAGTGTCGCGTTTCCTCGCGGAGGTGTTCGTCCGGGAGCATCGCGCTGAGGCGATACAGGACCATGTTCAACGTGCCGAGGAACAACAATCCGGTTGCGCCCATGACGCCAACCACGGCGATGAAGAATGGTTCGTTTGGCACCTGACTCCACCAATAAAGAAACGGGCTCAGTCCAAGATTCACCATGGCCAACAATTTGGCGCGATCCAGGGTCCGGTGCCAGACGCGTTCCTGCTTTTGAAAGGAACCCAGCAGCCACAACCCGACGCACAGCCAGCCAGTGACGACGACGGGCGGGACGATGTTGAAGGACTTCAGGACTTCGGTCTTGGCGGTTTGGACGCAAATGATCAACGCGAAGGGCAGGCCCCAAAATAGAGCGGACAGGCCGCGCGCGAGCCTTCCCAACGAACGCAACAGCTCCGCATTGGCGGAAGGATCTGACGGGTCGGTGGTGTCGAGTTCAGGCCTTGGTTCCAAGCTGTTGCGGCGGGTCAAAGGTGAGATAAGTGTAGTCCTTCAACCCGCGCTCATAATCGGCTAGCAGGCGCATGGCTTCGGAAGGTTTCATGCGGTCAGATTTGATCGCTTCATCGATCTGGACTTTCATCAAGCGCTTTAGCTCGTTTTCGTCATACTGCACGGAAGCGAGCGCCTGGCCAATCGTCGTGCCTTCGATGATTTCCTCGACGTAATAGCCGGCAGGTTCGTCCGGGTCGAGGAACACATGGACTTCATTGACGCGCCCGAAGAGGTTATGCAGGTCACCCATGATGTCCTGGTACGCGCCCATGAGGAAAAAGCCGAGGTAATAGGGTTCGATCTGGCCGCTGCCGTTGTTGCAGAGCTTGTGCAACGGCAGCGTGTCGCGAACGTCCCGCAGGTCGATGAACTTGTTGATCTGCCCGTCGGAATCGCAAGTGATGTCGACGAGCGTCGCTTCGCGGGCGGGCCGCTCGTTGAGCCTGTTGATGGGCATGATGGGGAACAGTTGCCCGAGCGCCCAATGATCGAGCAGCGATTGAAACACCGAGAAATTGCAAAGGTACTGATCGCCGAGACTGTCCTCGAGCTTGCGGATTTCCTCGGGAACGTACGCCTGGTCGCGAAAGCTCTGGACGACTTCAAGGCCGATTTCCCAATAGAGGTTTTCGATCTTGGCTTTGTCGGGCAATTCGAGCAACCCGAGGGTGAACATGTGGTGGGCGTCGTCCTTGCGTTCCAGGGCGTCGTGGTAGGCTTCGAGCTTGTTGAGCTTCGCGAGGTTCCGGCGGATGTCCAGCAACTCTTTTACGAGCGGATGTTCGTTGTCGTTGTATTGCATCTCGGCCGCGTAACGGATTTTTTCGATCGAGCCGAAGACTTCCACGATCAAGACGCTGTGATGCGCGACGATGGCGCGTCCGCTCTCGCTGATGATGTTCGGGTGGGGAACTTTCTCGGCGTTGCAAACGTCGCCGATGTAATAGACGATGTCGTTGGTGTATTCCTGGAGCGTGTAATTCGTGGAACTGTCGAACGCCGAACGGCTGCCGTCGTAATCGACACCGAGCCCGCCGCCCACGTCCACGAACTCGATCGGAAACCCCATCTTGTGAAGCTTCGCATAAAAGCGCGACGCTTCCTGAACGGCTTTCTTGACCGTCAATATATCCGGGACTTGCGATCCGATGTGGAAGTGGAGCAGCTTGAAGCAGTGGCCGAGATTTTCGGACTTGAGCATCTCGGTCGCCGCGAGCAGTTCCGTCGTGCTAAGGCCGAACTTCGCGTTTTCGCCGCCGCTGTCGGCCCAGCGTCCGGCGCCCTTGCTCAGCAACCGCGCGCGGATTCCGATCAGCGGCTCGACGCCCAATAGTTTCGAGATCGAGATGATCTGGCGCAGTTCCTCGATCTTCTCCACGACCATGATGACCTTCTTGCCCAATTTGAGGCCGAGAATGGCCATCTTGATGAACCCGGCGTCCTTGTAACCGTTGCAAATGATGAGGCTGCCCATCTGGTTTTGCAACGCCAGGCCCGCGAACAATTCCGGTTTGCTTCCCACTTCGAGGCCGAACTGATACGGTTTGCCGGCGTCAAGGATTTCCTCCACGACTTCGCGCAATTGGTTGACCTTGATCGGAAAGACGCCGCGATAACTTCCCTGATAATTGTATTCGGCGATCGAGTTGCGAAACGCAAGATTCACCGACTCGACGCGATGGCGAAGAATGTCCTGAAAACGGATCAGGAGCGGAAATTGCAAATTGCGCGCCTTGGCCTCCTCGATGACATCGGTGATTTCCACTGACGCGCCGGCTTCCTGCAGTGGCATCGCGACGACGCGTCCGGCGTCATTGATGTCAAAATATTTCGCGCCCCAGCGATGAATGTTGTACGCGTTGCGGGCCGCCTGAAGGTCCCAGGGCTGCGAGGCGTCGGTCGGATTGCTCATGTCACTTGCACTTCTTCCAAACAGCGCACTATAGGTCGCTGGTGACAGAATTCAATAGGAGTGATGAAAAAGTTTTGCTCGACAATTGGCGGACCGCCCGGCTACGATTCGGCACACCCATTAGACGGTCATCGGCTCTGCGCAGTGGAAGTCTGGAGAACTTGCCGAACTGAACGGATCAGGGGCTCGACTGGGTGTTTTTCCGTAAGGCGGTACATGTTCAGGCGCGCATTATTTAAGCATGCGCCGGTATTTCAAAAGTCACTCGCAGATGGACCGCAGACGCACCTTCGAAAGTTTTTTCGTCGCCCTGGTTATGCAATTGGGTATTTCGGCGTGGAGCAACGCGGCTGTTTCCAATTTGTCGCCAGTCGGCGCTGATGCGGCGGTGCTGGTGAATTCGACGAGCGCCAGGTATCTTGATTTCCAACATTACATTCAACCGTACCTCGACAATTTCGGCGTTCCTTACACGGTTGTCGATATCGCGACGAACCGATCCGTCACGAACCTGGCGCAGTTCGCGGTGATAATAGTTGGTCACGCTCAACTGGATATGGCCGGCGCGTACTCGACGGGTCCTTATCTGAGCGCGATTTCCGCCGCTGTTTCGAACGGCTCGGGCCTGGTCAATTTCGACAACGCGCTCGCCGACACAAACGGAACGCCCCGCTACCAGTTCGTCCAGGACATTTTCGGCTTCGGTTACACTAACTCGTGGGCTGGCACGAATCTCACGCTGCCCGCCACCGAACCTCCCGCGTTGTCGCAAATGCATTTCATCACGGCGTTGCATCAACCTGGCGAACTGATTGTTCTAAGCAACAGCATGAATGCCACAGGATTGAAGTTGCAGCCGGAAACCACCGCTCTCGCTGTTGGGGGCAATGGAAGCAATCCATTCATCGCAGCGAGAAAATTCGGCGCGGGCCGCGCGGTGCAATGGGGAAGCTATGATTGGATCGCGGTAGCCATCAAAGGTCCCGTCGCGGGGATGGATGATCTGGTCTGGCGGAGCATTGTTTGGGCCGCCCGCAAACCTTTCGTCATGCGCGGGCTGCCGAACTTCGTCACGATGCGGGTGGATGACGTCGGCGGCCCTTATGGCTGGACCGAAAGTGCCACAAATATGGGTTTCAAGCCGTGGATGGGCTTGTTCATCAGCGATGTGACTTCGGCGGTGGACATTCAGACCGTTCACGACATGGTCGCCAGCGGGCGTGTGACGACTTCGATTCATTCGTATGACTGCTGTAATTTCTTTTATTGGAACCATTATGCGACGAACAACTATCCGGACAGCGTCATGAACAGCAACCTCACCTGGGGCGCGCAATGGCACCAGGCTCATGGAATTCCAATTTCAAAGATCGTCGCGCTTCATTATTCCGAAGTCGGTCCCAATGCGTTCCCCGGTCTCAAGTCGTGGGGCGTGGAGTTCGTGACCGTCAAGAATGACCCGGGCACGCCAATCAACGCGCCATGGCTTGTATCGGGACCGTATCGCTATTACGAGAATCGTCTCCCCGGCAACAGCCTGCATCCTGTCCATTACGCCGATTTTCTGAATGTTCCGGGCCACCCCGAGCTGGCCGGTCAATTCTTCAATGTCGTGACTGAAATACGCGACGACGCCTCGTGTGGCGAGTGGTGCCCCGGCAACGACGTAACCAATAGCATTGGCCGCGGCACCCGCCAACTCGTTCGGGCGTTCGACAGCCAGGTTCTCGCAACTCTTTTCACCCATGAGTGGTACATCTATCCCATCACGGGCGCTGACAGTCCCGCGATGACCACGAGCAACAACTGGATCGCGATAGATCGGAGCATCACGAACAATCTCGCGCCGTACCATCCGGTCTACGTGACCCTCGATTACGGCTCACAATATGTTCGGGCCACGCACACGTCGCATCCCATTTCCAGCAGCTACGATCCCGCTTCCGGCCAGGTCACAATCAACATGACGGGCCAAACCGACATGAACATAACGGCGCAAGTTTATCTCGGCGTGGACAATTCGATAAGCAATGTCGCCCTTGTGATTCCTCAATTCACCGGCCAGACAAATGCCGCTGTCACTGTCACGAGTGTTCCCCTTGGCATCAGCGCCCAACCTCAGAACGTTACCGTCCCTGCCGGAAGCACCGCCACCGTTGGCGTCGCTGTCACCGGGAATCCGCCGTTGACCTTCCAGTGGGAGGACAACGGCACAAACATTCCCAACGCCACCAATGCCTTCTTCACCATCGGCGCCGCTCAATTCGCAGATGCGGGCGCGTACTCCGTTCTGGTCAGCAATGCCACGGGCTCCGTACTGAGTTCAAATGCGATGCTTACCGTGACACCGGTCCAGCCACCGATGCTCCAGGGCGCGGTGGACCAATTGTCATCTCACAAAATGTTCGTAATCTCCTTCACCTCGAATCCCGGTCAGCGCTACGTTGTCCAATACACAGATGCGCCAGCCAACGGTGGGTGGTCTGTTCTTACCAACGTAACCGCGACCGCCACGAACACTGTTTGCCATGATCCAATAATCGGCTGGCCGCAACGTTTCTACCGCGTGCTGGTGGCAGCGGTTCTTCCCGAACGGGTGCAGTTGACCGGCGCATTGCAAAGCGGTCAGTTTATCCTGGCTTTCAACGCCACGACTGGAAAATCCTACACGGTTCAATATCAAGACGGGCTCGGCGCGTGGACTGTTCTGACAAACATCACGGCGGCGAATACGAACGTGCTCCTGACCAACCCGATTATCGGGCCTCAAAGGCTATTCCAGGTCAGCACGCCGGCCCACTGAAGCGCTCGAAGTGAAGCGTTCGAACTGCGTGGAGATTATTCAGGCCGGCTGGGCTGCCGGAGGAGTTTTGATTGCCGCGTTGCCGTTGGTAATGGCCCGATGGACGGCGAGGAGGAATTCGTCGTAGTTGATCGGCTTCTGAAAAAAGGCGACAGCGCCGTGGTTCATGGCTTTGCGCTGGAACACGGCTGGGTCACCCGAGGTCATGATGATCACCGGGATGTTAGCGGCTTCCTGAAAACGACGCAACCATTGCATGATGTTGAAGCCGTCCCACTGCATGCCTGAACTTCCCACATCCGGTGGGAAATTGATATCGAGCACAATGAGGTCAGGCCGGTTTGCCCGAGCGGCGCTGACAGCGGCGGCTCCTTCGGTGGCCATGACCACTTCGAAGCCAGATGCCTTTAGCTTCATCTCAAAAGCCTTGAGCACGATCATGTTGTCGTCTACGACGAGAATCTTCCTGCCCTGGCCGATATTCACGTCCGCCTTCGGAGATTCATGTGTTGCAAAGATCGTCTCCTCCGGCCCTGGGGCCTGTTTGGTGACCTGCTTGCGCCATTTCGCGAAAAGTTTCATTTTGTTCTGGATTGATTTTCTTGTCTCGACAACGAGACGTTCATTGTCCCGTTGTAAGACACCGAGCGGCATCTATCATCTGGCCCCCGAGCGCCCGGCCGCGACATTTCCGCATCCACACGCGCTTTCATGTCTGCTCCGGTCGTCATTTCGCTTGCCATTGTAGGTGCCGCGCACCCAATGACTTGTAGATGAGCGCGTACCGTGCCAGCATGACCTATGGATAATTACGGTAGCCGCTTCACAAAGTACGGATACGTCGCAAAACGCTAACTCTGTGGCCAACAAATTCTACGCGCCGGGTGAGCAGCGCGCGGCAAGGGTCAACGCGCTTTTCGCTACCATTGCCGGCCGCTACGACCTGGTTAATGATCTGCAAAGCTTTGGACTACATCGCTACTGGAAGCGGCGCCTGGTCAGGTTGGCAGTCAACTCTTCACGTTGCGGCACTGCGGCGAATCGGTCAACGGACGAAGAATTCCCACAGAGGACTCAGCAGGCGCTGGACCTTTGTTGCGGCACCGGGGATGTCGCATTCGCTCTCGCGCGATCAGGAATGGATGTCGCAGGCCTTGATTTCAGCGAACCGATGCTGGCCGTCGCCGGGCAAAGGATCAGGAGGGCGTGCGACGCGACCGGGACGGGAGTGCACGCGGTCCGTCTGCTGCGCGGAGATGCCCAGCGAATTCCGTTTCCAGACGAAATCTTCGATCTGGTCACGATCAGCTACGGGTTGCGTAATCTCGCCAGTTTGGAAACGGGCTTGCGGGAAATGCGACGCGTGCTGCGACCGAGTGGCCGCGCAATCATACTGGATTTCGGGAAGCCCGAGAATCGACTTTGGCGCGCGATATATTTTGGATATCTACAGGGATTTGTTCCGCTTCTGGGCCGTTTGTTTTGCGGGGATGCCGAC
>Ga0210399_10005129_pt1 | contig 10188 bp, 4 predicted proteins | sample IncBWC14MmetaG_FD_150865 | JGI IMG/M metagenome (GOLD analysis project Ga0210399, IMG submission 150865) | Forest soil microbial communities from Barre Woods Harvard Forest LTER site, Petersham, Massachusetts, United States - Inc-BW-C-14-M | ecosystem: Environmental > Terrestrial > Soil >...
AGCCACTCCGTGATGCGCACGGTGAGTTTGTTTTCGTCCTTCAGGTCGCGATAAACCAGAAAATCATCCCAGTCGGAATTGTCCTGAACGGAGGTGACGCCGTTTTTGGCGACGTCGGCGAGGACCAGCTCGATGCCGTGGCGGCGTTGCGCCGGCGACGGGTCGGGGACGTATTGCTCGACGAGGCTGATGGCGGAGCCTTCTTCGAGCATACCGGTGAGTTCGCCGTTGGCGTCGCGTTCGAATTCGCCACCCTTGGGATTGGGAGTGTCTTTGGAGATATGGGCCAGCTGAAGTGCGAGGGAATTTGCGACGGATACGTGGCCGGAGATGTGCGTCAAGAGGACGGGATTTTTTGGAGAGACGGCGTCGAGCTGCTGCTTGGTGGGGAATTTTTTGTCGGGCCAGAGGGTGTGGTCCCAACCGCTGCCGGTGATCCAGTCGCCTTCTTTGTGGGCGGCTATGGCGTCGGCTACGCGCTTCTGCAGCTCTTCCACGGAGGCGACGCCGTTTAGCCGAACGGCGAGCATGTCTGCGGCGGCACTGCCTAGATGAACGTGGGCATCATTGAAGCCGGGCATGACGAATTTGTTGCCGAGCTGGATGGTTTCGGCGCTTTCGTTGCCGCCACCGCATTCGAGCATGATTTGCTCGATACCGCCGATGCAGACGATTTTGCCTTCGCGCACGGCCATGGCGGAGGCCCAGGGATGTTGCGGGTCGTTGGTGTAAATGCGGCCGTGGAGATAGTACGTGGTGCGGGGGGGCGTGTAGGTTTGCGCGTTGGCGGGCATCGAGCCAAGAGTTGTCAGCGCGGCGAGACAGAAAAGCAGAAACGCGACAGGCGGAAAGTGCTGGTGATTGTGAACGGTGGCGCGGCTGGGACGCGTCTCGCAATTCATTTAGCTTTTTCCTCCGCGATTCCGGAAATGCCTAGCAGGGTTAGGAGCGCGCGCTTCAGGCCCATTTCGCGGCCGGAGGGTTCGTACCACTCTTGCAGGGAGTGGGCGCCGCCGCCGGTGCCGCCTGCGCCGATGGAGATGGCGTCAATGCCGTTGGCGAGTGGGATGTTGGCGTCGGTGGAGGAGCGCTCGATGCGCGATTGGTTGCTGACGTACTCATCGGCGGCGCGCAACGCGGCAAGGAGTGGGGAGTTGGCAGAGAGTTCGCCGCCGGGGCGCGTGCCCAAAACGTCGATCTTCCAGTCGAGCTTCCCTTTCGTGCGGTCGCGGGAAGATTCCATTTCGTCGCGGACGCCGGCGGAGATGGATTCGCGCAGGGCGGATTCGAGTTTGCCGAGTTCGTCTTCGCTTTCGGAGCGAATGTCGACTTTCAGTTTCGCGTCGTAGGGGATGGAGTTGACCGAGGTGCCGCCTTCGATTTGACCTAGATTGAAGGTGGTGCGCGGGTTGGCGGGAACTTTTGTGTTGATGAAACGAATCGAGCCGCGGACGAGCGCGTTGATGGGATTGGGCATGCCGAAGTCAGACCAACTGTGGCCGCCGGGGCCGGTGATGAGGACTTCGAGCCGGCGGGAGGCGAGGGCTTTGGTGGTGACGTGATCGGTGCCGGAGCCGTCGAGGACGACGGCCGCTTTCAGACGGGTGCGATACGCTTCGACCAGGGCGCGCATGCCACGGAGATTGCCTTCGCCTTCTTCGCCAACGTCAGCGACGAAGAGGATGGTGCGGCGCGGCTTGATCTTGGATTCCTGGATGGCGCGAGCGATGGAGACTAGCGCGGCCAGGCCGGTGCCGTTGTCGGAGATGCCGGGGGCGCTCAGGTGTTCGCCGTCGCGGCGGACTTTTACGTCGGTGCCGGGGGGGAAGACGGTGTCAAGATGCGCGGTGAGCATGACGATTTCTTTGTCGCTGGCGCCGGGGAGTTCGCCGATGATGTTGCCGGTCTTGTCGATTTGCACGTTGAGGCCGGATTCGGCAAGGAGCGTTTTCACGACGCTGGCGCGGGCGGCTTCCTGGAACGGCGGCGCGGGAATTTCGGTTATGCGGACTTGCTGATCGTTGATCCAGGCAAGATTTTTAGTAAACCAGGATAGAGCGGAGCGGAGTTCGGCGGTGTCGGCGAGCTGTGGGGAGGGCCCGGAACGATGAGGAGAGCCGAGGGAGCGAACGGGCATGATCGAAAGGATAACCCAAAGGAGAAGATGTTTCACCGAGGAGTTCCGGAGGGATTGCGTAGTCGTGCGCGAGATCAATTGCGTGCCGGCTCCGTGGCGAGGGCTTGAATTTCGTCGTCGGTGAGCACTCGGGCGGATTGTTTGGCGGCTTCGAGGATGCGGTTCACTACGGCCTCATTCGCGGGGATTTTGTGGCGTTCGAGCCAGAACAAGACGTTGGATTTGCCGCTCATTGGGCCGATCTCGATAATTTGATCGAGACCGAAGAGATGCGAGGGGACACCGCTGTAGACGATGTCGGCGAGCTCGGGATTCTTGCCGTGAAAGGCTTTCACGATGGCGGCGGCGTGGACGCCGGTGGCGGTGCGGAAGGCGTCGTGGCCGACGACCGGGTAGTTCGGCGGGATTGTGGTGTGCGTGGCGCGGGCGACTTTTTCGCAATATTCCTTGAGGCGAGAGAGATCGCGATCGATCAAACCCATCAGGCGAAGGTTGACGAGCATTAGTTCCATGGGTGTGTTGCCTACGCGCTCGCCGAGAGCGTTTGCGGCGGCGTGGACTTGATGGGCGCCGGCGGCGATGGCTGCGAGCGAATTGGCAATAGCCAGGCCCCGGTCGTTGTGCCCGTGCCAGTCGACGCGAATTTTTTCGCCGCTGGGCTTCACGATTTCGTCGACAGCGAATTTGATGAGGTTGTAGGCGCCTTGCGGCGTGGCGTGGCCGACCGTGTCGCAGAAGACTACAGCGCGGGCGCCGTTGCGGATCGCGGTGGAATAGAGACGCTTGACTGTGTCGCGATCGGTGCGCGTGGTGTCTTCGGTTACGTACATCGATGGCAGGCCATGATCGACGGCGAACTTTACCGCCTTTTCTGTGGTGCGCTCGAGGTGATCGACGGTCCAGTCTTCGACCAGGCGGCGGATGGGGCTTGAGCCGAGAAAGGTGGCGGCTTCGAGAGGGATTCCTACGCGCTGGGAGATTTCGATGATAGGGCGGATGTCGGCTTCCACCGTCCGGGCGGCGCAGTTGGGACGGATTTTCATGCGGTGGTTGGCAATTTCGCGGGCGAGGGCTTCGGTGTGAGCTGCGGCGCGGTGGCCTGCGCCGGGAAGGCCGATGTTCACGGAATCGATGCCGAGCGATTCCATCAGGTGGAGGATTTCGATTTTTTCTTCGATGCTGGGGTCGTAGACGGAGGGGTTTTGCAGGCCGTCGCGGAGGGTTTCGTCGTTCAGGAGTACGAGCGTGTTGGGAGGGACGGCCGCAGGGGAGGCTTGGTTCCAGTCGTAGATGTATTCGTGATGGTTTGTGGATTCGGACATTTTTAGTTTGGATGCTGGACGCGGTTAAAGCTGATTTTGATCTCTTTCGGTTTCGGCACCATTTGCGTGTAAACCGCGCCTCTCTAAGAGAGGCGCCTACAACGACATTATAAACCGTGGTCGCGGAACATGGTTCTTAAGGCGGCGCGGGCACTGGCTACGCGGGTGCTTAGCTTGTTGGCGAATTCAAATTGTAGGAAGGCATCGGCGGCTTGTTCCAGGTCCGGGCCGTAGCGATACCACCAAGGCTTTTCGCGGCGAGGGAGGCGATCGACGTCGATGTATTTGGTCTGGACCATTTCGAGAAGGCCCGCTTTGCCGTGGGTGCGGCCCCAGCCGCTCAGGCCACAGCCACCGTGGGGAGCTTCTGCGATGGCGAAATAGCTGATGGCGTCGTTCACCATGACGGCGCCGGCGCGGAGTTGTGCGGCGATGGATTTGCCGCGGGCCGCGTTGCGCGTCCAGACGCTTGCAGACAGTGCAAACGGTGAATCGTTCGCACGCAGGATCGCTTCGTCGGAGTTGGAGACGGTCTGGATGGCCAGGATCGGACCGAACGTTTCTTCTTGAAAAAGGCGCGCGGCGGAATCCACATCTACGATGACTGTGGGCTCGAAGAAGTTTTCGCCTAGATCGGGGCGTGCGTGGCCGCCGCAGAGGACTTTCGCACCGCGGCTGACGGCGTCTTCCATCAGCGCGGTCATCCGCTGAACGTGTTGGGGTCGGATCAGCGGGCCGACGTCCGTGGAGGGATCGCTTCCGGGGCCGAGTCGCAGCCTCTTCGTTTTCTCGACGCAGCGGGCGGCGAAGGGTTCGGCGATAGTTCGCTCGACGAAGATTCTTTCGACGGAGAGACAGACTTGTCCACAATTTGTGTAGCTGCCCCAGACGGCTCCGCTGGCGGCGACTTCGAGATCGGCGTCGGCGAGGACGATCATGGCGTCCTTGCCGCCGAGTTCGAGAACGGTGGGAATCAGGCGCTTGCCGCAGGCCTCGGCGACACGACGTCCGGTCTCCACGCTGCCGGTGAACAGGATTTTGTCGCAGGCTGCGTCGATGAGCGCCTGACCCACATCCCCGGCGCCCTGAACGATCGTTACCAAGCCTTCTGGAAAACCGGCGCTGGCGAAAAGTCTTTCGATCAAGGCGCCGCAGTGCGGAGTGAAGTCGCTGGTCTTGCAGACGACCGCATTGCCGACCACGACGGCCGGAATGATCTGGCTGACTGGAATTGCCAGCGGATAGTTCCATGAACTGATGATGCCGATTACGCCGAGCGGTTCATAGGTGAGCGTGCCGCTCTTGGCTTTGGCGGCGAGATTGTGGTGCGGGACGGATTCGAGCTGCAGCAGGCGCTCCGCGTTAACGGCGAAATATTGCGCGGTATCGAGCGCTACAAAAATATCCGCGAACAGCGCTTCGGCGCGCGGCTTGCCGGATTCTCGAACGATGGCGTCGGCCAGAGCGTCGCGCGAAGAGAGAATGCGTTCGCGGAGAACGTGCAAGCGATGGGCTCGATCGGCAATCGGGGTCTTCGACCACTTCAACTGTGTTGCGCGGGCGCGAGCGACAATCTCGCGCATCCGAGACGGTGAAGTTCTCTCGAAACAGCCGAGGGCTTCGCCCGTGGCCGGGTTGATCGAAGGAATCGTGCCGACCGAAATCACGGTGGCGGCCATGAGCGGATTCTAACCGAAAATGGGAGTTGACGGGCGGCGCTGTTCATTTTGGCACACCGACACTATTACGGAATGGTCATTCTAAATTGGGGCGCACGGTGCTGTGCCGCTACAAAATCGTCGCTGCCGGGCGATTAATTCTGTGGGTTACTCTCTTCGCGTGAAATCGGCAACACGACCGTGTTGATCGCTGAGGGGTCGTCGCGCAGCTTGAGGTATAGGCCGGTCTCGCCGGGGTGGGGGACGGCTAGTGTGGCGTCGATGAAGTCGGCCGGCACTGGCGCGTTGTGGGCGAATTGCTGATCGGAGGCGATCGAATCGATCAGAAATAAATTTGTGCCGGTCAGCTGGCACGGTTTGTCGACGCTGTCCGGGCAGCGAATTTCTTTCAGCGCGGGGACCCGCACCAGAATCGCCAACGGCTGCCAGTCTCCTTTTGTGCCGTCGGGTGCGACGGGACGAAATTGCAGCGGGCCGAAAGCGGAAGGTCCGAATGCCTTATGAGGATCAAAAACGGCGAGCACGCTTCCGGAATCGCGCAAGATCAAGCTGCCGTCCGTCATGTTGAGAAGCGTGCTGAACGATTCGTCGGTAGTGGCGACTTCGATGCGTTCGGTGCGCGAGAATCGATCCGGAATGTCCGTTTTCAAAAGGAACGAAATTTGCCCATCCAAGGGTAACTCGTCCTGGCTGCCTAGACTGATTGTCGAAGGCGTATCTCCAAGGCGGATATTCTTGCTGACGAGGGTGACCTTTGGGCGAGGGGCTTCTACCTTCGTCGGAAGCTCGAGCACGCGGCCATCTTTGAGAGCGACCCGTCCCACCAGAGATTGATCCGGGTGAAGGGCCGCGGAATCCGGTTGAGTGGCGGCCAGGTGCAGCTCATCCTTTTCATTCGCGCGAGTTAACTTGGCGGGGAGGAAGTGAATGCCATTGAGCTCGAAGTGATCCACCTCATCCAGGCGAGTTCCCTTCAAAACGCCCTGCTGGTCTCCCGCATTGATCGTGAAGCCGTCCAGGTGGGCACCTTCGGAGTAGGCTTGGAGCGAGAGCTCATCGGACTTGGTCAAACCGAATTGACGCACCTTCACCTTCATGGGCCCCGCAGGTTGATCTTTTAGCGCAACCTTCAGTTCGATTTCTTCGGGCTTGGCGACTTTCCAGGCGGCCTTGATCTCCTTACCTTGCGCATCCTGAATCCTTATTTCATCCACGCAGACGGCAGAGTCGGATTGCAAGTGCAGGGTATCCTCGCGGCCGACGATGAGCGCGCTTTGTTCGGAAGCGGGGATCACCCATTGGGCGGTGCGCGAGGTCCGAAGGTGGAAGTTGGGTCCTTCGTAAGGCTCGAAGCCCCAAAACCCACGCAGAGTTCCCGTGAGTTGGGCGTCGAGTTTCGCGCCTTCGATGCTGTGCGTATCGATGACAAATCCACCGCTAATAGCGTCGGCGCGTGCCGGTAGCCTGATTTCTTTGCCGTCCTTGCCGGGAATGTGCAGGAAGAAATCGTGGCCGATGTCGGAAGAAAAAACGAGTGGCGCGCCCTCGACCGGCAGAACCAGGGAGGATTTCTGCAGGCAGAAAACCTGATCATCATTGATGGCGCGCAACGGAGGCAGCTGGGCCGCTTCGACGGCGGGCAGGCCGATGACGATCACCGACATCGGCTTGCGGAAAGATGGTGGATTGTTCAGCTTTAGATTCATCTGCTCGCCTTTGGGCAGCGCCAGAGCAGGAATGTACACGTAGGAAGCGGTGTGCAGGTTGCCGAGAACGCGCGCGAGATCTACGACCGCGCCAACATACGCGCTGTAAAATCCGCCGCCCGCGAGCGACGTGGCACTGACCGCGCCGACCAGATCGGAGTTCGGACCCGACGTTAAGGCCGTTACCATCGATTGGCTATGGCCATCATCCATCACGAGATTGTCGGTGTTGCGCGTCAGGCACGAACTCTGCTCTTCGACGGGCTTGTTGAAGCACTGTTCGTCGATGCGAATACCGAGGGTGCGCGCCATCAGAATGGAATGCTCGTGTAACGCTTTGGGATCAACGTCCGAGACGGATTTCACGTCGGCGAGATATTTTTCCAGGCGCGAGCGGTCGAGGCTGGCTTGATTCAAATCTTGCGAGGCGCGAACGAACACGCCGGGCCGGCCGCGGACCGCGCTGCGCAGGCTGCTGAAGTCACCGCCAGTTTCGGGAGCTAAAAATAGGAGAGCCTGCTGTGCATCCAGCGGAACCGTGACGACGATTCCCTCTTCGCGGACCTGCTTGGTCCAGGTCTCGGCTTTTATGAACCAATTCTCGGGCGGCGGATTGGTGGCGCCGCGAAGGAAGGCGACGATGAGCAAATAGCGGGCGGATTGATCGTCGGGAAAGTCGGGATGGAGCCATAGGCGGTCGCCGGGCTGCAAATTGGCAACGTCGGAGATGGGCAGCGGCTTTCCGTTGCGCGTGACCTTCATCTCGATGCGAGGACCTAGTAGATCGAAATTGTTGTTGTCGGCCCAGGCGAAACCCGGACCCGCTAAGAGAGCCGCCAGAACAAACAAATAGCGGATGGTACCTCGCCACAGATCGTGCGTGGGGGAAATGCGGATGCTCGGAAAAACCATTGTTGCTACCGTCCCTTGGGCTATCGAAGTCTGCGGCTACGAACACTTCAGAAGATGCCGCACCAGCGAACGAATCTCAGTTTGAGATCCGAGGCGAACTGCGTCAGTTTCTTTGATGCGGTGCGCTTCCCGTGTGCCGCCAACGGGAGGCGTGTTTGTTTTGGGCCGATTCGCGAGGCTGGGTTGGAATTCCGGCCGACTAGATCGAATGACAATGATAGTTCGTGGGCGGAGCGGACGGCAACCCTTGTGTCGAGTTTTTCTTATCGAGCAACAGGTCGGCTTTGGAAGCGATTTGTTATCTGCTCGAACTTGTCGACGCGGCACAGACCCTTGAGACTCAGGGCAAGCTTTTCGCAACTCAGGGCAAGCAGGAGTGTCTGTGCTACTTCGCGGCGGAAAGTTTGTCGGCCGCGGACGACACTAGTGTTGCTTCGGCTTGTAGAACGGACGCGGCGCGAGCGATGGCTTCTTCGGCCTGCTTCCACTGTTTCTGCTCCATGGCTTCACGGACCGCCGGGATGGCCTTGGCTTCGTAGCCGGTGTAGACACCCGGCGCGTAGATTTGGTGCTTGTACCACGCTCTTCCGGGGAGACCCTCGGGGTTGGTGAGTTTGCGCTCGCTGTCGATCAGCATGCGATTGACCTCGGCAATCGACGCTGAAGTTAGCGTGGCGCCGCCGTTTTCGGTCGCGCGGGCCAGCGCTTTCTTGTACTCCTCAGCGCTCCGCGTCAGAGCGTCGGCGCCGTTTTGCAGCGGCGCGAAATTCAGGTGCGGCGGAATTTCCTGCTTCACTGGCGGAACGTAGGTTTGTTTCGGATCAGCGCTGGCCGTGAATGCGCCTTCTTCGATCTCGAGGTTGCGCTCGCGAATCTCGTCCTGCTGCTTTGTCGAGAAGGTTTGTAGACCACGAACATAAGTCTGGACGGTGTCGGCTAAATTGGAAAAATCGAAGGGCAGCAGGTCAGCATCCGCGAGTCGCATTACTGTTGTGCCAGCTACCTGAGAAAGCGCGCGGCCGTACGCGAAGTCGGTGTCGCTGAAGTGCGTGTACCAGTAAAAATCGTCGTAGATCGAGTGGTAGATGCCGCCCTCGTCTTCTCCATAAAAGCCAAAATTCAATACAGCGATGCCCAGAAAATTCTGGAATCCGGCGTGATCGGAACCACCGCCCGAGATATCGATGCGCAAGTCCGGCCGCTGGCGCAGTTCCTGGCGAGCTTCGTCAGAATCTGCTTGTGTAATGTTGTGGAGTTGCCAGCGCTTCCACACGGATAGTTTCGTTTCGGGGTCTTGAACGTCGCGGGCCACATCGTTGACTAGCTTTTCCAGGGAGTGTGCACCTTCGGCGCCGAAGAAGCCGCGTCCGTTCGTATCGGAATTGATATAGGCGACGGCGTGCTGGCGAAGTTCCGCCGCGTGCGTCTCCAACCATTCGACGGAACCGAGCAAGCCGGGCTCTTCGCCGTCCCAAGCACAATAAATGATGGTGCGCTTGGGCTTCCATCCGGCTTTCGCGAGCTCGCCAAGGGAACGCGCTTCCTCCAATACTGCAACCTGACCCGAAATTGGATCTTCTGCGCCGTTCACCCAGGCGTCGTGATGGTTTCCGCGTAGCACCCACTCATCTGGAAATTGCGAGCCAGGAATTTTTGCGATCACGTCGTAGAGCGGCTGCAGCTGCCAATTCGAAAAAACTTTCAAGTGAACTTTCGCGGGTCCCGGACCGATCCGGTAGGTGATCGGCAGGCCGCCGCGCCAGGCTTCCGGCACAACTGGTCCGGTGATGGCCGACATGAGCGGGGTAGCATCCGCATAAGAAATTGGCAACACGGGAATTTTCGTCACGGTAGGCGCGTTCTTGATGTCGAGGCGTTTGGCGTCGACGGTTGCGCCGACGTTGGGGGTGAGCGGATCGCCCATGAATTCCGTGCTGTCTTGCACGCTGCCGCGCTGCACACCTTCGCGCGGCCGCAGTCCGCCTTCGGGGAACGTCAGGCCCGCGGAGTAGCCGTCGTCGCGCGGGTCGGAGTAGATGATGCAGCCGACCGCTCCGTGTTCGGCGGCGACCTTGGGCTTGATGCCGCGCCACGCGTGGCCGTAGCGCGCGATGACGATGGCGCCCTTCACGGAAATGCCGTGGCGGGCGAGCGTCTCGTAGTCTTCGGGGATTCCGTAGTTGACGTACACCAGCGGGCCGGTTACGTCGCCGTCGGCGGAGAACGCGTTGTAGGTTGGGAGTTGCTCCGATTGCTGATTGGAAGTCTGATCCTGCGACACCGAAGGCTCCTGCAGCTTGGCCACAAAGTGTGGGCCGCCCTCCACGAGTTCAACGAGGCGTTCTTTCGGCGTGGGAAAGAGCACGCTGAATGATTCGATGTGGGCGTCGAGACCAAATTCCTTGTACTTGGACAGAATCCATTCGGCGTTG
>Ga0210399_10005130_pt1 | contig 10188 bp, 14 predicted proteins | sample IncBWC14MmetaG_FD_150865 | JGI IMG/M metagenome (GOLD analysis project Ga0210399, IMG submission 150865) | Forest soil microbial communities from Barre Woods Harvard Forest LTER site, Petersham, Massachusetts, United States - Inc-BW-C-14-M | ecosystem: Environmental > Terrestrial > Soil >...
TTCGGCAAACCATTCGATGCGAACGTCGTATACACGTTTCACAAATATTGGACGGCGCCGGATGAAAACGTGCTACGACAATACACTGATTTTCGCGAACGTTATGATGTGCCCATCTGGATGGGCGAGTCCGGGGAGAATACCGATGAGTGGATCGCGCAATTCGTGAAAGCACTTGAAAAAAACAACATCGGATGGGCTTTCTGGCCGTACAAGAAGATGGAAAAGTCGTCCGCGGTTGTCAGCATTATCCCGCCTGCCGATTGGGGAAAGATCGTGGAGTTCGCGAAGCTGCCGCGCGGCACTGCCCACGTGGAAGAACGGCTGAAGGCCCGGCCTGAACCGCAGACGATCACAAGTGCCTTTGCCGACTTGCTGGAGAGTGTCCGCCTGGAAAAGTGTCACGTGAATGAGGGATATTTAAAAGCGCTCGGGATGAAGTTCGATATAGTGCCGGTCAGTGCGGGAGGATCGACGAACTGAACGATTTTCTTCAATCACTAATTCACTCGTCGTTTCACGTAAATTTCGATGGCACGAATCGCGGGCGGATCGATCTTCTGGGGGTCGCCATGGGGCGTCGCAGACTTTGAGATCTCATCATGTGGCCGGGCGGGACGCTGGTTGATTGAAAGGGATGCAGCGGTTCAATTCGAGAAATGAAGTGTTCGGAGGGGATATGGGAATCGAGATCGGCGTAAACATGGAATTCATTCGCTCCGAGGACAAATCATTTGAGGCAGGAGTGGAGCGTGCTGCGGAATTGGGATTCCAGTGGGTTGAGCCCATGGTGCACAACGGTCGTGAGTTATTGAGCGAGGCCGGTTATTTTCATTCCTTTTCGATGGATAACGACCCCCTGGAGATGAAAGACACTCTGAATCGGTACGGTGTTCGTGCTTCCGCGCTTTCCGCACATTGCCCATTGATGCGGCCGGAGATAAGCGTGCCGTACCTGGAGAAAGCCGCGCGTTTTGCGGCAGGAATGGGCGTACAGGTCCTGGCTACTGACGAAGGCATCCGGCCGGAATGGTTAGACGACAAGGAATGCTTCGACATAATGAAATACACGCTTAGAAAAGTCTTGCAGGTCGCCGAGCGGCATGGCGTTTATGTCGGGATTGAGCCACATCAGAGCATTAGTAAGACTACCGACGGTTTGCTTCGAATTGCGAATCTGGTGGATTCGCCCATGCTAAAGGTGAACTATGACACCGGCAATGCTCTCCTTGGCGGAGCGGACCCGTACGACGGGTTGCGGTCTGTGCTTCCCAAGTTGGTTCATATGCACGCGAAAGACATCTCGACGGGACTGGCACAAGAGAAGAAGGGCAAGGTAACGGGTACTCCAGTTGGCTGCGCTTGCGGAGAAGGACTCATAGACTGGAAAAGGGTAGCTTCCATTCTCAGCGAAGGCAACTACAATGGCGTGCTATCCGTCGAATGCGGTACCTCAGCGCAGGCAGCGCAGAGTCTGGTGCATCTGAAGGCTATTCTGCAACGGGCGCCGGCAGCATGTGTGGAGTAGCCACCTGTCAATGCTCACCGGAGGACAAGAGCAATGTTGAACCGAGAGTATCTTTGTGTCTGTATTCTCTTAGTAGCCACCGCTATTCCGCAGGCTATAGCCCAAGGCCCCGGGCATTCTGACGCTGGACACTCCGGGGTATCAGGCAAAGCTCAAGAATCCCCCGATGATGTTCTCAGCCAGATTTGGCCCAATCTGCCACCGAACCAGAATCGTGCCAGCGTGGCCCGAGGCAAGCTCCTGTTTCGATCCAACTGCGGATTTTGTCACGGACCCGATGCCACCGGCGGAAATAGTGGCCCGGACTTGGTTCGATCTGTGCTAGTTAATCACGATGAGCACGGTGACCTAATCGGCCCCGTGATCCGCGGCGCTGCCCTCGAGAAGGGTATGCCTAAGTTCAGCTTGACGAAGGCACAAATTTCGGATGTCGTTGCATTCCTTCATCAGCGAAACCGTGATGCGCGTCTTCGCTTTACCTACAAAGTCCTAAACGTGGATGTAGGGAGCGTCGTAGCCGGGAAGGCTTACTTCGAGGGACATTGCAGCAATTGCCATTCCCCCAGTGGTGATCTTGCTGGTATCGCCGTGAGGTATCCGGGGGATGCGTTGCAGCAACGCTGGATTAATCCGGAACCCAAGTTATTTGGTGGCACGACGCAAACGCCTCCGGTCGAAGTGACCGTGACCCTGACCAACGGGCAGGAGTATTCAGGCCGGTTGGAGCATCTCGATGGGTTCAACGTATCACTGTATGACACGCAGGGCGATTATCACAGCTTCGCGTTGACCTCGGGGATCCGAATACAAGTAAAAGATCCTCTCGACCCGCACCGCAAGCTCGTGAATCAACTCACCGACGGGGACATGCACGATGTTACAACCTATCTGGAGAGCCTAAAGTGAAGGTCTGGATGCTGGTGATTATTGCTGTCTCGCTTCCCGGCCAGCTGATCGGCCAAGGCCTGGACCCGAGGGACATCTCGAAGCCGCTGGCATCCTCCTGGCCCACGTACAACGGGGACTATTCCGGGCGACGCTTTAGCAAACTGTCGGGAATCAATGGAGCGAACGTAAAAAACCTGACCCTGGCCTGGTCCTATGATTCCCGAATCACACCGATCAAGGCGACGCCGCTCATGGTTGGTGGCGTCGTGTACTTTTCTGTTCCGGACCACGCGTGGGCCATTGATGCGCGTACTGGCCGCGTGCTCTGGCACTGGCAGACAAAGACGCGCGGTGGCACGCACATCGGGAATCGCGGGATGGCGATGTATCGGAAATGGCTTTTCTTGGTCACGCCTGATGATTACCTGGTATCACTCGAGGCAACGAGCGGCACCGAACGATGGCGAGTAGAAATCGCTGATCTAAAGCTCGACTATTTCTCAACCGTAGCTCCGATAGTTGTCGGAAATCACGTCCTGGTCAGCCCGAGTATCGAATCGACAGATAACCGCGGCTACCTCGATGCCTACGATCCAGAAACCGGAAAGGTGCAATGGCGCTGGTATTCCACGCCAGACGCAGGAAAGCCTGGCTCGGAGACGTGGCCGAACAAAGAAGCGCTTGAACATGGAGGTGGGGCGATTTGGATACCGGGGACCTATGATCCGGAATTGAACCTGTACTATTTTGGTACCGCCAATCCTCAGCCCGTCATGGCAGGGCAGGGGCGGGAAGGCGAAAACCTGTGGACAAATTCTATTGTTGCGTTGAATCCCGATACTGGAAAAATGGCATGGTTCTACCAGACTACACCGCATGACGTTCACGACTGGGATTCCGCTGAAACCCCGGTGCTTTTCGACGTGGAGATCAATGGGCGGGCGCGCAGGTTGCTTGCTCAAGCAAACCGGAATGGTTACGTTTTCGTATTAGATCGCTCCGACGGGGAGCATATCTTCACTGCTCCCTTTGCTCCCAACAATTGGGCAAATGGCCTGGATGCGCAGGGGCGTCCCATTCCGGACAGAAACAAGGATCCCAAACCGGCTGGAGCGCTGGTGATTCCTTCAGAGGCGGGAGCTACGAATTGGTTTCCGCCCAGCTTAAATCCTGACACCGGGTACTTGTACGTCAGAGTGACCCGTTCGGCGGCGGTGTTTTACCTCACGGACTCCAGTGCTAAACCGGAGGCGTGGGGTGGAATAGACAAGGAGGTCTGGAGTGGGCCTTCGTCGATCGAGGCTATCGAGTGCAGGACCGGGAAGATCGCGTGGGATTACCCCACGGGAGTTGGGGGCGTTTCAGGTCTGCTGACCACCTCAGGCGGATTGATTTTTGGAGGCGACGGTGCGGGGAATGCCTTGGCGCTCGACGCCACCTCAGGCCGTGCGCTCTGGCATGTGAGCCTTAACGAGATCATGTACAACGGGCCGATCACGTACGAAGTAGAAGGTCAGCAATACTTGCTGGTCGCCGCGGGAGCGAAGCTGTTTGCCTTCACCCTGCCGCAACAGTAGCGAAACACGATGCTCCAGTTGTTACAAGTGCTGTCAATCGTTGTTCCGCTCGCTTGAGTGCAAACAGGAGTCTCTGTGAAAAGGACTATTCTGTTTTTGATTTTGGTTACCGCGACTCAGTCGTTAGTGTCACAAACTTCGGTTGCGAACAGAGTTTCCTTGTTCCGCAAGGGAGCAATTCGTGTCTTGATACTTTCCGGTCAGAACAATCACGACTGGCGCACTACAACTCCCTTCCTTGAGAGGTTGCTCCTGAACACCGGACGATTCGATGTTCGGATAAACGAAGAGCCCGTAGGCATGACCTCCGACACGTTGGCTGTTTACGATGTTGTGGTGCTCGATTACAACGGTCCCCGATGGGGCCAAACGGCAGAGAATGCCCTGGCAGACTTTGTTCGGTCGGGCAAGGGATTGGTGGCTGTGCATGGCGCCAATTGGGCGTTTAGTGGCTTAGTCGTGTTGGCAGACCATCATGTGCCGACCGGCATCATGGAGCCGGCGTGGCCCGAATACAAGAGCATGATTGGAGGGGTCTGGTCTGATCAGAATCCGGCGTCGGGGCATGGGCAGCGCCACACGTTCTTGGTGAAGATCTCAGACGTCCATAACCCAATCACTGCGGGACTTCCCGAGACGTTCGAAGCCGACGACGAGCTCTATCACAATATGCACATGTCTGAGGGCGTCCACACTCTGGCTACTGCGTATGACGACTTGAAGTACGAATCTCCACGGCAAGAAAAACCCGCCGATCCCGCGACAAATTGGCCGCATCTGGATTCCAATCCGACAGGAAAGAATGAGCCTATGCTTTGGACGGTGAACTACGGCCGGGGGAGAACCGTTTACACAACGCTAGGACATGACGTGAAAGCTATGGGAATGCCAGGCTTTTCCACAATATTTGTTCGCTCTGTGGAATGGGCTGCGACTGGGGCAGTGCAAGAACCCGAGCCGGAGTTCCGATCATGGGCCGAGCCACCTGCACACCAGCAATAGTCTTAGCTGTAACACGGAGGGCGGATTTCATAGGGACGTCCGCCGATCCTCGAGTTAAAAAAACGTGATGGAAGAATCTCTCGCCTAAGTTAAGTTAGCGGCCCGAATGGCCTTAAACGATGTGGAGTCTTTTCCAGCTCACTCATCGATCCCCGCCTGCAGGTATTTTCCGCTTTTTCGGTGGTTTGTCGACAATCCGGAAGGAGTCCGTTCCCGTCATCACGAGATTAGTCCTGGGGAAGTCGGCTAGTGTTTACCATTTCCACGGTAGCCCAACAGTGCCGCGACGTGGACGCAGGAGCCATTCCCGATGACCGCGAAGGCAGCCATCTCATAAATACCCATCCCATTCTGCCCGTTCCTCTGACCGGAACGAGAATCCTGAAGTGCTTGACCGTACTGGGACTGGAAGCGGAGGCGAAAGCATTCTTCCGCTGCCTGTCCGAGATTTATGAGGACGAACAGAACAAACCCGTACCCGCGGTCAGCGACGAAACAATGCTGTACTGGAGAGAAGCGGTTGGGGATGCTGGCAGAAGTGAGCAGACGGGATAAAAGCCCAGCGTTCTTGCCTGTCCGGACGAGCGTCATATCTCGACATCGCTCACAAAAACCAGAATTTATTTCATTCCGTAAAAAAGGGCTCGCATGGTTAAGAGCTTTTTTGAATTCCATGCCACCGCGCCCGGTGATCCTCTAAAACCGAAGAGGTACTGGGAAGCTACATCAGCATCGAACAGAACCCCGTGCCGAGCTTTGGGCAGGAGAGCCGACAGTTCGGCAGATCGGACAGAAGGAAACACGGCAATGTCTTGCGGTTCCGTTCGGTCCGTCGTTTGCTCTCGGATTCTTGGGAGCGTGTCGGACTTTCCACCCTCAATGGGAGCGATGGACAAGATCGTCAGGAGATGCGCACGCCAGATTCAGGTTTCAAGTCCGAATCAGCAACACCAGGAAGTAGAGGTCTGTCTGGCATGAATGACATGAATCTGGCGGCATCCTCGGCGTTCGTTGGAAGAGTTCTGCTCGTATCCGATGACGCAATCGCGATCCAGCAACTCAGCGAATCCATGCAACGACTCGCGCTGTCCGTAGAGCAGTGTCCTGAAGTTTCCTCTGCTCTGGAGCGGGTGAAGCGGTCCAAATTTGAGGCTGTAATTGTTGATTTCCGGCTCGGGAGTCAAGCTGGCGCAGTTCTCGAAGAGACACGCCACTCCGCTTCAAATGAGCACGCCGTATTATTTACCGTCAGCGACAATCAGGCCGAAACCACGGATGCATTCAAGGCTGGTTCAACGTTCGTATTACGGAGACCTCTCTCGGCCACATCAATCGACCTGAGCCTGAAAGCTGCCTACGGGCTGATTGTAAGAGAGAGGCGGCGTTACTTCCGCTGCCCGATGGAGGCTTCAGTGGTAATTCTGAGGACCTCCATGCCGACAGGTCATGGCCGCAGCGTCGATATCAGCGAGGGAGGAATGTCTATCATCACGGCCGCCTCATTAGGACCCGGCGACCACGCGCAATTGCAATTCACTTTGGTGGGTGATGAATTTCGGTTTGCGCTCGAATCAACGGTCTGCTGGGCGAGAGAGCAGCGGCTTGGATTGGCTTTCCGTTCTTCGCACCAAATCTCCGAACTGCAAGAATGGCTATCTCGGCGCTTGGAAGAGGAAATTCCGCAGTCCGTCAGGGACAAATTCTCAAACGTTCCATGACCGTGCCGGTACCACGCGGGTGCACTCGTCATCCGATCTGCCATAATTGTCTTTATGTGCGGGCGCTACAAGCTATCCAGGCGAAAGCAGATCATTGAAGAACACTTCGACACAGCCTCAGGCGATGAAGATTGGAGCCCGCGATACAACATCGCTCCCACTCAGCCGGTAGCAGTCATCCGCCAGAATCCGAATGAACCCACCCGTGAACTATCGCCGATGCGCTGGGGGCTCATTCCCTCGTGGGCGAAGGATGCCTCCGGCGCGGCGAGGATGATCAATGCGCAGTCGGAAACAGCGGGGACGAAGCCCGCGTTCCGCGATGCGTTGAAATCCCGCAGATGCCTCATCCCGGCAGACGGTTTCTATGAGTGGTCGCGCACGGGAAAAACGAAGCAGCCGTACTGCTTCGAAGTCAATGAAGGAGAGTTGTTCGCATTCGCCGGACTCTGGGATCGCTGGAAAGACCCGAACGGACAGTGGGTCAAGTCCTGTTCGATCCTGACAACGACTCCGAACGAGGTGACCGCAGCGGTGCATGACCGAATGCCAGCGATTCTCGATCCAGACAGCTACGACCTGTGGCTCGATCCGGGAATGCAGAATGGGATTGCGGCGTCCGATCTGTTGAAACCCTTCGATGCCCGGCTCATGCGGTGCTATCCAATCAGCACTCGGATAAATCACGTGGGCAATGACGACGAAGGATGCTCCGTGCCCGTGGAACTTGCGGAAACTCAAAGCCGGCTGTTCTCGTAGTCGGATTGCGGCTCGGAGGCGATATGACGGCGTGATGGCTGTCGGAATCACCTCCAAAGCGGTTATGTCCTTCGTCATCTCGTTTGCCCACGTGCTCAAGCTATGCTCTGACCCCAGAGCGGCTGCTTTCGGTTCAGCTTCGGTGAGGCGAAGATAAAATCCTCATCCTTTGCTGCCATTCGGCGAGGTATGCCGCTAGAGCCCCGCACATGGGAACGGGAGCATTGCTCGCGAGCGTCTTGGTTCTCATCTGTATCTCGCCGCGACGGAAGGTCTGCACAATTCGGATTTTGCTTTCACTCCATTCGACCTGTGACCCGCGAAAGGGGAGACACTCTGAGATTCGGACGCCCGTGGAAGCTACCCGAAGTACTGCAATCTTCACCGGGTACGGGAGTCGCTCCAGCAAGCGATGACCTGCTCCGGCAAGAGCACCCTCACGTCTTCATGATCTTCCTCGCTAGCCGGGATGGTGCCCTTTGGTTCCTAATCGTGTCGCTTTCATTGCTTCGGGCGAGATGGGCGTTTAACGGGCAGACCACGTTTGAGCCGCACGTGGCGAAATGGGTGATGGACGGCCATGTTCCGCCGCGGCGTGCTCGTTCATTGCCTTAGCTGCCTGGGTGCGGCAGCTGCCGTTCTGGCTGCTAAACTCCCGCGTGGTGACGGAGTGCTTGCAGACCAGGCAGTTGAACTTTGCAAAGCCGCTCATCATCTTGATGGTGTAATGTCTCACAGCTTCCATTGTAGGCGCTCGTCCTTGGTATGACTCCGAACTAAAGTTACCCTCTTCACATTCGCGGGTAGAGGCGCTTGCGCTCACCGAATCGGTCAATGACTGCAGGTGCCGATGATCCGCCTTTCGATGGCAAGTCGGTAGTCTTAAACTTAAAGAGACATGGGATCGGGTTGGGTCAGTCGGTGAGTGTTCGCGACGCCGTCACGGGCGGACTCAGGGAGTCTGCGAAGGCGATGAGGAGTTCGTCAGGCCATCCCACAATGTCGTCCTTGGAAGGGATGGCGGCTCGTGCTGCGTCAGTCCTATCTGGGCGACTGGTCTGATCCGGTATTGGATGATGATGTGGTGCAGCCGTCCAACGAGAGTCGGAGGACTGCACCACCAGAGGAGTCAGCCGCAGATCACACGGTTCACGTCGAGGAAAGGGACGGCGGCTCCTTCAAATCACTCTCCTATGATTAGCTAAAATGTACCCGAGTAAGTCATTCCTCGTCTGTTCAATACTGTACATTCTGCGTAATAAGACAGAGCGTAAGCTCGAACCATGTACACAATCAGCAAAGAGACCGATAGCATTGTCCTCATTTGTCACGACTGCTCACATACGGAGCGTATCGACTCATTCAATGAGAGCTTCGGCAGTCGCAGCACACAAGCAGCGCGAGCAATGCAGAATCATTCCCGCGAGAAGCACGGTGTAGGATCGGTGCTGAAGCCCATTCCGAGGAACTTACGGGGTCGCGGAGCAGTGGTGACACGCGGGAGGGTGCCGATGCCCCAACGACCATAGTTACCATTCATGACGAAGTGCTGACGACTGCTTTGTATCGGCACGTCCTTCTCTCTTTCCATTTTGGGAGTAGTGCAAAGTGTCCACTTTCGAACGGACACCGAATACTTCACGAAGTAGCTTGATGCGATTGGAGACACGTAAAGAAACTCACGCGGCCCTCCCCCCGTCGTCCACCGTTTGTTTCTGATGGCGCAGTTTAGCGAGAGACTGCGCCAAAGTTATTTTGGAGAGTCGCGGGATGATAATCGAAGTACCAGCTTACGATTCCGACCAGCCTCCTGATGATTCGAAGCCCAAAGACCTGACGCACGAATCCAAAGCAGTGTTCCACTGGCCCCCAGACTGTTTGTGGCCATTCATGGATCGCGGATCGGAGGGCGATACATAAGCAAACCCGTAAGAGGATGAGCTATCTGTACTTTCTCGGATAGTCGATTCCTCTGCTTGGTTTCCGGACACTTGTTATTAATCCGTGCCATGATCCGTTCGGCTATCGCGACGGCGACCGCAATCGCGACTCCAGCGAATATGCGGTCGTCCATGTCAGTTCAGCGGCATGCGCCATGTTTGGGCGCGGAATAGAATCATTCAACGGGATGTTTTCCGCGACTGACATAGCGAATTTCCTTGCTTGCCGACATACGGCGACCCTCGCCCGCGCCGAATCAAAGAACCAAATCACCAAACCCTTTTTCAAAAACCAGACAATCGATATGCTCCGGGCGCTTGGGCTTGTACACGAGCAGCGATACCTGCGGGAGTTAGCCGAGAGGGGTGGTCTGTCGATTGCCCAAATCGCCATCGACGGCAATTGGAAGGATGCGGTTGCCGACACCGTACAAGCCCTGCACCGAGGAGCCGATGCCGTCTATCAAGCAACATTTCTGGACGCGCCTTGGGGCGGCAGGTCGGACTTTCTTGTTCGGGTCAACACTCCCAGTGCCCTCGGGTCTTGGTCCTACGAAGTCGTGGAAACCAAGCTCGCACGCTCGACCAAGGCGACAGCGTTGGTTCAACTTTGCTTTTATTCGGATTTGCTAGCCCGCATTCAAGGTGTGGAACCCCGATGGATGCATGTTGTGCTCGGAGGCACGGCTCCTGCCGAGCGATTCCAAGTTCAACGCTACATCGCGTATTTCCGTAACGTGAGAAGCGAGTTCGAAAAAGCGTGGAAGCTTGAAACC
>Ga0210399_10005131_pt1 | contig 10187 bp, 8 predicted proteins | sample IncBWC14MmetaG_FD_150865 | JGI IMG/M metagenome (GOLD analysis project Ga0210399, IMG submission 150865) | Forest soil microbial communities from Barre Woods Harvard Forest LTER site, Petersham, Massachusetts, United States - Inc-BW-C-14-M | ecosystem: Environmental > Terrestrial > Soil >...
ATTTGCCAGTCATTAGTGGTAGCTCCTATTCTCTCCTGTTTAAGCGGAATTTCTTTATTGACCGCGCTTAGGGCACCATTGTACGCCCATCCTCAATCGCTCACGATATTGTGAACGGGTTTTCAACGGAGTTCTCCTGGAGGTCTACGACCTGGTTCGAGCAGGAGCAGGTCAAGTCCTGATTAACGCGGTTACCGGAGAAGTGGGTACTGGGACCGGACAAGCCGCCTGTTCAGAGATTCCTGAGGAAATCTTTACGGGAACAAGAAAACTGTGCCCAATTTTGTGCCCCATCTCCATCACAAACCATAGCAAGTGGGCACAGTTGGACAGGGAAGTAAACAGCCCGTAGCGGCGCGAAAAATCAATACGATAGTGAACCGTAGCACTCAGTCTTAATTATCTTTGGACGGTCTCTTAATCAACGGGTTGGAGGTTCGAGTCTTCCCCGGTTCACCACTGATTTCCCATAACCATTCCCACTTTGATCAATTTAGTCGTACGCGCGGAAGTGCTTCCTCTTGCGGAGTCATCCAGTCCGAGCCTGAGGTCCGAAAACGGCTTGTCCCTTCTGTAACCTACCCCCTTAACGACCGCGTCTAGACTAGGGTATTTACCTGCCTCAGTTTACAGGCTTCACCGCCTTGTCGTTTTTCCTGCGAAGTTTATTGTGGCTACGGGCTGGGCACCGCTCCCCGGTCCGATGGACTGATTTTCCCGGTGGGGGAAATCGAAACCGGGGTGCGGTGAACAATGTGTCTAAGGAGAATCCAAATTGTCGATGACATGTCAGACCGGGGGTCAACCAACCGAGGGTGTCCGCAGAGACTACCGGGACGCACTTCTTGCACCGGCCGAGGACTGGCAAAGTTCTCCCGACAGCTCTGTCGAACCCGAATTGCCAAGCCAGGCGGAAGTGCTCAACGACGGCTCCATCTTCGTGACGTCGAGCCGCGCAATGCTTACCATCCGCCAGCAGATTGAGAAAATTGCCGATTACAACATTCCCGTCCTGATTCTGGGCGAAAGCGGCAGCGGCAAGGAAGTTGTGGCGCGATTCCTTCACAGTCGCTCCGCAAGGGCACGCCACCCTTTCCTGAAAGTGAATTGCGCTGCGCTTCCGGGTCCGCTCCTCGAAAGCGAACTGTTCGGTTACGAGCGAGGCGCATTCACGGGAGCCGTGCGCACCAATCCGGGGAAGTTTGAAATTAGCAAATCCGGAACCATCCTGCTCGATGAAATCGGGGAGATTTCCCCTGCGCTGCAGGCCAAGCTCCTCCACGTTTTGCAGGACCAAACCGTTTGCCGCCTCGGCGGGAATACTCCCGTCAAAGTGGAGGCCCGCGTCGTTGCCACCACCAATGTGGACATTTGCGAAGCGCTCGAATCCGGCGCGTTCCGCCAGGACCTTTATTACCGGCTGAATACCTTCGTTCTTCGAATTCCGCCCCTGCGCTCGCGGCCGGAAGAAATTCCTTTATTACTCGAGCATTTCCTCGGGCACTTCGCCCGCCTGTACGACTGCCCCGTGGTTCCTCCATCCCGGAGGCTCATCGCCGCCTGCCTGGAATATTCATGGCCGGGAAATATTCGCGAGTTGCAGAGTTTCGCGCAACGCTTCTTGATCCAGAGAGACGAGGAACGCTCCGTTCAGGAATTGCAGGCAGCGGGAAGGGTGAAGACGAGCAGTGCGGACACAAGCAGTTCGCCCGAGCGTCCTTCCCTGACGGATTTAAAAAAACTCGGTCGGGAAGTGAAAAGCAGCGCCGAAAAACCAGCTATTGAAAAAGTACTCCAGGAAACACGCTTCAACCGCAAGGCCGCCGCCCGCCAGCTGAAGATCAGCTACAAAGGGCTGCTGCGAAAACTCCGGGAGTATGACCTGGACGGAAAAACAGCCCGGTTGGCTAACCAGAATGTGGAGATTCACGGGTAAACCCCGCATGGGAGAAGGCCATGAACGCCAAGCCGCTCAAACTGCTGTTGCTCGAGGATGGCCGCAAGGATGCGCGTTTCCTGCAGAAAACCATCAGCGACGGAGGCTCGTTCGAATGTGACTTGGTCAAGATGGATGAGCTGGAGGGAGCTCTTTCTGCCGTAAATGAAGAGCCGCCGATCATTCTGCTGCGTTCGGGTGATTCCAGCGCGCAACTCTCGGCGAACCTGAAGCGGGTCCGCGAAGTTGCCTCCAACACGCCTGTGCTGGTGCTGCCCAAAAGTCAACACGGTCTCATCCTGCCCGGTGCGGCCCCCGGGGAGAACGCAAGAGGAAACGGGCACCTCCGCCTGAATCCGAAAAAACTTGCGCGTATCCTTCGCTGCGGGTTGCGGCAGAATCAGGTGGAATCGGAGCTCTCACACCTCGCGATTTCCGACGAACTCACTGGTTTGTACAACCGGCGCGGCTTTCTGCTCCTCGGCAGCGAACGTATGAAGTTGGCCCACGGCATGAAAAAGAACTTGCTCCTCTTTTTTGCCGACCTGGATAACTTGAAGCAGATCAACGACCAGTTCGGCCATCGGGAAGGTGACCAGGCGCTTCTAAAGACCGCCGAAATATTCAGAAACACTTTCCGGAATTCCGATATTACTGGGCGCTTTGGCGGCGACGAGTTCACCGCCCTGGTGATCGAGGAGTTCGGACAAACCGCCGACACGATTTCCAGGCGCTTGCAGGACAACATGGCGGAACTCTCCGCCAACAACACCCAATACCCGCTTTCTCTCAGCGTTGGCATGACACGATACGCCGCGGAGATGCGTTCTTCTCTCAATAGACTCCTCGCTCAAGCGGATCACGCTCTCTACAAACAGAAGCAGGCGAGTCGCGCGTCAACCGGAGGGAATCCCCCCGTGATGTTTCCTGGATCCCGCCGGGGTTTCGCCCAGTACGGATTTCGTGCGCCCAGGACTTCCAGGTCCCAGCGATTGCCGGGAAAAATTCGGAAGTCTTCCACGGGGCGCTTTGTAAGTTATTCGGAACTCTCCGCACATTTGCGAGCACGCAGGCAAGCCAGTGACTGATTTTGGGGCCTACCAGCAACAGGAGAAAGACAGGAGGAGGTTAAACAACAGATGAGAAGTGCACGCATGGAAGACAGGACTCAGGTCGGGGGTCTGGGGCAACTTGGACTTCTGGGCAAACCGCGCGATTCGGAATGTGGGTGGATTGAAAACGTCAGCGATCACGGGGCGCGCGTAATCAGCATGCACCGGTGGCGGTCGGGCGAGCGCCTGCTCATCACTTCCCGGTTCCCGCCGTTTCATTCCACGGTCGCGAGCGTCGTATATTGCCAAACGCTCCTGGAAGGGCTGTACGCGATCGGATGCGAGTCCACCATGGGTGGCGTTCTTCAATTGCTCGAGAAAAAGGCAGACTCGAAACCCACTGACGACTGGGTATTAGAGAGTTCAGTCGCTTGCGGGGGGCTCCCCAACCCCGTGCCAGTGAACCCTGATCGAACGCGTTGCTAAGAAGGCGTTGAGCAACGACCCAGCGAATCGCGCAGTTCCGTAGTCCGGGCAGTTTCCCGTGCCTGCATCTCGCGGCGCTTTCCACCCGACAAAAACCATCCCAAATAACTTACGCTGTCGACTCCCTGGGGCATGTTCCATATAATCCCGAAGGCATCCACAACCTCTCGGGTTTTGAGCGAACAGGAATTGGGGAGCAGGCCGTATGAAGCTGAACGCCGCTGTGATTGGCCTGGGATTTGTTGGCAGGGCGCACGTGGAGTCTCTGCGGCGGTTGGGAATTCCGGTTCGCGGCGCGCTGGGAAGTTCCGCTGAGACGACGGCTGCCGCGTGCAAGTCCCTCAATCTCGAACGCGCCTACGCGTCGCTCGACGAACTCGCCGCGGATGCCGCCGTTGACGTTGTTCACCTCTGCACTCCAAATTATCTCCATTTCGATCAGGCCAGCCGCCTGATGCGCGCGGGGAAACACGTCCTGTGCGAGAAACCTCTAACGATGGATTCGGCCGAGTCGGAACTGCTTGTCGCGCTCGCCCGCGAAACAGAAAAAGTTGGCGGCGTTGCGTACAACCTGCGTTACTACCCGCTCTGCCAGGAAGCCCGGGTGCTCGTTGAAAAGGGCGCCATCGGTCAGCCCAAGCTTGTGCATGGCAGTTTCTTGCAGGACTGGCTGCTCTACCCGAATGACTGGAACTGGCGTCTCGATCCAAAACTCGGTGGCCAGCTCCGCGCCGTTTCGGATATCGGCACGCACTGGCTGGACCTGGTTACGTGGATTACCGGCCGCAAGGTGACGGAGCTTTGCGCCGATCTGGTGACCGTGGTGCCTATCCGGCAGAAGCCCCGTGGCCGCGTCGAATCTTTTCAGAAAGCCGATCCGGCGAATGCGGATCCCGTACCCATTGAAACGGACGACTACGCCTCGGTCTTGCTCCATCTGGATGGCGATTTAAGCGGCGTCATGACTGTATCGCAGGTCAGCGCCGGCCGCAGAGCCCGCTTGTGGTTTGAAATTGATGGCACCGAAGGCTCGCTGGCGTGGAATTCGGAGGAGCCGGGCACACTGTGGATCGGCCGCCGCAACCGCGCCAATGAAGAACTTCCTAAGGATCCCGCGCTCTTGAGTCCACAGGCGCGCCGCTATGCTGCGTATCCGGGCGGCCACGTGGAGGGCTACCCGGACACGTTCGTTCAACTCTTCCGCGATTTTTACGCCTACATCGAAGCTGGCGATCTCAAAGCCCCGCGAACGTTCCCCACCTTCGAAACCGGAAACGACGAAATGGTTCTCTGCGAAGCGATCGAGCAGAGTTCCAGGACACGTGCTTGGGTTACCGTGGTCAGCAACTGAACCGAAAAACTCGCAATCCTTCAGGTTGTCCCGGAATCCTTTGCCGCCGGCGTAGGAACAATCGATTCCCATTTTCCGACCGGCTTGATCTCAAAGAATTTCTTCAGGCTGAGAAATGGTTTTTCCAGAAGATTCCACGAAGCGATGGCCAACAGATAAGAGGCCGCAACGGCTACCCAGAACGCCGCAATCGGGTGAGTGTCCTTCCAGTGAAGGTGTTTCAAGACATCATCCGGAATCTTGTGCAGCAGGTAGAGCCCATAGCTGATCGTGCCGGTGAACACGAGGAATCGATTCGTGAGAAACGCCCGTAACCAGGTGTTGGCCGAAAATAAGGCCAGAAAGACGAACGAAGCCGAAGCCAGGACCGCCATGGAGAAAGCCAGCCACATTGCATCATAGGCCGCTGTCGCTATAGCCAGGGGAGCGGCAACCAGAAACACAGTCCACGCTGGCTTAAGAAGCTGTCCCGGCACAAAGCCGGATTTTCGCGCCAGGATCGCGAGAAGCGCGCCGGCCATCATGCCGTCCAGGCGGCAAAACGGGTTGGAATAGATGATCCAGTGCTGCGTGAGGAAAAACAGGCGAAGCCCTGGCGAGAGAAGTAGCACGACCCAGGCAATGAAGTGCAAGCGCTCCGTCGAAACGAACCTGACGAAAAACGGCCAGACCAGGTAGAAAAGTTCCTCCACGGCCAGTGACCAGGACACCCCGAGCGGCCCGACAGCGGAGGCCGGTGCGGCTACCAGAAAATTCTGCAGGAAGAATGGGTACGACCACCAGGGAGAGGATCGTTGAAACAGTTCAGCCGTATCTTGCGGACGTACCAGCGGAACTATCACAAACATCAGGATCAGCACCGAATAATAAAGCGGCCAGATTCTCAGGCATCGCCGCGCATAGAAGTTCCGGAAGTAGTCCCCCGACGATTTCGAATCCAGCAGTATTCCGGTAATCAGGAATCCGGACAGCACAAAAAAGAGATCAACTCCCATCCAGCCGTAATTTGTGAGATAGGACAACGGTAGGGAAGCGAACCCGTGAAGGTTATGCGCAAGGACAACCAGGATGGCGATGCCGCGAACAGCATCGAGTTGCGGAATCTTTTGTCGCATGGGCGGCGCCAGCCGCTCAACGCGCAAAGGGATCTGAACGCCGGGCGACTCCCTACTTTTCTATCGTGCGCGAAGGGAAACGTCAATCGAGCACCGAGGAAGCGCGTTTAGAACGACATCACGGTTAAGTGAATCGCAAGCAAAAAAATAAGGCTGCAATCAGGCGCCAGTCCGGCAAGCTTCCTTCAGTGCCGCCGCGGCTTCAGTTTCAGAGTATCCCAACTCGCGAAGGATGCTCTGGCTGTGTTCCCCAAGGAGGGGAGGCGGCAACCGGTACACGATCGGTTGCTCGCTGAAGCGGATTGGGTTGGCAATGCTTCTAGCAGTTTGCAGAGTGGGATGCTCCAACTCGACCACCAGCCCCCGCGCCAGCGTTTGCGAATCCCCGAGCGCTTCACCTACCGTCTGGATGGGAGCAACCGGGATATCGGCGCCCTTCAGCCTTCCCAACCAGTCCTCGCTCGGCAGAGAATCAAAGTGCCGCTGAAGAATCAGGATCAGTTGTTCGCGATTCCGATTGCGCGCGGCGTTGTTGGCGAATCGCGCGTCCTTGCCAAGCTCCTCAGCTCCAAGAATCTTCACCAGCCGGCACCACTGCTCCTGCGTGCCCACCCCTACCACAAAATATCGTCCATCGTTTCCCCGAAAGAGCTGGTACGGCACTATATTCGGGTGCGCATTGCCCCACCGCTGCGGCGACACGCCCGCATTCAGATAGCTGCTGCCAACGTTTGCCAGCCACGTCAGTTGCGAGTCAAACAGCGCCATGTCCAGGTATTCGCCTTTTCCGCTGCGTTCGCGCGCGAAAAGCGCTCCCAAGATGCCCATCGCGGAATACATTCCCGTGGTCATGTCAGCGATAGCGATCGGAAAGCGCAAGGGGCCGCCCCCCGGCTCACCGGTAAAGCTCATCACCCCCGCTTCAGCCTGAGCGAGAATATCGTAACCAGGTTGTTCCGCTTTGGGACCCGTGAACCCATAACCGGAAATGCTGCAGTAGACGAGCCGCGGATTCTTCGCCCGAAGCGTTTGCGGATCAATCCCGCGGCGCTGCAGCGAAATCATGGATGGTTGATTGCAAATAAAAACGTCGGCGCTGGAGAGCAAACGCTGTAAAATTTCTCCACCCGAGGGATGGTCGTAATTGAGAGTGATGGATCGTTTGTTGCGATTGGTGGCGAGATAATAAGCGGATTCCGTGCCAACAAAAGGGGGTCCCCAACCGCGCGATTGGTCGCCACCCGCATTGCGCTCGACCTTGATTACGTCGGCGCCGAGATCCCCAAGCAGCATCGCGCCATAGGGGCCAGCCAAGGCTTCCGCGAGTTCGACAACTCGGATCCCATCGAGGACCATGCTCATGGACGTGAATTATAGCGGACAACGCGCCACTTCGCCGTCAAGCAAAAGCTTGGAACGCGAAGCGATGTCCTTCCTTGCCTGAGAGGAGCCCTTCCCGGACAATATGGCTACCGATGAAAATACGGAACATGTGGCGGCGCAATTGAACGCGCCGGCTGGAGACTCCAGAACGATGGCGAACGAAACGCACCTGCTAAATCGATTTGTCGCCTACTTCTCGATGGAAATTGCCCTGGAAAATCAGATACCCACCTACAGCGGAGGGCTGGGAGTTCTTGCGGGAGACACCATCCGGGCAGCGGCGGATATTCGCCTGCCGATGGTGGCGGTGTCGCTGCTCTACCGGAAGGGATATTTTCGGCAGCGTCTTTCGGAAGAGGGTGCGCAAACCGAAGAAGCGGTCGAATGGGCGGTTGAGAAGCACCTGCAGGAAGAAGAGCCGCGCATCTCCGTCACGCTCGAAGGGCGCAAAGTCGAATTGCGCTCCTGGCGCTACACCGTCAAGGGAGTTCGCGGATACGAAGTGCCGGTCTACTTTCTCGATGCGGACCTGCCCTCCAATGATCAGCGGGATCGCGACTTGACCGGGCAGTTGTATGGCGGCGATCCGTACTATCGGCTGTCGCAGGAAGTGCTCTTGGGAATCGGCGGCGTACGCATGTTGCGGGCGCTCGGGCACAACGAATTGATGCGCTATCACATGAACGAAGGCCATGCCGCGCTGCTTACGTTGGAATTGTTGGGGGAAGAGGCCAGCCAGGCTGGCCGCAAGTCCGTCATGGGAGAAGACATCGAAAAGGTTCGCGCCAAGTGTGTTTTCACCACGCACACCCCGGTGCCAGCGGGCCACGACAAATTCCCCGTGGAGTACATGACCCGCCTGTTTCCTGACCAGAACCGTTTCTTCGACGTGAAAGACGCTTCCTCGGCCGATCTCGTCCGCAGCGTCCTGCAGGTGGAACAGAATTATCCAGACCTCGAAGAAGCGGCCAGGCGCGGCGCCTCCGTCAACATGACTTATCTGGCGCTTAGCCTGAGCAACTACATAAACGGCGTGGCCAAGTTGCACGGTGAAGTCTCGCGCAAAATGTTTCCGAACGTGCCGATCGAAGCGATCACCAACGGTGTGCATGCGGCGACATGGGCGTCTCCATCGTTTAAGGATTTGTTTGACCGGATGATTCCGTCTTGGCGTGAAGATAATTATAGCCTTCGCGGCGCCCTGGGCTTGCCCCCGGAAGAAGTGTGGGCCGCGCATCTGCTGGCCAAGCACGACCTGCTGGAAACGGTACGCAAAAAAACCGGCCTCAAGCTGGACCCCGATGCATTTACCATCGGATTCGCCCGCCGCGCCACGGGATACAAGCGCGCCGACCTGATCCTCAGCGACCTCGATCGCTTGCGGCAGATCGCGAAAAACGTGGGCCCGTTTCAGATCGTCTACGCGGGCAAAGCGCACCCGCGCGATGGCGGCGGCAAAGAAATCATCAAAAAGATTTTCAAAGCCAAGAAAGCGCTCAAGAAGGCAATCACGATTGTTTTTCTGGACGATTACGACTTGAACCTCGGCGGCAAGCTGACCGCCGGCGGAGATTTGTGGCTGAACACGCCGCAATATCCCTTGGAAGCCTCGGGAACGAGCGGCATGAAGGCGGCGCTGAACGGCGTGCCGAGCCTCAGCATCCTCGACGGCTGGTGGGTGGAAGGTAACATCGAAGGCGTCACCGGATGGTCCATCGGTGAAGCGCATCGCGGCGATCCGGGCCCGGAAACTCCGGTGGACAACGCCTACGACGCCGAGAGCCTCTATGCAAAACTCGAAGGCGTGATTCTACCGTTGTATTACGGCAGCCGGGAGCGCTACCTGGACGTCATGCGCCACGCCATCGCGATCAACGGCTCTTTCTTCAATACGCAACGCATGGTGCAGCAGTACATCACCGACGCTTACTTGCGCTAGCTCGCCGGGCCTGCACCACTTCTTCAGGCCGCACCTCCATCAACATCACGCGCCGCGGGAGTTCGCGGAACCCCGCCTTGCGATAAAAAATTTCAGCGGCCTTGTTGCGCCGGGGCAGTTGCAGCTGAAACGCCCGCATCCCGCGTTCCCTGCAATAATCTTCGATTTCGTAAAGCGCCAGCGACCCGATTCCCTGGTTGCGAAAGCGTTTCTCCACAAATAAATCGCGCAGCACGCCCTCCGCGCCGCCATATTCCAGCTCAAAGTTATAGGTGAGCAGCGCATAGCCCACCGGCTTTTTATGATTCTCCATCAGCCACATTTTGCCCTGCGACGGGTTCCTTAGCAGCACATCCAGCCCCTGGCTAAGCGACTTGCGATGGACGGGAATCCTCTCAAACCGGTTGTAAGCGATCACAAATTTCAGCAGAGCCTTGTGATCCTTGGGACCGCAGGAACGGAAAGAGACCAGCATAATGCCTCACTTTTTCTGAGCGACTGGAATGCGTTTGGTGCCTTCAAGCTCCGCGCCCGCATCCAGAATATTCGAACGCGAAAAATCCTTAAAAAATTCCCAACTGCCGTATTTCTCGGTCAGCTCCGGCAAAACCACGGCGACCAGCGCTTCGCCCTTCCTATTAGCGTTCACGCCCCTTTTCACCGCTGCGCGCAGCCAGGTGAGATATCTCTGAAATTCCTGCACGTCTTCCGCGTTGCCCACGTCGCCATGCCCCGGAACAAAAATCACCGCACGCGGCAGCGCGGAGTTGGGCAAAGTATCCGCTTTTTCTTCCGTGAACTCAGAAAGCGTGGTAATCCAGGTCGAAGTCGTCGCATCGATCAAATTGGGAAGCGTGTGCCGCCAGAAAAGATCGCCGCAGAAGACAATGCCAGCATCGGGAATGGAAACGACGGAGTCGCCGCC
>Ga0210399_10005135_pt1 | contig 10185 bp, 8 predicted proteins | sample IncBWC14MmetaG_FD_150865 | JGI IMG/M metagenome (GOLD analysis project Ga0210399, IMG submission 150865) | Forest soil microbial communities from Barre Woods Harvard Forest LTER site, Petersham, Massachusetts, United States - Inc-BW-C-14-M | ecosystem: Environmental > Terrestrial > Soil >...
GTTCAAGGGCACCAACGGTTTCATGATCACCTGGGACATCAACTCCAAGGACGTCGCCCCCGCGCCCGCGAAGAACTGACGGCGTTCCCCCCCAGAATCGGGCCGCACGGTCGCTTGGCCGTGCGGCCTCCTCACTCGGCGGGAAGCTGCCGGAAGAGCTCCAGGGCAGCCAGGAGGTCCACGTTGCCACCGCTGAGGATGGCCCCCACCCGCTTGCCCGCCACCGTTACTCTCCCCCGGTAGGCCGCGGCCAGGCCCAGGGCCCCCGTGGGCTCGACCACGAGCTTCATCCTCTCCCATAGAAAGCGCATGGTGCGGACCAGGTCGTCGTCGGAGACGGTGACCATGTCGTCGACGTGCTGCCGCACGAGCGGAAAGGTGAGCGCCCCCAGGGAGGGGGTGCGCGCCCCGTCCGCGATGGTGCGGGGATTGTGGACAGTCTGGAGCTCCCCCGTCCGGAAGGAGCGGGTGGCATCGTCGGCTAGCTCCGGCTCCACTCCCAAAACCCGTCCCCCGGGAGAGAGACGGCGCATGGCCAGGGCGCAACCGGAGAGCAGCCCGCCCCCGCCGCAGGGCACGAGGAGGAGGTCGAGGGGCCCCGTGTCCTCCAGCAGCTCCTGCGCGGCCGTGCCCTGGCCCGCGATCACATCGGGGTGGTCGTAGGGCGGGATCAGCACGGGGTCGGTCTCCGCCTGCAGCCGGCGCGCGACCTCCTCCCGCTTCTCGGTGGCGGGGTCGTAGGGGACGATCCGCGCCCCGTAGCCCTCGGTCGCCCGGCGCTTGGCCGCGGGGGCGTCCCGGGGCATGACGATCGTGGCCGCCGCCCCCAGCAGCCGGCTGGCCAGGGCGATGGCCTGGGCGTGGTTACCCGAGGAGTAGGTGAGAACTCCCCGCTGCCTCTCGCCCGGAGAGAGCCGCGAGATCGCATGGTAGGCCCCGCGGAACTTGAAGGCCCCCGCCCGCTGGAGGTTCTCGCACTTCAAGAAAACCTGTGCCCCGAGCTCGTGGTCCAGGGTCCGCGAGGTCATGACCGGAGTCCGGGAGGCCACCCCCTGCAGGCGGCGCGACGCCGCCGCCACCTCCTCGTAGGTGACGCTTCCGACCATCCCGACCATTGGAGCTGCGATGCTAGCAGACTGGGCGCGTCCGGCGCCATGGATCGGTCATAATCAGGGCTTGGCTGGAGTCTCCCCCACGGGCCCGCTCGCCTTCCTCCTCCACCACCCCCTGGCCGTGCTCTCGGCGGCGGTGTTGGCGGACCAGCTCGGCCTGCCCCTCCCCACGGGGCCGCTCCTCCTTGCCGCAGGGGCGCTCGCGGGGCAGGGCCGACTGGACATCGCTTCCGCGCTGAGCGTCTGCGTCGTCGCCTCCGTGCTCGGCGAGCTCGCTTGGTACGAGGCAGGGCGCCGCCGGGGGAGCTCGATTCTCAGCCTGCTCTGCCGCATCTCCTTGGAGCCCGACTCTTGCGTGCGCCGGACGGAGGATGTTTTCATCCGCCACGGCGCGCGCACCCTGCTCGTGGCCAAGTTCGTTCCCGGCCTCGCCACCGTGGCCCCGCCCCTCGCCGGCGTCATCGGCATGCGCCTTTCCCGATTCGTCCCCTGGGCGGGGGCGGGAGCCCTGATCTGGGCCGCGACCTACTTCTTCCTCGGCTTCATCTTCAGCGACCAGCTGGAGGATGTGGCTCGGCACGCGGCCACCCTGGGCGCCTTCTTCGTCGCCGCTTTCGTCGCGTGGCTGGCCTGGAAGTACGCCCAGCGGCAGCGCTTCCTCCGCGACCTGCGGATGGCCCGCATCAGCCCCCAGGATCTCCACCTCAAGCTGGGTGCGGGGGAGGAGATCGTGGTCGTGGACCTGCGGGGCGCCCTCGACTTCGCGGCCGACCCGAGTGTGATCCCGGGGGCGCTGCGGGTGTCCGCGGAGGAGCTCGCGGAGCGGCACGACTTGATCCCCCGCGACCGGGAGATCGTCCTCTACTGCACGTGACCGAACGAGGCCACGAGTGCCCGGGTGGCACTGCTCTTGAGGGCGCGCGGGATCACGAGGGTGCGACCCCTGGCCGGTGGGTTGAGCGCCTGGCGAGGCCTCGGGCTGCCCGTGGAGACGCGCGAGAACCCGGGGGAGTCCTCAGAACCTCCCCTGCGTTGACAGGGAGGGCACCCGGGCATACCGTGCCGCCGGCATGAACTTCCCGGTCTGGGATCTGCCTCTGCTGGGGGGCGGCGTTCTCATCGGTTTGATCGCCATCCTCCACGTCTTCGTCTCCCATTTCGCGGTGGGGGGGGGACTGTTCCTTGTCCTGACCGAGGCCCGGGCCTACCGCCGAAACGATCCCGCCCTCCTGGCCTACCTGAAGCGGCACTCTCTCTTCTTCGTGCTAGTGGTGCTCGTCTTCGGGGCCGTGAGCGGGGCCGGCATCTGGTGGACCATCGGTCTCGTCCACCCCACCGCCACCTCTACCCTGATCCACGTCTTTGTTTGGGCCTGGGCCATCGAGTGGGTCTTCTTCTTCGTGGAGATCGCGGCGGCTTTCGTCTACTACTACGGCTGGGAGCGGCTGGACCGGCAGACCCACCTCACCGTGGGGTGGATCTACTTTGGGGCGGCCTGGCTCAGCCTGGCCGCGATCAACGGGATCCTGACCTTCATGCTCACCCCGGGGGAATGGCTGAGCAGCCACCGCTTCGTGGACGCCTACTTCAACCCCACCATGCTTCCCTCGCTGCTCATCCGCACCGCGGTGGCGGTGGCCCTGGCCGGCCTCTACGCGCTGCTCACCGCCTCCACCATCGAGGACCATCACCTCCGCCAAGGGGTCACCCGTGAGGCGGCGGGCTGGGTGCTCGCGGGCTGCCTGCCCATCCCCCTCCTGGGTCTGTGGTACATCGGCCAGATCCCGCCCCTGGCCCGCGAGATCTCCATGGGCGGCGCTCCCGCGGTGGCGATCTTCGCCGCCCTCTCCGTGGCCCTCTCCGTTGGCGTGGTACTTCTCACGTTTTTTGGCCCCTTCCGCCGACCGGAGGAGACGGGGGTGGTGCTGGTGGCAGTGATCGCCTTCCTGGGTCTGGCCGTGACGGGGGTGACGGAGTGGGTGCGGGAGGCGGTGCGCAAGCCCTACATCATCTACGGCTACATGTACTCCAATGCGGTGCGGGTCGGGGAGGCGGGGCGTTTGGGGCAGCGGGGAGTGCTCGCCACCGCCAAATGGGTCTCTTCCCACGACGTGAACGACCCCGATTGGCGCCGGACCGGCTACGAGATCTTCCGTGTGGAGTGCCGGAGCTGCCACACCATCGAGGGCTACAACGGGATCCGCATCATGGTGAAGGGCTGGCGGGAGGACTTCATCGAATACCAGCTCCGCCACCTCAACGAACTCAAGGGCTTCATGCCGCCCTTCACGGGGACGGACGAGGAGCGGCATTTGCTCGCCCGTTGGCTGGCCGGGCTCACCGGTGAGAAGCCGTTAGGCCCCCCCTTTCTCACGGCCGCGGCTCCCCGAGGGGAAGAGACCCGCCCTTGAGCCCAATCCTGCCCGACCCCGACCCCCTCGGCCTCCCCGCCCCCGCCTGGGTCCTCAAGACCCTGCTCGTCGCGACGTTCGCGCTCCACCTCCTGCCCATGAACCTGATCGTGGGCGGCGCCTTCGTGGCCGCCTGGGCGGCCTTCAAGGGCCGGGCCGGCGGAGCGGGGGCCCTCCCCTGGCGGTTGCTCACGGGAGATCTGGCTCGGCTCCTCCCCCCCGCCACCGCCTTCACGATCACCACCGGCATCGCGCCCCTGCTCTTCCTCCAGGTTCTCTACGGCCAGCTCTTCTTCACCTCCTCGGTGCTCATGGCCTGGAGCTGGCTGGCCGTGATCGGCCTCCTCCTCGTCGGCTACTACAGCACCTACGGCTTCTCCCTCGGCCGAGGGTCGGGCCCGAGCCCCGGGCTCGCCCTCTTGAGCGCGGGCGCATTCTCCGTGATCGCCCTGATCTTCACCAACAACATGACCTTGATGCTGAGGCCCGAGATCTGGGCGGCGCTCTACGCGGGGGACGAGCGGGGCCTGCACCTCAATCTGGCCGACCCCGTCCTCTGGCCCCGCTTCCTCCATTTCTGGATTGCATCCTTCGCCCTGACCGGCCTGGCGGTGGCCCTTCTCGGACGCGGGCGCGAGAAGCGCGACCCGGAAACCGGGGGCTGGATGAAGCGGTTCGGCCTCCGCCTCTTCTCCCTGGCCACGCTCGTCCAACTCGCTTCCGGCCTCTGGCTCCTGCTCTCCCTGCCCGGGCCCGTCCGCACCCTCTTCCTGGGGGGCGACCCCGCCGACGCCGCCCTCCTCTGGGGGTCGGTTGCGCTGGCCCTCCTGTCCCTGGCCGTGGTTGGCCGTCACCTGCTCGCGGGCATGGGCCTGGTGGGGGCGGCCCTGACGGGGATGGCGATCGTCCGGCATCGCGTGCGCGAGGCTTCGCTGGCCCCTCATTTTTCGGCGGGGAGGCTGCGGGTCGAAGCCCAGACGGCCCCCTTTGTCCTCTTCCTGGTCCTGTTCCTGGCCGGGATCGCGGTGGTGGCGTGGATGGTGGGACGGCTGGCGCGGGCGGCGGGGCCAAAAGGCGCCGGCTGAGGCCAGGTTAGAATCACCCACCATGGAAATCCCGCCCGAGGTCTCTGCCTTCTACGGGCAGGGCACGGAGGCGGGGCGGCTCGACCAGGAGTTCCGGCTCGAGCAGGCCCGCACCCGGGAGCTTCTCACCCGCTATCTGCCGCCCGCCCCCGCGGTGATCCTGGACGTGGGGGGCGCGGCCGGGGCTTACGCGCTCTGGTTGGCCGGGCAGGGCTATGAGGTCCACCTCGTAGACCCCGTGCCCCTCCACGTGGAGCAGGCGCAGCGGGCCTCCACCGCCCAGTCGGCCCCGCTGGCCAGCGTGAGGCGGGGAGAGGCGCGCTCCCTGGAGCGAGCCCGCGCCAGCGTGGACGTGGTCCTGCTTCTGGGGCCGCTCTACCACCTTCTGCGGCGCGCCGAGCGACTGGCCGCTCTCCGCGAGGCCCGACGGGTCTTGCGGCCGGGCGGCCTCCTCTTCGCGGCCGCCATCTCCCGCTTCGCCTCTCTCCTCGATGGCCTCCGGGGAGCGCTCTTCGCGGACCCCGACTTCCAGCGGATCGTGGAGCAGGATCTCGTCGACGGCCAGCATCGCAACCCCACGGACCGGCCGCAGTACTTCACGAGCGCCTTCTTCCACCGGCCGGAGGAGCTGCGGAGCGAGGTCCGCGCAGGGGGACTCATCGTAGACGACCTCGTCGCCCTCGAGGGGCCCGGAGCCTTCCTCCACGACCTCGACCTCCTTTGGGCCGATCCCCGGCGGCGGGACACCCTGCTCCGCTTCGTGCGCGCGGTAGAGCGTGAGCCTTCCCTGATCGGGCTCGGCCCCCATCTGCTGGCGGTAGCCCACCGACCGCGCGCCTCCGGATCCGCTTCCCGGCCGGGAGCCAGGCGACGACCCGACGCCCCTCGGAAGCGACGGACGCCTTAGCCCCTCTCCGCCCGCCGGAAAGCGTGAGGCCGAAGCGCGCCCGAGCTAGCTCACCGGCCCGCGGCAGCCCCTTCGAGGACGTGATCGTGTGGACGGCGAAGAAGCGTCCGCTCGACGGCGCGAGGAGCCCTCACGTGTCCCCGGGGGAAAAGCCTTCAGACCTCTTCCCTCCAGCCCGTCGAGCAAAGAACCCGGCGTTCGATCAGGGGCTTCTCTCAGCCTCCCCCGAAGAGGGCGAAGACATCCGCGCGCAGAGCGGAGAGTGCGTCGCCGCTGAAGCGGTCGGCTTCCTCCTCGGCCCCTCCCCGGAAGGCGCCCACCATGGATCCGGCGGAGCCCCCCAGCCAGCGTAGGATCCAGCTCTCCTTGACCTCGAGCCGGTACTCGAACGAGAGAACGCTGGGCGACCCGTCGCGAAGGGCGAAGGCGAGGAGGGCTCCTTCTCCGCTGAAGGGGTGACGCAGGGGCGATCGGATGAGGGGCTCGACCAAAAGGGGCAGCTGCCAATCCGGTGGCTGCCGGAAGCGGGCGGCAAAGCCTTTCTCGTGGGGCTCGCGGACGAGGGTCACTTCCGTTTCCAGGCTTCGGAAGCCTAGGCGAAAAAAACCGGGCTTGAGCGAATAGTCGATTCGGAGGTGGAGAGTCTCGGGCAGCCTGCGCGGTGGCCCTTCGAGGGAAGCCAGATCACCGTCGTGAATGCGAGCGCGCAGGGTGAAGCGCCCGTCCGCTCCTTCGATTTCCCAGAAGCGCTCGCCCGCGGCGGCGGACGCGACCGCACGCAATCGCATGGGGAGAGTGAACCGCTCCAAGAACGCCGCATAGTGGGGGAAGTCCGCCCGAATCCTCGGGGGGGAAAGCTGGAACCCGATTGTGACCGCGGCGCCCCCGGAGGCAGCGGGGGCGAGGGTCAAGGTCTCCAGCGAGAATAGCCGCCCGAGGGCCAGCGTCGTCCGGGGCAAGGCCTGCCGCGCCTGGGCCCCCCCCTCCGCGCCGCTCAGGCCCTCCGACCCCCTGAAGAGGACGGTGAGCACGCTGGCCAAGCCCTGGGCCCGCACATCGCCCACCGCCAGCTCTTCCCGCAACCACCACTCGAACTGGCCTTCTCCTACCTTGCGCAGCCGGAGGCGGCCCCGGTAGTCTCCCGGCTGCTCGGGGCTGGGAGCGATGGCGCGCACGCCAAGCCGATACCGCCCGCCCCGGCGGCCTCCCAGAAAGTCGACCGCGCGCGTGTCCCCGCCGCCCCCCAGCCAGGCGGTTCCGTCATCAAAGACCAGGGAGGGGACAAAGGCGGCCCGCAACAGCTTGGGCCGAAGGGCCGCGAAAGCCGGCTCCAGCTCCAGGGGACCGAAACGCGAAGCCAAGGCCCCGAGGAGGAGGTCGCCCTCCGCCTGGGCCTCGAGGGGGCTCGGGGCCAGGGCGCGGGCCGCGTCGCCGCACCCCACGGTCGGGCCGAGCCCCAGAACGCCCCCGAGCAGGATCAGGGGCCAGGGGAGCCGACCGCCCCCCGGCCCCCGCGCGGTCGCCGCCGGATCGGGACCAGCCACTCGCCTCATGTTGGCATAGGGGTCTGCCCGCCTCCACCTGCTTTCCGTGATTTGTCGAGCGGGCGGAGGCGCGCTGCGAGGAGCGAATGGTGTGGAATACTACGCGGCGAAACAGATCCTGGAGCGGCGAGCGTGACCAAGGCACCGATGGACCCCACAGGGCGCGGGCGGCGCCGGTTGTTTGGGGTGCCAGAGGGGCGTAGAAAGACAGGGGGGAGGGGTGAATGAATAGGCTCGCCGCAGTCGTCGTTCTCGCCATGACGGGGGTGGGCTGCTACGAGTCCGAGGTGCCTCTCGACCAGGCCCCGCAGGCCAGCATCGACCCGGCCCTCGTCGGCGCCTGGCGTTGCCTGTCCTTCGGGGCGGGTTCGGACGTGGAGGCGGCCACCCTTACCGTCGGCCGCAAGACCGACGTCGTGTACGCCATTGCCTTCCAGGAGGGGCAAGGAGAGGCGGAGCGATACGAGGCCCACGCGTCGCTCTTGAAGGGAACCACGCTCCTCAACGTCAAGGACCTCGATCCCCGGCTGCCCGCCAAGCCGTGGACCCTGGCCCGATACTCCTTGCTGCGGCCCGATGTCCTCCACGTAGAGGTCGTGGGGAAGAAGCTGCTGACGGGCGCTCTGGCATCGCCCGCTTCCCTCCGCAAGGAGCTGGAACGGCTCTATGATCGACCGGACCTGTACCAGGATTTGATGGTCTGCGTGCGGGTGCGGCCGGAGTCCAAGAAAGTCGTGGACGGCACGGTCCCACGCTAGGGGGCGTCCGGCTCCCGGGCCGCAGGTGGGGCCCGGTCTCACGGGCGGGGGCCCGGCCGCCGCTCAGGCTTCGGTCAGCCTCCGGATGGCACGTTCCAGGAGCACCGCCGACATCTCCCGCCGGTATTCGCGGCTCGATCGCAGGTCGTCGACGGGTCGAACCTCCTGCTTGACCGCGGCCAGCGCCTGCCGGAGCGCGTCATAGCCGCCCCCCATGAGCGCCTTCTCCGTCTCCGTGGCCCGGATCACGGTGGGCCCCACCGCCCCCAGGGCCACCCGCACCCAATCGGGGCGCCCGTCCCGGAAGGTCATGGCCACCGCGATCGAGACCTTGGAGATGGCTTGGGCCTGGCGCTGGCCCAGACGCAGGAAGGCGGCCCGCACGCCCGGACGCCGGGGCACCTTCACGCCCAGGATCAGCTCGTCGGGAGCGAGCACGCTCTTGCGGGGGCCGGTGAAGAATTCGGCGATGGGAACGTCCCGCCGCTCGGACACGGAGACGACCTGAACCACGGCATCCGCCGCGTAGAGGGGGGGCACGGTGTCGGCGGCGGGGGCGGCGTTGGCCAAGTTCCCGCCGAGGGTCGCGCGGTTGCGGATCTGCGGCCCCCCTATCCACGCGCAGGCCATGGGCAGGGCGGGACAGTAGCGGTCGACCAGGGCCGAGCCCACGATCTCGGCATGAGTGACCCCGGCCCCGATGCGGAGATGGCCGTCCTCCTCCTCGATGCCCTTGAGCTCGGGGACGGAGTTGAGATCGAAGAGGGCGGCGGGGTTGACGAGGCCGTCCTTGGCCAGGACCAGAAGGTCCGTCCCCCCCGCCAGGGGCCGCACCTCCCCCGCCCGCTGGACCAGGATCTCGAGGGCTTCCTCGAGCGACCGGGGCCGGTAGTATGCGGGGGCGAGGGGCTCGATCGCGAGCGGGGGAGGGGCCGCTTGAGCTACGCCCCCGGACCGGGCCACGGCAGCCAAGATCTTGCTGTAGCCCGTGCAGCGGCAGAGGTTGCCGGCCAGGGCCTGGCGGATATCTTCGGGCCCGGGAGGGGCCGGGCTCCGGTCCAGGAGCGCCTTGGCCGCCATCAGCATCCCGGGGATGCAGATCCCGCACTGCACGCTGCCCTGCTCGATGAACGCCTCCTGCAGGGAGTGCAGCTGGTCACCCTGGGCCAGACCCTCGACCGTCTCCAGCCGCGCCCCGTCCGCCTGGTAGGCCATCATCAGGCAGGAGTCGACGGCCTGGCCGTCCACGATCACCGTGCAGGCCCCGCACTCGCCCTTGCCGCAACCCTCCTTGGCGCCCGTGAGGCGCAGGTCCTCGCGGAGGACGTCCAGCAGCCGCTGGTCGCTCCGCACCCGGAGCCGCCGGGGGTGCCCGTTCAGGGCGAAGGCGACGTCGAGGATCTCAGCCAAGCAGTTCCTCGGGCTCGGCCGGGCTGGTCGGCGGCGGGGTTCCGCTCGCCTGGCCGCGCAGAGCCGAGAAGACCCGCTCCGGCGTGGCCGGGATTTCCCGCAGCCGCACCCCCGCCGCGTTCGCGATGGCCGCGGTCACGGCGGGGGCGATGGCGATGATCGGGATCTCGCCCAGGCCCTTGGCCCCGTAGGGGCCGTCGGGCGAGTTGTGCTCCACGAACACGGTGCGGATCTCGGGCACGTCGAGGGGGGTGGGAACGAGGTAGGTGGAGAACTGGTCGTTGAGGATCCGGCCATCCTTGAGCAGGTGCTCCTCCAGGAGCGCGTAGCCCAGCCCTTGGACCACGCCGCCCTCCACCTCGCCTTCGCCCGTGGTGGGGTTCACGACTCGGCCCGCGTCGTGCCCGGAATGCACGCGGATCACGCGGGTCTCCCCGGTGTCGGTGTCCACCTCCACCTCCACCACGTTCGCGGAGAAGGAATAGGAGCTAAAGGGCTCGCCCTGGCCCGTGGCGGGGTCAAAGCTGGTCTCGGGCGGGACCGACCAGCCGTAGGCGGCCAGGCCGATCTGTTTCTTGACGCAGGCGTGCACCGCCGCCCGCCAGGCCAAGCCATGGTCCGCCACCACCGGGTCCATCGCGGCCCGAATCTTGCCCGCGGCATCGCGGATGGCGTTGCCGCTCATCACGGTGGTGCGGCTGGCCCCCGTGGGCCCGCTGTCGGGCACGCGGGAGGTGTCGGCCTCTACGATGCGCACGAGCTCCAGGGGGCAACCCAGAGCCGCGGCCGTGATCTGGGAGAGCACCGTGAGCATGCCCTGCCCAGTCTCGGTGGTCCCCACCGCCACCGTCACGCTCCCGTCCGCCGCCACCACCACGCTCGCGCCCGCCGGGTTCAGATGCCGGCCCATAGCCCCGAGGCCGACCCCGTAGTAGCAAGCGGCGAGGCCGATCCCCCG
>Ga0210399_10005137_pt1 | contig 10183 bp, 4 predicted proteins | sample IncBWC14MmetaG_FD_150865 | JGI IMG/M metagenome (GOLD analysis project Ga0210399, IMG submission 150865) | Forest soil microbial communities from Barre Woods Harvard Forest LTER site, Petersham, Massachusetts, United States - Inc-BW-C-14-M | ecosystem: Environmental > Terrestrial > Soil >...
TAGTCGCGATCGCGCTCTCCAACGTGGCGGGCATCACCTATGACAAGAAGGACTACCCTCGCGCTGAACAACTTTTTCGCGACGTGATCCGCCGCTATAGAGAAACGCTCCCAGCGGACAACGTAAACCTCGCCATCGCGCATATCAAGCTGGGACGAACTCTGCTCCACGATAATCGTTCTAAGGATGCGGAACCCGAGACCCTTGCCGGCTATGAAATCCTGGTCAAGCAAAGCAGCCCCTCAACCAGTTTCATTCGCGCCGCGCGAAAAGACCTCGCGGCCGAATATGAAGCGCTGAACCAACCGCAGCAGGCAGCCCGATTTCGAGCCGAGCTGGCCGCTGCCGCGGCGAATCCCCCAATTGCCAGCCGCTAGATAACTCCTACGACGGAGCGACGGGCGTCTCGCCTGTCCAGGCCCGGGCGAGAATCCCAGCCTGCTATTCGCTCCCACGCCCTGCCAAGCCCGACGATGGAGTTTCTGACTGCATTTCTAGAGATTTAAAAAATTAATGACGGTTTTTCCCGGACGTTAGCGCAATGCGAAGTGGGTACAAGCGGCGCACGGGAAGGAGCGGAGCCGCCAGATCGATCCGCTTCGCGCCAATCGGCAACGCAAATCTGCAGGAAATGGAGCATTCAAATGAGTAATCGCGTCTCGAAATCCGATCAATTGCGTATCTTCTTCGCCACGATCGCCTTGGCCTTGACCTTCGGACTGCCGAGCGCCCTCCAGGCCCAGACGTTCCAAACGGTTCCAGCGCTGGCCTTCACCAAAGCGTTCGCCGGCGCCGAGCCGCTGCCCCAGGTTCTGACCATCGCGTATACCGATCAAACGACGGTTCGCTTCAGTACGGCCGCGTCGACGAACAGCGGTGGCAACTGGCTGTCGGTGTCCCCCGCGGGCGCTGGTTGCTGCTTCACGCCGCTGGCCGTTTCGGTGATCGTGACTGCCGGCAACCTTGCAGCCGGCACCTATACGGGGCAAGTGGTAGTCACCAACTTCGCTGTTGGCACCATCAACATGACCATCCCTGTAACGCTCACGGTAGCGGCCTCGGGCGCGACATTCTTCGACGATCTTCCGGGAAAGCTGAGCTTCTCCCTTAAGACCAGCGGCACCCCAACCGCGCAATCGATCCAGATTCGAAACTCCGGATCCGGCACGTTGAACTGGACCCTGACGACCAGCACTGCAGACGGCGGAGCCTGGCTCACCTCGTCGGCTTCGAGTGGTGCGGCTCCCTCCACCATCGCTATCAGCATTAACAAGGCCCAACTGCCGGGAGGAGGGTCGACAAATGGCACCTTTGTTGGCCAGTTGCTATTCCAGACCTCAGGCGACAGCGTCACCATTCCAGTGGCGGTCACCGTCGGCCCGTCCGTGTTTACACAGATCAACCCACTTGATTTCACCATGGCGTTCGGGGGCGCTAATCCTCTGGCGCAGGTCCTCAACATCGCCCTGACGGACAACTCCACCATCCGCTACAGTGCGTCGGTAGCGAACGCGAAAGGTGGCAATTGGCTGGCGATTTCCCCGAGCGGCGGTGGCTGTTGCTTCACACCGCTCGCAAACACGATCAGCGTGAACGCAGGTACGATTGCAGCGGGAACCTATACCGCAGAGATCATCATCACCGAGTTCGCTAACCCCGGCAGGGCGATGGTTGTGCCGGTCACGCTGACGGTCCTTTCGTCCGGCGCGTTCTTCGCCGACCTTCCGGGTCAGCTCAGCTTCTCCGTCAAAACCAACGGGACTACTGCAACCTCGCAGACCATTCAGGTCAGGAACGGAGGTTCCGGAACACTGAACTGGACTCTCGCCACTAGCACCGCCGATGGCGGCAACTGGCTCGCTGGGACTCCGGTCAGCGGAACTGCGCCTTCGGCGGTTTCGGTAGCAGTCAATGTCAGCCAGCTGCCTGGAGGAGGAGCGGTGGCCGGCGAATATCTCGGTCAGCTGATCTTCCAGACCAGCGGAGACACCACCACCATTCCCGTGACCGTCACCGTAGGACCAGCGGCGTTCACCCAGTTGAACCCCCTCAGTTTCACCATGCCGTTCGGCGGAGCCAACCCTCTCCCGCAGGTTCTGAATGTAGCCATGATCGATAACTCGACCATTCGATTCAGTGCGTCGGTCGCGACCGCAACGGGCGGCAACTGGCTGTCGGTTTCGCCTTCGGGGAGCGGCTGCTGCTTCACACCATTAGCCATCGCTACCAGTGTGAATGCGTCCACGCTCGCGGCGGGCACCTACACCGCAGAAATCATCGTCACCGAATTCGCCAACCCCGGTCGGTCGATGGTCATACCGGTCAGCCTGACGATCGCCGCCAGCGGCGCGTTCTTCGACAATCTCCCGGGCGGAATGAGCTTCTCGCTTAAGACGGGCGGCAGCGCTACTTCACAGATCGTCCAGATCGGTAATGGCGGAACCGGCTCACTGAGCTGGACCGTCACAACCAGCACCGCCGATGGCGGAGCCTGGCTCACAGCCACGCCTACCAGCGGAACGGCTCCCTCGATCGCGACGATCTCGGTAACGGCCGCAAATCTGCCTAACGGCGGAGCCCTCGCCGGAACTTTCAGCGGACAACTGGTTTTTCAAACGGCGGGTGATACGACCACCATTCCGGTCACGGTCACGGTGGGAAGTGCTTTCACACAGATGAACCCCGTTGCCTTCACGATGCCCTTCGGCGGCACAAATCCGCTGCCGCAGGTCCTCAACATCACCATGACTGACAACTCCACCATTCGCTTTAGTGCAAGCGCCTCTTCTGCGAAAGGCGGCAGCTGGCTGAGTATCTCTCCGTCTGGTGGCGGCTGCTGTTTCACTCCGCTGGCGGTTACAGCGAGCGTGAGCGCAAGCACGCTGGCGGCGGGAACCTATACCGGAGAAATCATCATCACTGAGTTCGCTAACCCCGGCCGCTCGATGACCATCCCGGTAACGTTGACCATCGCCGCTTCGGGTGCATTCTTCGACAACCTCCCCGGCGGATTGAGCTTCTCGGTTGCATCGGGCAAGAAAGCGACTCCGCAGACGCTCCTGGTCGGCAATGGCGGCACCGGCACATTGAAATTTACCGTCGCTAAGACCACTGCCGATGGCGGCGCCTGGTTAACGGTGACTCCTCTCCTTGGATCGGTTGCCCTCGGAGCGCCTCCCAAAGCACTCACGGTCTCGGTCAACGTTGCCCTCTTGCCAGGAGCAGGGGTTCAAGCTGGAACCTTCGACGGTCAACTGCTGCTCCAAGCTACGACTGGGGGCATCGCCACCATCCCGGTGACGGTCACCGTCGGTAAGGCCTTTACTCAGGTAAATCCCATCAGCTTCGTCATGCCGTTCGGCGGAGCGAACCCCCTGCCGCAAGTCATCAGCATCCCAACTAACGACAACACCAGCGCGCGCTTTAGCGCGAGCGCGGCAACCAGCAAGGGCGGCAATTGGCTCAGCATCTCTCCCTCAGGCGGCGGCTGCTGTTTCACCTCGTTGCCCATCAGGGTCAGCATCAATGGCAGTTCGCTCGCGGCAGGGAACTACACCGGAGAAATCAGCATCATCGAGTTTGCCAACCCCGGCAGGTCCATGACCGTGCCTGTCAATCTAGCGGTCGTGGCTTCCAGCAAGGCGTTCTTCGACAATCTCCCCGGCCAAACCAGCTTCTCGTTCAAACCAACCTCGACAAACCCACCCTCACAAACCATCGTGGTGGGCAATGGAGGTAGCGGCACGCTGAACTGGAGCGTCTCGGCCACCACCGCGGATCCCGGCAAGTGGATCACGTTGGTTCCAGTCAAGGGCACCAACTCCGGAACCTACACCGTGTCCGTCGTCAACTCGAAGCTGCCTGGCAAGGGCCTTCTTGCGGGCACGTTCATCGGGCAGCAGGTACTGAAAGCGACAACTGGCAACGTGACCATTCCCGTGGTGGTCACGGTAGGCGATCCCGTCTTCGTTCAGCTTCCGACCGTCACCTTCAATACCACCGTCGGCGTGAATCCCGCGCCGCAGGTGATAAGCATCGCCAGCACCAGCACCGTCATCCGCTTCACTCCGATCGCGGCATCGGGCAAAGGCGGGAACTGGCTCAGCATCTCCCCGTCGGGCGGCGGCTGTTGCAACACGCCCACGAACGTCACTGTCAGCGCGAATGCCAGCGCGCTGGCGGTGGGAACCTACGTCGGAGAGATCAACATCATCGAATTTGCGAACCCTGCAAAGTCGATGACGATCCCGGTGGTCCTCAACGTCCAGTGATGGAATCGACAAACGCAAGACTGCATGCTTCGCCATGCAGTCTTGCGCCGTCGATCCCGCGTGTCGGCCGGGTTAGCTGCATGTGAGCACTAAGCATCGTCCGGTGTCTAGCCAAGCCACTGCGGGTTGGCGACGGTGCCGTCAAACTGGTGACTAGTTTTGTAGAGTTCGAACTGGCCTCCCTCCGCAGCCTTTGCCGTTTTTGCCAGAAGAGCTGCAACTTGGGAAGCGCCCATCGGCTGAAAAGCGTTTGCGGCGTGAAGAGCCTGCTGAAGGATCAGCAGCGAATCGCAGCCAGTGATCACAACACTGGTGGGGAGACTCATGGCGTAGTGCAGACACTCCACCGGTGTAACCGTCTTGCTTCTGAGAATAACCTTATCGCCCATTGGTTTCATGCCGAGAACTCCGACGCCGTCCCTGGTCAACACCGGCAACACCTTCTTTTCAAAACTGTCGAAGTGAGCGTCCATCACATTGAGAGGCATCTGAACGGCATCGAACGTGAAGCCGTGCTTTGAGGCAGCGGCCAGCATCTTCAAATGAATGTCTGGACTCTTGTGCCCGGTGAAGCCGATAAAACGAATCTTGCCCGCCTTTCGGGCTTCCACGGCGGCCTCCATTCCACCGCCTTCGGCAAAAATGCGGTCCGGGTCGGAATCGCGAATCACTTCATGAAACTGGAGTAAGTCAATCCGATCCGTCTGCAACCGCCGCAACGATTCATTGAGTTGAGTTGCTGCAGCAGTTTTATTTCGGCCATCGATTTTGGTCATCAAAAAGGCCTTCTGGCGATAACCATCGCGCAGCGCTTTGCCCATTCGAATTTCGCTCTCTCCGCCGTTGTAGTCCCAGCAGTTATCGAGAAAATTGATTCCTTCATCGATTCCCGTCCGAATAATGCGAATGCTCTCTTCGGGATCGCTCTGATTTCCCAGGTGATACCCGCCGAGCCCAATCACTGACACCTTCTCACCCGTGCGGCCCAGCGTTCGATATGGCATTCCGTTTTTATTATCCGGCTTTGCGGCCCCGCCTAGGCTTCCAGCCATCAAGAGAGAGGCGGCAGTCATGCCAAGAAACTCTCTTCTGCTCACGGCGGGGTCATGGTTTCCGGGCATTGTGTCTTCGAATGGCGACCGATCGGAACGGTGGGATCGTGATTGATTCAAGTCACTATTGTTGGGAGTCATGGAAGATCCTCCTATGCAACCGCACCCGCTATGTTATCCAAAAATGCTATTGCTCGAGAGCGGCAAATCGCGGACTCGCTTGCCGGTGGCGGCGAAAATCGCGTTGCAAAACGCGGCGACAAACGGCGGCACTCCCGGCTCTCCCACACCGGCGGGCGGCGCCGTGCTCTCCACAAGGTGGACATGGGTTTGAACCGGGACTTCGTTGATTCGGGCCACGGGATAGTCATTGAAATTAGATTGCTGGATTGCGCCGTTCCTGGCGGTGATCTCTCCGCTGCGCACAATGCTCGTACCGAAGACCACCGCACCTTCGAATTGCGCGCGCGTCGCTTCCGGATTCACGACGAGCCCCGCATCCACCGCTGTATCGACCCGCGGAATCCGAATCTCGCCCTGGTCGTCCACCTCCACTTCAACCACCGTGGCCACATAAGTCAAAAAACTGCGATGGGCGGCGATGCCAAACCCGTGCCCTTTTCTGCTCTTCTTCGTGGCCCAGCCGGATTTGTCGGCAACTATTTCGATAACCTGCCGCAGGCGGCCGGTTTCCCAGGGATACGTTTTGTAATCGGCGCCGTAGTTCGGATACTGCACGTTGGTGAAATCCAGAGTGCGAGGCGGTCCGATAAGGTCTAAAAGATATTCGACTGGATCACGATGCGCGCGATGGGCAAGTTCATCCGTGAAGCACTGAACTGCGAAAGCGTGATAGATGTTGGCAACAGATCGCAGCCAACCTATCCTGACATGAGCTTGCGCAGGTCCGTTCTCAATGCGCATGTTGGGCAGATCATAAGGAACATCCGTCCAGCCCTGTTGCAGGTGCGGCGGATCGCCATAAACTGCGTTCACATCGAAGGTGGAGGTGATCGGCGGAAAGACCGACCTCTGCAGCCACGCCGTCGGCTTTCCCTGGTCATCGACGGCTGCCTTCAGGTACATCGCAGCAACGGCGTTGTAATAGTCGAACTTGATGTCGTCTTCCCGCGTCCACACAACTTTTACGGGACGGCCCAGTTTTTTGGATAATACCGCAGCCTCGGCAACATAGTCAGGCTTGGATTTTCTTCCAAATCCTCCGCCCAACAATGTGACGTGACAAATCACGTTCTCTTTCGGAATGCCGAGTTCGGAAGACATAATTGCCTGCGCGGCTTGAGGATTTTGTGTTGGCGCCCAGGCAGTGACTCTTCCGTCCTTGAATTCCGCCAGCGCCACCAGGGGTTCCATGGCAGCGTGCGCCAGCAGAGGAACGTAGTAATCGGCTTCAAACACTTTCTTGTCGGTGGCGAACGCTTTATCCGAGTCGCCCACGTTGCGGACAAGCTTCCCAGCCTTGTGCGCTGTTTCTCTAAGTTCTTTCTTGTATGCAACGGAATCGTAGGATTCGTTGGGTCCGTTGTCCCAGGTTATCTTCAGCTTCTTGCGGCCTTGGAACGCAGCCCAGGTGTTGTCCGCAATCACCGCAACGCCGCCCAAAGGCTGGAAGGCCGCCGGAGGCTTAAACGGATCGATGCGGACCGTCTGATGCACTCCCGCAACCTTCAGCGCTTCCTGATCGTCAAGAGTCTTTACCTTCCCACCGAAGACCGGAGAACGTTCGATCGATGCGTACACCATGCCATCCACGCGCGCATCCATTCCATAGATCGTTTTTCCGGTGCAGAGTTTTTCCAGGTCATCGCTGGGCGCCCCCTTCCCGATGTACCGCCACTCTGACGGCCTTTTCAACTGGAGCTGTTCCTTCTTGGGGACGCTAAGCCGCGCCGCCTCCGCCGCCAGTTCACCGTAACCCGCGCTCCGGCCGGCCGCCTTGTGAACCACCGTGTGGAGCTCGGTTGAACACTCCGACGCAGGAACGTTCCACTGTTGCGCGGCAGCCTGGATCAGCATCCAACGCGCGGACGCCCCACACTCGCGCATCGTGTCAAAGAAACTGCGGATGGAATGCGAGCCGTCCGTATTTTGGTCTCCGTATCGCTGATCGCCAATCGCCTGATCGATCTTCACCCGCTTAAAGTCGGCGTCAAGCTCGTCTGCAAGCACGAGCGGCAAGGATGTGCGGATGACCGTTCCCATCTCTGACCGGTGCGCCACGATGTGGACGGTTCCATCCCGCTCAATTCCTACAAAGAGATTTGGATGAAAGGTTGCCCGGTCCGCGTCGGTTTGACCGTCCGTCAACTGTCCATGCTGCAGCATTGCCGGGATGTATCGCGCCGCAAGGATCAGCGCTCCCGCCCCAAACGCTCCTTTGAGGAATCGCCGCCGGCTTACGTTCTCGATTTGATTCATGCAGATTTCCCCGCCGCCAGCTTGATCGCGTGGCGAATTCGTTGGTAGGTTCCGCAGCGGCAGATATTGCCCGCCATGGCGTCATCGATTTCCTGGTCCGTAGGATGAGGCTTGCTCTTTAACAGCGAAATCGCCTGCATGATCTGTCCAGACTGGCAATATCCGCACTGCGGAACGTTCGTCTCCATCCACGCTTCCTGAATCGGATGGAGCCCGTTTGCCCCAACGTCCTCGATCGTTCGAATCTCGCTGTCCGCTGCCGCGCTCATCGGTGTGACGCACGACCGGATTGCCTCGCCGTTCTTATGAATAGTGCAGGCGCCGCAGAGCGCCATGCCGCAGCCAAACTTTGTTCCCGTCAGTCCCAGTACGTCGCGCAGGTACCACAACAGGGGCATATCGGGATCGCCGTCAAAGCTGCGCTCGATCCCATTCACTTTGAGCTTCACCATCGGAGTCCTCTTTCCTCATTCGGACGAGCATTCTATGTGCCACGTTGCATGGAAGCCATTGGGGAACAAAATCCAGCGCGCTTCTCGGTTTGGATCAGCCGCAAGACGCGATCTCTTCCCCCGAGTGACCGCATTTCGACACCCGCGTCGACGAATTGAACACAGCCGCCGAACGGAAGCGGGCAAAAATTAGAAAAAGGCATACGGCGAGCCTGAATACGCTGCAGTCCGGCACAAAATGGCAGTCTCTCGGAGATACACGGTCTCGCAGAATGGCAAGAGACTTGCTGCCGTTCAAGTTGATCTAATATGTCGCGACGGTCCAATAAGAAATGGAGTGCCAGGAACCGGCGCTTCTTTCGACAGCTGCATTGCATCTGTGTTGTAAGCAATGGTTGTAAGCAATCAGCAACGATCGCTGGAGGTCAGTCTTGAAAAACTGTGCCCGCTTGTATTTTCTTACGGCGGCAGTCTGCGCGATTACATCGATCTTTCCGTCTTCGCAGCTGGCCGCCCAGGACGCGCATTTTCACAACGCGCCAACGTCCAGTGTTCAGCTAAATGAATTGCGGCTCTTGTCACGGAATCGGAGGACGCGGAACCGGAAACATCCCCGCGCTATCCAAAGGTCCCCCGCAATCCGTGCCAGACGGAGAGGTCTTCTGGTTCATCACAACCGGATCTGTCGACAACGGCATGCCCGCCTGGGCCAGGCTGTCCGAGCAGAAACGATGGCAGATTGTCACTTACTTGAAGTCGCTCAAGAATTCCCCGAGCACGCAAAAAACCGCTTCTGCATCTGCTGAGGAAAAGCCGGCCAATGTAAAACCAGTCAAAACCAATGCCCCGCCGCCGCAACCACCATATACAGATTTCCGCTTTGAGGAACCTGGCAAAGTCCGCAAGATCACGGCGCAAGATCTTCCAGCGCCGTACGCCACCCAGTCAGCGAACAAAGGACCTCAGTTGGTTGCTCGTCCGCGCGATGCATGGCCGAAAGCTCCAGCCGGATTCAACGTGCAGCAATATGCCACCGGCCTCGATAATCCGAGATTGATCCGGACCGCTCCCAACGGCGATTTTTTCCTGGCCGAGAGCAGCAGCGGCCAAATCAAAGTCTTCCGCGGAATCACCAGCGATGGTAAACCCGAGCTGACAGGCATTTTCGCCACCGGACTCAACCAGCCCTACGGCATCGCCTTCTTTCCACCGGGAGACAAACCGGAATGGGTGTACGTAGGAAACACCGACTCGGTCGTCCGGTTTGCATATCAAAATGGGGACTTAAAAGCGAGCGGTAAGGCGCAGCACATCGTCGATCTCCCTCATGGCAGCGGGCACTGGACCCGCGACGTGCGGTTCACAAGCGACGGCAGGAAGATGTTCATCGCTGTCGGCTCAGGGTCGAATGTTGACGACCCCGACACGACGCCGCATGAAAAGAATCGCGCCGACATCCTGGAGTTCAATCCCGACGGCTCAGGAATGCAAGTCTATGCGTATGGGATCCGCAATGCGGGAGGCGGGCTGGCGATCAATCCGAAGACGGGTGAGTTGTGGTGCTCGGTCAACGAACGCGACGGCTTGGGCGACAATCTTGCGCCCGACTACATCACTCATGTCGAACCTGGCGGATTTTATGGCTGGCCGTGGTGGTACATCGGCAGCCATCAGGATCCGCGCCATGAGGGTAAACATCCGGAGTTGAAAGAGAAGGTCATTATTCCCGACGTGTTGTTGCAGCCGCACAACGCTTCACTCGAGATGACCTTCTACGAAGGCAAGCAATTCCCGGCCGAATATCAGGGCGACATTTTCGCATCCGAGCACGGTTCATGGAACCGATCGGTGCGCGCCGGATATGAAGTGATCCGCATACCTCTGCACCAGACAGGCCGGGCGAGCGGCGAGTATGAAGATTTTGTGACCGGATTTGTAGTCGACAACCGATCCGTGTGGGGGAGGCCGG
>Ga0210399_10005138_pt1 | contig 10182 bp, 8 predicted proteins | sample IncBWC14MmetaG_FD_150865 | JGI IMG/M metagenome (GOLD analysis project Ga0210399, IMG submission 150865) | Forest soil microbial communities from Barre Woods Harvard Forest LTER site, Petersham, Massachusetts, United States - Inc-BW-C-14-M | ecosystem: Environmental > Terrestrial > Soil >...
AGGATCAAAAGGAGGACGCGGTTCAACGTTAAGCCTCCACCCTCGGCGGAGTTCATCGCGATAAATGAGGGCGGGGGGAGTTTACTACAAGCACGGGAGTGGAGCGGTTGGGCGAGCGTCTTCGTGTGCAGGCTCGGCATCGTTCCGCACGCGCATCGAGGCGCGACGCAACACATGCACTTTGAAGGTCAGTGTAGGCCAGCGCTAACGGCAGTACCTAACTAGCGTTTAGTCTAGCGTTGCGACAGTCGCTTGTTCGCGGCGGCGGCGATGCAAATAGTGCATGGCGATGTTCAGGTAGATTTCTCCGCACGGGGTTTCCACGCAAAGAACCATCGCTTCGGTGTCCGCGCTGCCGGCTAGACCTTCGTTGCTGGCGTGAATTTCTGGGGGAAACACCTTGAAGCGAAAACCCTGATCGTTCAGAAGCGTGACCGAATTTCCGATCACCATGTTTGCCAATTCGCAAACGGTTTCGCGGATCACCTGCTCACTTTCGGGAAGTTCCGCCCCCGCGAGTTGACAAGCGACCTTCATAGCCACTTCTGGCGCGAGATCGAGAATCACGCGGCCCTCGATGTCACCCTTGATGGCGATGAGAGCGGCAATGCCTTTGCGCCGGTAGGTGTCTTCGTCCATGGACAGGTCGACGATTTTTGTCGGCGCCTGCAACGATTCGGCGAACACGGCATCCGCCGCGTTGATAAACGGCTGAATGAGTTCCATTCTCATGACTGGTGCTCCCCCGCGAGTGCCACGGGCAACCCCACGGCGTTTGGATCGTCTCCCAAAACATAGCGAAGAATTTCGTAGAGCACTTCGGGCTTGACGGGTTTTTGCACGAAGTGTTTCGCGCCCTTTTGCAGCGCCGCCAGAATATTTTCCTGGTAGCCGACGGACGAGACCATCACGATGCGCGCCTGCGGATGCTGGCGCACGATGCGCTCCACCGCTTCGATGCCTTCCATTTGCGGCATGGTGATATCCATCAAGACGATATCGGGCTTGATTCGGTTGTATTCGGCGATTGCCGTCAGGCCGTCGCCGGCTTCTCCGGCAACTTCGCCGCCAAAAAGCTCGATCATCTTGATGAGGTTCTTCCGTGCGAAGACGGAATCATCGACAACCAGATAGCGAACAGGCTGGTTGTCCTTGCGAAGTAGAGGTGCGAACTGTTGCATAACCTTCTCCTTATGCTCCTTGGCCCCGTCAGGCTCCGGGAGTTGAAACTGGCGAACGTTCCGACTTTTCATTCTTCTCTTTTTCAGTCTTTTCCGTTTTCTCTGATCGCTCGTGAAACTCTGACTTTTCCTGGGTACTGCGATCGTTTCCGAACTGATAGATCAAATAAGGCGCCAGGGCTTCCAATGCCAATATTTTCGAAACGTGGCCCTTCTGAATCGCCGCTCGGGGCATACCGCCAACTACGCAGGACTCTTCACTCTGGGCAATGGTCAGACCGCCCGCAACCTTGATGGCGCCGAGGCCTTCCGCGCCGTCTTCTCCCATGCCGGTCATGATCAGACCGACGGAAGTGGGCCCAAACTCCTGAGCTACGGAGTGAAAAAGAATGTCGGCGGATGGCCGGTGGCCGTTGATCGGCGCGGTATCGGAAAGCACGATCATTTCACCACGTGGCATACGCCGCGCCAAAATGTGGCGGTTGCCCGGGCAAATGAGAACGCGTCCGGCGACGAGAAGGTCACCGGACTTCGCTTCCTGAATGTCCAAAGCGCAGCATTCGTCCAGTCGTCGGGCAAACATTTCCGTAAAGCCTTCCGGCATGTGCTGAACAACAACGAAAGCGGCGGGAAAATCGGCAGGAAATTGCGACAGCGTATATTGCAGTGCGTTCGGCCCGCCAGTGGAAATGCCAATGGCAATGATGCGCGTGGGGGGCAATGCCGGCCGCGAACGCTTCTTGCTTTGAATGGAGAGTTCCCCTTGCACCTTCGGTAGAGTCTTCGGGCCACCCGCACGTTTGGCTACCTTGATCTTTTCCACCAGTTGCGACGCGGCCGTCTCCAGATTGCCTGCACCAGCGTTTTCGGGCTTGGCGACGAAATCAATGGCGCCGAGGGCGAGAGCTTTAAAAGTTGCGTAGGCGCCTTGTTTGGAATGGCTGCTGAAAACAATGACGGGCAGCGGCGCTCCGCGCATGATCATGCGCAGGGTCTCGAGACCATCCATGCGCGGCATTTCCAGATCCAGGGTGACCACGTCCGGCTGGAGTTCGGCAATTTTGCGCAGCGCGAAGTTGCCATCCATCGCTGTGCCCACGACTTCGATATCGGGATCGCGCTCGAGAATCAGCGGAATCAATTTCCGCATCAGCGCGGAATCATCTACCACGAGTACGCGTATGCGTTCCTTCATGCGATGGCTCCGAGCGGAAGTGACCGCGACAGCCGGGTTAAGATCGCCGGCACATTCAAAATCAACACCACCGTTCCATCGCCGAGAATGGAAGCGCCGCTGACCAGATCGCTGGAAACGATTTCGGTAGGGAGGGCTTTGATGACCAACTCTTCCTCCCCGACCATGGTGTCCACCAGCAAACCAAACCGCTTTTCGGCCACGCCGATGACAATCACAAAATTCTTTTTCTTTTTACCACTGGTGTCTTCCACCGCGTGAATACGGCTGAGACTATTCAGGCGTACGAGGGTGAGAATCTGTTCGCGCAACTGCAAGACTTCGCGCTGATCCACCTTGTGAATTTCCTGCTCATTGACGCGGGTAATTTCGATGACGGACGAGAGTGGCACGGCGAAGAGCCTGCCGCCGACCCGAAACAACAGCGTCTGAATGCTGGCCAGCGTCAGCGGAACGCGTAATTGAATAGTTGTTCCCTTCCCGCTGGTCGAAGAAACGTGGACGGTGCCTTTCAGGCGGTCGAGCACGGTGCGAACCACGTCCATGCCGACGCCGCGGCCGGAAACTTCTGTAATCTCGGTGGCGGTGCTGAATCCGGGTTCGAAGATCAGGTTCAGAAGATCATGTTCATCAGCTCGCTGGAGGTCCTCTACCTTCAGCAAACCGTTTCGAACCGCTTGCTCGCGGATGCGATCGAGATTCACGCCGCTGCCGTCGTCGCGAACTTCAATGATGACCTGTGTGCCCTGGTGATACGAGTTGAGATAAACGGTGCCACGTGCGGGTTTTCCAGCAGCCAGTCGGTCGCTGGGCGGCTCGATCCCGTGATCCACGGCGTTGCGAACCAAATGCGTCAGCGGTTCGGCCAAAGCGTCCAGAATCCCTTTGTCCAGATCGGTGTGTTCACCCGAAACTTCCAGGGCAACATCCTTGCCACACTGTTTGGCCACATCACGGACGACTCGCGGAAGGCGGCGGAACAACTGTTCCACCGGAACCATGCGAATCTTCAGCACACACTTGTGCAGTTCGTCGAGAACGCGGGATTGAAACGCCAGGGCTTCCGCTAGCTTGACGCGCAACGGATCGCGAGCGTGTTTTGATTCGAACTCGGTGAGCGTCCGATGGAGCATCGACTTGCCGATGATCAGTTCGCCGACGAGATTCATTACCGCTTCGATGCGGGCGGAATCCACGCGTAGAGTATTTTCCGTTACGGCGGCCACAGCCGAAGCGCCGGCAGATTGTTTGCCGTTTGTGGCCTCGTTCGACTCCAATGCTTGCGAGGCCATTTGCGCGGCCTGGGCGTCTAGCAGATCGCCAAGAAGTTCCTGCTCTCCAGACTCAGAGTGGGTAGCCGCCTCGACACGAATATCCGAAACAACCGAAGGAATCTTGCAGCGGTGCGCGACGTGCTCCAACGGATGGGGCGTAGCGAGCGCGGCTTCCACAATTTCGACTGCGGAGGCGGCGAGGTTGTCTTCCGGCCGCAGAGCGATTACCGTTCCACAGGCGTGAAGAACGTTGCGAACGAGCTGAAATGCCGCTGCGCGCATCATGCTGTCCGGATCGATTCGCAACGCAACGTTAAATACGTGGTCGCCGCGCAGCAGCGCTTCGGAAATCATGAGCCGTTCGTATTCGCTCCACTGGAATCCGGCAGGAATGTGCGACCCAGATGCATCGGTGGGCGTGCTGATGGCGTTTGGCGACTGCAAAAGATGATGAATCAGGATCCGCAGAGAATCGGCCGAAGGAGGCTCCTGATTTTTCTGGTATGCGGAGAGCATGCCCTCAAATGTGTCCACGGCGGAGAGAACTACTTCGGCCAGCTTGGCGCCGTGGGCCTGGCTAATCTGAAGCGAAAGAACGTCCTCCAACTCATGGGAAATTTCGCTGAGCTTCTGAAAACCGCACGCGGCCGAATCGCCCTTCAGCGTGTGTACGGCGCGGCGCACACTGCGAATGAGTTCTTCATCCGCAGGACGCTTCTCGAGCTGCAAGCCCGCGTCGTTGATGACCTGAAGGACTTCCGCGGCACTCTCAAAGAAGAGGGCGCGGAGCTCGTTATTGCGATCCTCGGGAAGAAACGTCACGCACTCACCTCAAGCCGTTTGTAAGCTGTACCGTTGTTTTCATGGACCATGCGGAATTTCTGTGTGAGGCCAAATAAGCTCTCCGCGTGGCCGACGAATAGATACCCGGCGGGATTCAAGCAATGCCAGAACTTTTCAATCAGCCGCTTCTGCTCCGCTTCGTCAAAATAGATCATCACGTTTCGGCAAAGGATGATGTCGTTGCGGCGGGGCAGAAATTCGGTCTTCAAATTGTGGAAGTCAAACTGGACCAGTTCTTTCAGTTGCGGCTTGATGGCATATTTGTCGCCGGTCTTTGCGAAATAGCGCAATCGCGTCGTGTAATCCACTGGTTCCATCTGCGCTTCGGTGTAAATCCCTTCCTGACCGGTGCGCAAGCTGGCGTAACTGATGTCCGAGGCCACGATCTCCAGCTTCCACGGCGGTGGAATCAGCGGCTTCGGCGAGGGCATCTCAAAAGGCAGCGGATTGCGCAGATAGTAGTAGGCCAGCGCGTCGCAAATCAGAATCGCGACAGAGTACGCTTCCTGACCGGCGGAACATCCCGCGCTCCAGACACGCAACGTCCAATCACGGCGCTCCTGTTTGTGGTGAAGGATTTCTTCCAGGACGGATTTCTGCAGCAGTTCCAGCTGCGGGCGGTTGCGAAAGAAACTTGTTTCGTTGACGGTGAGATTTTCCAGTAACAATGCGAGTTCGGCGCGCCCTTCCCGGCTGGTAAGCAAGCGGTAGTAGCCGTAGAAGGAATCCATCTGGCAAGCCTTCAGACGGCGCTGCAAGCGGTCTTTCAGGAAATGAGAGCGGCGCTCATCGAAATACATGCCGCACTCCTGATAGACGAGAGTCTGCAAGAGTTTGAGCTCCGCGTCGGTTAGTTGTATCTGAGCAGTTATCGTTCCCATGCTGAGTGCTTGCGGTGTGCGTCCTGGCGAAGCGCGGAATATGCGCTAGCGGGAAAGAGCGACGGGTTCCGCGGCCTCCTCGAACTTTTTGTACTCCGGCCGGCGCAGCAGCTTGGCGATATCCACCAGGATGATAAGGCGGCCCTTCAACTTGCCCACACCGGTGACATAACTTGAGTCGCCTTCGGTGAAGAGGGTTCCAGGCGCTTCAATTTCGGACGGCGGAATCTTCAGAACTTCGGAAGCTGAACTAACGATCAAGCCAAGAAGTTTGTTGTCCAGTTCCACGACCAGGATGCGATTCTTCTTGTCGGAAGAGTCGGAAGAATTGGAAAAACGCTTGCGTAAATCCATTACCGGAATGATGCGGCCACGGAGATTAATGACACCTTCGATCATTTCCGGGGCGTTGGGGACCGCGGTGATCTCTGGAACGCGGACAATTTCGCGCACGGAAGCAATGCGCACGCCATATGTCTCGTTGCCGATCCGGAAACCAACTAGCTGTAGATCCTTCTCCATGGTGTCGCTCCCAGTTAGGAACGGCCTACTTCCGCCAACTCCCGTTCGTACGCGTCCATGTTGGGAGCAGCTCGCTTGGCACCGCCGGGGGCGTCACGCCGTTGGCGGATCTGGCCTGCGCGGTCGATTACGAAGCGATCCATGTTGTCGAGCAGGTTGCGAGAGAGCTTCAGCATCTGCTCCGCCGCCGCGGAAAGTTCCGTGGAGCTGGAAGCAGACTGCTGCACCAGTTCGCGCATTTTATCCATGGCGCGCACCACCGCCTGCGCTCCGGAAGCCTGTTCCTCGACGGCAGAGTTGATTTCCTGGGTGATTTCGGTGAGCTGGTTGGTGGCTTTGGCGATCTGCGAAGAACCGACGGACTGTTCGTTGGTGGCTGCGCCAATTTCCTGGGAGAACTTGTACACTTCGGTGACGACGTCGGAGATTTTGTGCAGTGCGGTACCCAGGTCGTTGCCGAGGCTAAGGCCCTCTTCCACGATGCGCGTGCTGTGCTCCATGTTTTCCACGGCTTGCCGCGCTTCGCGCTGGATGCTCTGAATCAGGTCGGCGATTTCTTTCGTGGATTGCGTGGACTTTTCTGCGAGCTTGCGGACTTCGTCGGCGACCACGGCAAAACCCAAGCCGTGTTCCCCGGCGCGAGCAGCTTCGATGGCGGCGTTGAGTGCCAACAGGTTGGTCTGTTCAGCCAGGTCATCAATCACTTCGATGATCTTGCCAATGTCATCGGCGCGGTGGCCCAGAATGTTGATGATCTCCGCGGAAGACTGAATCGCGCGATTCGTGCGGTTCAGGCCATCGGTTGCTTTTTCCATGGTGCCGATGCCGGTGACCACTTCTTCCCGCGAACGATTGGCGATATCCAGCAGCACTTTCGCGGTATCGGCTACGCGCTGAATAGAAGTAACCATCTGATCGATGGAAGCGGAGGTTTCCGCCACGCTGGAGGCCTGCACTTGCGTGTTCTTCACGACGTTCTGCACGTTGATGCTCATCTCGTGCATGGTGCTGGTAACTTCTTCAATCGCGGAGGAAGCCTGCACGCTGACCTTCGCGGATTCATCGGCTGCGCCAGCCACCTGGTTGGAACCGGCGGAAACTTGCGAAGCGCCGTCTCGGGTAGTGCGAACGATTTCCTGCAAGCCGCGATTCATGCGTACGAAGGCGTTGCCAAGGGTGTCGCGCTTGGAGCGGGGAGAAACTTCCACGGTGAGATCGCCCTCCGCGACCGCGATGGATACGGCGGCCATTTCCTTCAGGTATGCGACCATGTTGTTGAAGGTGGTAGCCAACGCGCCGATTTCGTCGTTGCGGTGAATGTCAATGTTCTGATCGAGGTCCCCGGAGTCGCCGATTTCCTGGGCGACGGTGATGAGGTGCTGAAGAGGCTGGGTAATCGAATTCGAAGTTGTGTAAGCCCGCCATGCGCCGAAGGCGATCGCCATCAAGGTGCCGAGAACAATGACGACCAGACTGATCTTGCCGGCGCGGTCAGCGGTTTTCTGTGAGTCCGCCAACGCCTTGCCGATGTCCCCATTGGCCTGGTCAAGAACAGCGGACGACTTGCTAAGCCAGGAAGCTGGATCCTTTTGCAGGTAAAAGATCTGCAGGTCGGATACGGTGGCGTCACCGGCATCCACCTGATGGCGCTTGGCAAGCAGCGGCTTGGCAAAATTGTCTCCCCAGCTGGCTTCCGTGCCCTCCACTTGAATTAAGGCGCTACGGAGGAATTCATCCGAGGTTTGCGCCTGGCCGCGCTTGATGATGTCTGAGAGATCGGTCAAACCTTTGTTAACCTTGTCCTCATCGCGGGGATCGCCGGAGAGCAGAAAATTGTTCAGGTTCAGGCGATTCTGCATGATCTGGTAGCGCACATTTTCCACCGTGCGTACGCCCTCCAGTGTGCTGGCCGCATCGCTGCTGGCTCTTTGCGCTTTCAAGAGAGAGCCGACATCCACGAGCAAAAGAACCGCGAGGATTATGAGAATCAATCCAAATCCCCGATAAAGCTGCTGTTTAATCGTCATTGCGTCACTTCCTCCGCTCCCCAAAAACCATACGGCGCCAAACCAGGCCCCCAAACGCAGCCCGGCCCATGGCGCGAGATCTACTGCTGCGGCTTGAAATCGAACTCGATGATTTGCGTCGTCTCTTCCGGCCCAGTTTCGAATTTCCAGTCCTTCACGGAATCGAGGCAGCTCTGAACCAGCACCGGGTGTCCGCCGATCGGCCGCGAACTCTTCACATGGCCATCCGGCGCGATGACGACTTCAATCTTCACCTTGCCGCTGATGTTCATCCGCCGCGCAAGTTCGGGCATGGACGGATTGGATCTTGATTTGATCTTTCGCTTGCCTTCTTCAACCGCGCTCTGAGCACTTGCCACTGACAACAACAAGAAGCTGGCCGCTGCCGCGACAAGAAGCTTCTTACCCCAAGTAATTCGCATATCGACCACACCCTCCTCCAGGCGGAAAGTACCCCACGCTAGAGAAGGCAAGCCGGATGCCAACACCGGCAGCAAGATGGACCTGGTGGTCCAAAACGCGAGCTTACCGCTAAGGGTTTTGTTATGTTGGAGTTAGTGCACATGGGAAAGAGTGTTAAAGCAAATCGATAAAGACTGTTTGTCTCAGAGCCTGGGGGAATGTGGTGAACGGTCTCAGCAGTGAGACGCCAGACGGGTAGCTCGGGGGAGCGCAGTTAACGAATGCGCGTCATCAAAATGAACAGCGATTGACTCAGATTGAGATTCCTAAGTAGCGTGGAGGTGCATCTCATCTTAAGTTGAGACGCACGCAACGCCCCAGAAGCCCCCGATGCGTGAGCGCAGGAACATTTCGAATCGTACGCGTACGGCCGTTCGCGGCCGGGGAACCCCTGCGCCCGCGAAGCCAGACTATTCCAGCGAGTTGGTCGACCTGGTTATGGAGGCGGCGCACTCACGCGAGCTTCCGATATTCCTTGCGAGTTTTGCCAATCGCGTGGCACGCATCCTGGGCGCCGATTGGGCAGGTGTTGCCGAAATTCGTGGCAACCAGCTGGAGATATACGGTCCTTCCCTGGCCACCTCGACAACCGCGGAAGAGCGGAGCTGGCTGGAAGCGGCGGCTGTCCGTAAACGCGATGGCCCGGAAACATTGCAAATACCGGGACGCGCGGAATTCTGTTCCTTCATTCCCATCCGTGCGAGCGACAACGAATTAATGGGAACGCTGTGCCTGGGCCGCAAGGTCGAAGATCTTTGCGCGGAAGATGCGCAACTACTTGGCGCGTTGGCCGCGCACGCCGCGCTTTCCATGGAAAAGGTGCGCCGTTTTACGCAATTGGAGCGTTCCAAAAAGCAGTGGGTGGAAGATATTGATGCGATCAGCGATTACATTGTGGTGCACGACGAAGCCTGGCGCATCGTGCGCACGAATCGGTCCCTGGCCACCCATTTAGGGATTCCACCGGCCGCGCTTGTCGGCGGAGCGATGAGCAGTTTGCGGCACATAGCGGAGACCGGGAGCGCTCTGCCCTGCCCGTTTTGCAGAAATACCCGGCAGGCTCGCGAAGAATATATGGCCACTGCGGATGGCCGTACCTTTCTGGTATCGACGTCCAGAACGCGTGGGGTGACACAGGAAGAGACCCGCACGATTCACGTATTGAAAGACATTACGGACAGGCGAGAGGCGGAGCGCCGTTATCGCGAACTCTTCGACAGCATACAGGAAGGGCTTTTCTTCGCGACGCCCGAAGGCCAGTTCCTGGATGTGAACGACGCGATGGTGCGCATGCTGGGGTACGACTCCCGCGAAGAGCTTCTGCAAGCCGACGTGAGTCCGCACTTGTACCCCACACCCGCGGCTAAAGAACGGCTGGTGCAGGCGATTGCGGAGCGCGGCGCGTTGCGTAATTACGAAGAGACGCTGCGGCGGAAAGACGGGAGCCTGCTCCATACGTTACAGAACGTCAGTGCAGTGCGGGACAACCAGGGCCGGGTGGCACAGATTCGCGGACTGATGCTGGATGTTACCGAGCAGAAGATGTTCCAGTCGCAATTGCAGCGGGAACGCGATTTCAACCAGAAGATTTTGAACACCACGCAGAGCATGATTCTGGTTCTGGATACCGCGGGTCTGATCAGTTATGCGAACAAACGCTGCTACACCGCGGGATATCGCGAAGACGAACTGATTGGCCACCGGCTGGTGAAATGGGTCGAAGCGTCGCATCAACAGGACTTTGAGGCTGCGCTGCAAACCACCGCGCACGGCCAGCAAGTGGAAAATCTGGAGTTG
>Ga0210399_10005139_pt1 | contig 10181 bp, 8 predicted proteins | sample IncBWC14MmetaG_FD_150865 | JGI IMG/M metagenome (GOLD analysis project Ga0210399, IMG submission 150865) | Forest soil microbial communities from Barre Woods Harvard Forest LTER site, Petersham, Massachusetts, United States - Inc-BW-C-14-M | ecosystem: Environmental > Terrestrial > Soil >...
GACGCCGTCGAAGGCGTCATCCTGATGCGGCGCGGTGAGCAAACTCAGAACGTCCTCGAAGGCGTCGAGAAAAAAACCGACGAGATTAACAAAACCCTCCTGCCCCCGGACGTGAAAGTGCGGCCGTACTACGATCGCAGCGATCTCGTCCGCATCACCACCGACACGGTCGAAGGCAATCTTGTTCGCGGCATGGCGCTGGTCCTGATTGTCCTGATTTTTTTCCTGGTCAGTTTTCGCGCCGCCATCATCACAGCACTGACGATTCCGCTGGCCCTGCTCTTCGCGTTCATCTTTCTCAATCTGACCGGCGAAGCCGCCAACCTCCTTTCGATCGGCGCCATCGATTTCGGCATCATCATCGATGGCACGATCGTCATGGTCGAGAACATCTACCGCGAACTTGGCTTGCGCCACGGCACTGAATACAAGTTGACCGACGTGATTCTCGCCGCGGCACGCGACGTCGACCGCCCCATCTTTTATTCCGTGGCCGTCATCATCGCCGGATACCTGCCGATCTACGCGCTCACCGGTCCCGCGGGCAAACTATTTCATCCGATGGCGGACACCATGGGCTTCGCGCTCATCTGCGCGCTCGTTCTTACGCTCACGGTGGTTCCAGTGCTTGCTTCCTACTGGTTCAAAAACGGCGTTAAGGAAAAACAGAATCCCGCCTACAACTGGATTCGCGACCAGTACGCGGGTCGTTTACGCTGGTGCCTCAACCATCCGGGAGTCACGCTGATCGTTGCGCTGGCGATTTTTTGCGCCACGTTGCTGCTGGTCCCCTTGATCGGCGGAGAATTTCTACCCCATCTGGACGAAGGCGCCGTCTGGGTTCGCGCCACCATGCCGTACACGATTTCGTTTGAGGAAGCGGCGAAATTTGCGCCGCAAGTCCGCGACCTGCTCATCAAGTACCCGATGGTTACGGTCACCGGCTCGGAACTTGGCCGCCCCGACGATGGCACCGACCCGACGGGATTTTTTAACTGCGAATTTTATGTCGGCCTGAAGCCTTACAAGGACAAGACGTGGTCTCAGTCCTCGATTCACACCAAGGAACAGCTCATTGCTGATCTTCAGAGAAAGCTGGACGCCTATCCGGGCGTGATTTTCAATTTCACGCAGCCCGCCGAAGACGCCGTGGACGAAGCCCTCACCGGCCTCAAGAGCGCGCTGGCCGTGAAAATCTTCGGACCCGATCTCGGCGTTCTTGAGAAAAAAGCTGTCGAAATCAAAAACATCCTGGAAAAAACCTCTGGGTTCACCGAACTAACCGTCGTCCGTGAACTCGGCCAACCCAGCCTGCTGATCGAAGCGGATCGCGCAAAGATCGCGCGCTATGGCATCAATGTGGCCGACGTGGAAGCGGTCGTTCAAGCTGCCATCGGTGGCCAAGCTGCCACTCAGGTGATCCAAGGCGAAAAATTGTTCGACCTTGTGGTGCGCGCGGACCCGAAGTTCCGTTCCGACGCCCGCGAAATCGGAAACCTGCTTGTTCCCGCTCCTGCCGGGCAGCAGATTCCGCTTTCCGAACTCGCCACGCTCAAGGAATCCACCGGCGCGTCGTTTATTTATCGCGAAAACAATTCGCGCTACATCGGCATCCAGTTTTCGATTGAAGGGCGGAATCTCGAAGGCATCGTGCGTTCCGGCCAGCAGGCCATCGCCAGCAAAGTGAATCTTCCCGAGGGCTACCGCCTTGATTGGGGCGGCGAGTACAGCGAATTGCTGGATGCCAAGGCGCAGCTTTACATCATTGGGCCGCTTGCGATCTTTCTAATCTTCATGATTCTTTTCGCACTCTACGGCAATTTTAAGTTTCCGATCACCATCGCCCTGGGCGTTGTCCTCACAGAACCGGTTGGCGCTTTGATCGCGCTGAAGCTCACGCACACGCCGCTTAGCGTCTCAAGCGCCCTCGGACTGCTCGCGCTGCTTGGCGTCTCCGTCGAAACCGCGGTCATTCTAGTCAGCTACATCAACAAGCTGCGCCTCGAAGGGAAAAACGTTCGCGAGGCGACGCTGGAAGCCTCTCTGCTCCGTTTGCGCCCGATCATGATGACCGCTTTGGTCGCTTGCCTCGGTCTTCTCCCCGCCGCCATGTCCACCGGTGTCGGCAGCGACACGCAGAAGCCGTTCGCCATCGTCGTTGTAGCAGGCCTGCTTTCCCGGTTGCTCCTCGGCTTCTTCGTCAACCCGGTCCTCTACGAACTGGTCGCCCGCGAAGGCGATGTCCTCCAGGTGTAAAGGCGCTACTCGCTGGCCCACGGCCGGGAAGTGCGATAGAAGTTGTCCCACCAGAAGGGTCCTGCCCCTGGCAAAACAAGAAAACAACGGTATTCCCCACCGTGATTTTCTGCGCAACGTCGCCACGGGAACTACGGCGCTCGCTGCAACTCCCGCCGATCCGCCCGCGCCGCCCTAAGCCCGCTTCGCCAGCAACTCCGGCAAAGCTTTTTCCAGGCAATACTCCGGCCGGCGAAAGAAATCCGGAAGCGCGCTCAGGCGCTGTTGCATCTTATCGAATTGATCTGCCCGCACCGTCACATGCCCGAGTTTTCTGCCTGCGCGCGGCTCCTTTCCGTAAAGATGCAGGTGCGCATTCGAAACGTTGAGGACTTCCGCGCTTTCCGGAATCTCGCCGATCAGGTTGATCATCGCGGAAACGCCCACCGCCGCCGTCGAGCCCAACGGCATCCCCAGAATCGCACGCAAATGATTTTCAAACTGGCTGGTCACCGCGCCTTCAATCGTCCAGTGCCCGGAATTGTGAACCCGCGGAGCCATTTCGTTCGCCAGCAGCCGCCCGCCAGTTTCGAAAAACTCGATGCACAATACGCCGACGTAGGCTAGCGTCTCGAGTAGCTTCCGCGCCGCATGCTCCGCTTCCTGCTGCAGGCTCGCTGTAAGGTTAGGAGCAGGAGCCAGCGACAACCGCAAGATTCCACCGCGATGATGATTTTCAATCAGCGGGTAAAACGCGATCTCTCCAGTGCGCCCTCGCACCCCCAAAATTGAAAGCTCGCGCGTGAACGGCACAAATTCTTCCAGAATCAGGGGAACATCCGGCAACTCTCCCTGCGCCCTCTCGACGTCTTCCGGGGTTCTCAGCAGCCACTGTCCCTTCCCGTCGTAGCCCATCCGGCAGGTCTTCAGCATCGCGGGCAAGCCAACCTGCTTCACGCCAGCGCCCAGATCTTCCCGTTTCACAATCTCCGCGAATTCCGTCGTCGGAATCTCCAGCCGGCGGAACAATCGCTTTTCCCGCAGCCGGTCCTGCGCCTCTTCCAGCGCAATCTCGGGCGGATAGACCGGCACTCGTCCCGCCAGGAACCTCGCTGCGGCCACCGGCACATTTTCGAATTCGTAGGTCACCACTTCCAATCCGTGTGAAAACTTTTCCAGCGCCTGCTGATCATTGAAGTCGGAGGTGACGCGATTCGCGATGCGCCCTACCGGCGCTTCCGGTGAAGGATCCAGAAACCGGAAGTGCAGCCCAAGCGGGTAACCGGCGAGCGCCAGCATGTAGCCGAGTTGTCCTCCGCCCAGTATGCCGATGGTCATTTCTTTTTCTTTCGGGAAAGTTGCGCATGCGCCGCGCGCAACGCCTGCCGCGCCGCAGCGGCCGGATCCGGCTGAGAGAGAACTTTCTTCGTCTGGGCAATTCGAAACGCGCGGAGCGATTCGCGAACCGCCGGATGCTTGATCCCCACAATCGCAGCGGCCAGCAGCGCCGCATTGATCGCCCCGGCTTTCCCGATCGCCAGCGTCCCCACGGGAATGCCCCCGGGCATCTGCGCGATCGACAACAGTGAATCCAGTCCCTTCAGGGACTTCGATTCCACCGGCACCCCGAGCACTGGCAGGACAGTTTTCGATGCCGCCATTCCCGGCAGATGCGCCGCCCCGCCCGCGCCAGCAATGATTAGTTCGATGCCGCGCTTCTCGGCCGTCGAAGCATATTCAAAAAGCAGGTCCGGAGTGCGGTGCGCTGAAACGACGCGCGTCTCGTGCGGCACCCCGACTTCTTTGAGCGTGTTCGCGGCGTGCTCCATCGTCTCCCAATCGGAGGTGGAGCCCATGATAATTCCCACCAGCGGCTGTTTGCGTTTTGTCCCTGCGGTTCTCTTTTTCGTCATGCGTTGAATCTTCGACCTGGAATTTCCCCGCTCCTACAAAACAGAACGCCGGCCGCGCGGCCGGCAGCATCCGGAAAGAAGCCCCATTCTACGGTCTTTTCTATCGCGACGCGACTTTTCTGCGCGCGTTCCACGCGTGTCGCAATTCGCCCACCAGATACAATGATCCGGTGACGAATACAGCGTCCTCCGGCCCCGCTTTCGACAGCGCGGATTCCAGCGCCTGTTTCGCGTCCTCGATCACGATAAATCTCTTTGCGTGATCTCCAGCCATCTCTGCAAGCTGCCGGGCGCTAACCGCTCGGGGCGTGCCCGGTTGGGTGAAAATCACTTCGTGCGCGTGCGGGAAGAGCTTACCCGTCACTTCGTCCACGGCTTTGTCGCGCATGGCTCCAAAAATCAGGTACACCTTGCGCCCCGCAAAATCGTCTTCCAGGAATTGCGCCAATTCACGCGCCGCGCCCGGATTATGCGCGCCATCCAGATAAACGTCCGGCCGGGTTTGCAGCCGTTCCAGCCGGCCGGGCCATTCTGTCGTGGCAATCCCGCCCGAGATATTTTCATCGGTGATTCGGTAATTGCGATTTTGCAAAATCCGGGCAGCCGCCACGGCGTTCAATGCGTTCTGCAACTGAAAGCGGCCCGCCAGCCGCGGCCGTATCGAAAACACCTTTCCACTCGCGGCTTCCCTCACCGTCGCCCGCACGCACCCGTGCTCGACGGCCTCATTTTCCGTGCGAAATGCCTCGCTTGTCTCCACCACCGGGCATCTCAGTTCCTTCGCCCGCTTCAGCAGCACCTCGCGTGCCTCCGACGTTTGCGCCGCGATCACCGCAGGCACCTGCGACTTCAAGATTCCGGCTTTCTCTCCCGCAATTTCCCGCAGCGAATGCCCCAGATAATTCTCGTGGTCAAAATCAATCCGCGTGATGACAGACACTACTGGTGTCACCACGTTCGTCGCGTCCAGCCGCCCGCCCAGCCCCACCTCAATCACCGCGAACTCCACACGTTCCCGGGCGAACGCCTCAAATGCCAGCGCGGTCACGCACTCAAAATACGTCGGATGCGCCCGCAGCCTCCCGTCGGCCAGCAACTCCTCGATCACCGCGTGGATGCGCGTAAAAATCTCCGCAAACCGCGCGTCGGCGATCTCCTCCCCCGAAATCTGAATGCGCTCGTTGATCCGCTCCAGATGTGGCGAGGTGTTCAGCCCCGTCCGAAAACCCGCGTCACGCAAGATTTTTTCCAGGAATGCCGCCGTCGATCCCTTTCCGTTCGTTCCCGCAATATGTACGCACGGATACGCGCGGTCCGGCCGCCCCATCCGCTCCAGCAAAATGGTTATGTTTTCGAGGTTGAATTTTGCCGCGGCCGCCTGCGTAGGCGCCGCCAGTTCGCGGCCCAAAGAAAGTAAGTAGCGAACAGCGCTTTCGTAATTCATTTCAGGAGGTCAGCAGGTCAATCGCGCTGGAGATGAAGCCCTTCATGTCCTTGCGGTGCACCACGGCATCCAGAAAACCGTGCTCCAGCAGAAATTCCGAGCGTTGAAAGCCTTCCGGCAACTTCTGGCGGATGGTCTGCTCGATCACGCGCGGTCCTGCGAAGCCAATCAGCGCGCCAGGCTCGGCAATATTCAAATCGCCCAGCATAGCGAAACTCGCCGTTACGCCGCCCGTCGTTGGATCCGTCAGCACCGAAATATAAGGCAACTTTTCCTCATCCAGCCGCGCCAGCGCCGCGGAAACTTTCGCTAACTGCATCAGGCTGATGGTCCCTTCCATCATCCGTGCGCCGCCCGAGCAGGACACCACGATCAACGGCTGACGCGTCTCCATCGCCATCTCGATCGCCCGCGTCACTTTTTCCCCGACCACCGCTCCCATCGAGCCGCCGATAAATCCAAATTCCATCGCGCAGCAGATCACTGGCCGCCCATTCAACTGCCCTTCGGCGGTGACCACCGCGTCGTTCATCCCCAACTTTTTCTGCGCTTCTTTTATCCGTTTCGCGTACGGCTTGGTGTCCACGAACTTCAACGGGTCTGTCGAAACCATCCCCGCATCGTGCTCCGTCCACTTCCCGTCAAACAGCAACTCCAGCCGCTTTTTGGCATTCACCCGGAAATGAAACTGGCATTTCGGGCAAACAAACAGGTTCTCTTCCAGATCCTTCCGGAACACGATCGCGCGGCAGGACTCGCACTTCATCCACAGCCCTTCCGTGCGCACCCGCCGCTCTTCCGGCGGCGTCACCTGGTCAATCGATTTCTTGTCCCGCTTGAACCACGACATGGAGAGTATTTAGTCCTTAGTTCTAAGTTTGTAGTTTCTTTCTTGCTTCCTGTTGTCTGATCGCTGTTCGCTGTTATCCCCGAACAATCTCCTAGCCTGACGCCTCATCGGCCTCAGTAATCAATCCCCCGCTGCGCCAGTATACCCTTCGTATACGGGTGTTTCACTTCCTTCATTTCCGTCACCAGGTCCGCGGCCTCCACCAGCTTTGGGTGCGCGTTTCGCCCCGTGCAGATCACGTGCACCTGCTCGGGCCGACCCGCCAGCGCCGCCACCACTTTTTCCGCGTCCAGCATTTTGTAGCTGATCGTGTAATTGATCTCGTCCAGCACCACCAGGTCGTACGTTCCGCTGTAAATCGCCGCGCGCCCCGATTCCCAGCACTCTTCCGCCATCCGGATATCTTCCGGATCCGTTTCTGCGCCCCCGATTTTCACAAAACCGCGTCCCATCGGGCGGATTTCAAATTTGTCCTTGCCCAGCATCTCCGCGGCGTCCAACTCGCCGTAGTGCCACGATCCCTTGATGAACTGCACCATCAGCACGCGCAACCCCTGCCCCACTGCGCGAAACGCCGCGCCCAGGGCGCAAGTCGTCTTGCCCTTGCCCGGCCCGGTGTAAACGATCAGCAATCCTTTTCCTTCCGGCATAACTCCAAATCCCCTTCAGGCGCGCCATTTCGTGTGGATGATTCAAGTCTGCGGAGTCGCACCAAAAACGTCAAGTTGCGGCACCTTAGATCCATAATGGAAGTCCAACCAGAAATTAGGACGTGCAGTTATTGAATCCCGAGGCGCCTGACCAGTTCGTGCGCGACGATTCGCGCGTGCTCCATCGCCACTTCGCCCAGCGTCTGCTTCGCCGGCGATTTCCTGTCTTTCAGTACGATCCACAAACCCGGCCGGTACACCCCGTCGTCCGAGGGACAAATCGCGCCCGTCAGCTGTGTAATCTCAAAATCGGGAACGTGAGACAGTTCCAAGCCCACCAAATGTGTAGTGTTGGGAAGCGGCGGCGGGTTACACGTCAACTCTGTCAGCACACCGCGCGCGTCGTCCACCAGGTCTCGAAATCCTTGCGACACCAGCAATACGTCAATGTCCCGCGGTGTCGGCTGCTCAATCTGCTCCAAATCGTAGTCTGGCAACGGTTTTTCCAGGGGAATTTCAATGGCCACCGAGGGCTGGTCTTTATCCGCTGCAACGCGTGTGGACATAAGGTTTACCGCTCGCAATCATTTCACGGAAAGCCGTAAAACGCACCTGCCCCGTGGAGCGACGTGCACAAATTACTTGGGGTACGGGCTTCCCGACAAAATCGCAAACGCCCGGTAGATCTGCTCCGCCAGCATCACGCGCGCCAGTTCATGCGAATACGTCATCGTGCTCAGCGAAACTTTCTGCTTTACGCGTTCCCGCAGGCTGTCGGGAAAACCATCCGCTTCACCGCAGACAAATATCACTTCGCGTATCCCGCGGTCCCGCTGCTCTCCCAGCCATTTCGCGAACCCGTCGGAGTCGTAAACCTTGCCGCCCGCGTCGAGCAGCACGGAAGCCGCCGCGCGGTTCGCGTCCAGCCGTTTCAGCACGGCCACCGCATCCCGCGCCTCAACAATCTCAACGGGACACGACCGCGAAATGCGCTTCAAATAGTCGCCAAGCGCCGAAACCATCTCCGGCCGCCGCGTTTTCCCCAGCATCAGCAGGCAAATCTTCATCCCGCGAGTCTACCCTTCTCGGCAGCCGCGCGTCTCTCTCGAGCGCTCCTTTTTCTTTTGGAAACAGGCAGCTTCCCATCTATGATTGCGAAGCGGCCGCCCTCCGTCTTTCTGACCTGTGCCCGAGACCGATATCAAATCGCCCGCCTTTCACGCAGCGGAACTTCGCAGCGAACGTGTCCGTATCTTTGGCGTGCTTGCTTTCCTCGCCGTCGTGGCGATGGTTCTCACGATTCGTGTCTTTCTCCTGCACACCACGGTCCTGAACACTCACGCAGTCTGGAATCTGGTTCTGGCTGCCGTCATCGGGCTTTACGAATTTCTGATGCTCCAGCTTGTAAACCGCGCCTTGGGCAGTGACCGCAAATTTCCGCGCTTTGTGTGGTTGACAAGCACAATCATCGAAACCTCCGTGCCGGCCATCGGCGTTGCCTGGCTCACCACCACCGGCTTCGACTCGGCCTATCGTCCGCTGGCCAGTCCCGCGACGCTGCTCTTTTTTGTCTTTATCATTCTATCGATCCTGCGCCTCGATCCGTGGATCTGCCGCCTCGCCGGCATCACGGCAACTGTCAGTTACATCGCCGCAGCTGTCTATCTCGGCTGGATTCCACCCACCCCCGGTACGCCCGCTCCCGTCACGCAAACAGACGTCAGCCTCTACGCCATCATCCTGCTTGTCAGTGGATTCGTTGCCGGAGGCGTTGCCGGCGAAATTCGCAAACATGTGGAAGCCGCGCTTCGCGAAGCCGAAACCCAGCGGAAACTCGATCGCGTCCAGCACGATCTGGAAACCGCGCGCGACATCCAGCAAGCTCTCCTGCCGCAAACTTCTCCCGAGATTCAAGACCTGAGCATCGCCGGCTGGAACAAGCCCGCCGATGACACCGGCGGTGATTTCTACGACTGGAACGCCATGCCCGACGGCCGGCTGATTGTTGTCCTCGGAGATGTCACCGGCCACGGCATTGGTCCGGCGCTGCTGGCCGCCGCATGCCGCGCTTATGCCCGCTCAAGCTTCGGCGCCAAACTGACTTTGCCGGCGGCGCTAACGCAAATCAATGCAGCCATCGCCCGCGATCTGGATCCCAGCCGCTTCGTCACCTTTGCCGGTGTCGCGTGCACGCCCGGCACCGGTGAATTGGAAATCCTCTCTGCAGGCCACGGCCCCATCCTTCTCTATTCGGCGTCCCACGACGCCTTCATCGAGATTGAGTCGCAGGGCGTGCCGCTTGGAATCCTGCCGGACTTCACCTCCGGTCCTCCGACAAAAATCCAAATGAAGAAGGGCGATATCTTCCTGCTGATCACCGATGGTTTTGTGGAGTTTGAAAATTCCGCGCAGGAAGAGTTCGGAAAGAACCGGCTGAAAGAAACTGTTCGCGCCTCCCGCGACCTGGCGCCCGAGGGGATCATCAAGTCGCTCTACGACGCCATCCTGGCGCATTCCGGCGGTACCCGGCAACAAGACGATCTGACGGTCGTCTTGATTAAGCGCGACTAACGAATCATTCAAGGAAGCCTTGGTGGATTGGATTCGCGTAGCGGCCACCTTCAGGTGGCCCCGCCGGCCGCGATGGAAACGCGCTATCCTGCTTTTTCTGAAAGCTCGTTTCGCCGGCGCGTTTCCGGCTCATCCGGGAGCACCAGCGACGGCGCCTGCCGCCACAATCTTTCGAGATCATAAAAACGTCGCGCCTGGTCCCCAAACACGTGGACGATAAATCCGCCAAAATCCAGCAGCGCCCATTCGGCCGACCGGCGCCCTTCGCGGTGCTCCGGCGAACGCTTCATCTCTTTGTAGAGCACATCCTCGACCTCGGAGCAGATGGCCTGCAATTGCGGCGTGCTGTATCCCGTGCAGATCACGAAATATTCCGTGAACGCGCTCAAGCCGCTCAAGTCCAGCACGGTAATCGCGCCCGCCTTTTTCTCCTGCGCGGCTTCGACAGCCAGTCGCACGCCCTTCGGTAGTTTTTCGAGTTTCACCGGTACAGCCTCTGTTTCAGAATGTATTCTTCC
>Ga0210399_10005142_pt1 | contig 10178 bp, 12 predicted proteins | sample IncBWC14MmetaG_FD_150865 | JGI IMG/M metagenome (GOLD analysis project Ga0210399, IMG submission 150865) | Forest soil microbial communities from Barre Woods Harvard Forest LTER site, Petersham, Massachusetts, United States - Inc-BW-C-14-M | ecosystem: Environmental > Terrestrial > Soil >...
GGCACCGGTGTCGACGAGCACCGGCTCCTCCGCATGGATCACGAACGCGTTGATGGCGAGTTTGCCGAAGCCGGGGATCTCGGCGGTCGACGACACCACGTCGACGTCGGGGGCGGCCTTGTAGGTGTGCATCGGAACTCCTTGGTCTCGAAGAAGAAGGCGGATTCAGGAAGGTCGGGCACTCGCCTCGGCGGAGTGCTTCAGCTGCTCGAGTGTGTGCTGCATGCCGTCGCGCAACTCCCGTACTCGGTTGGTCGGGACATCGACGATGCGCGCCCAGGTCGGGATGCGAGTGATCTCATAGGACTCGGTCACCTTGGTGCCGCGCTCGATGGGCTCGAAGCGATACCGCCACACGACGCTTTCCTTGCCACCCTCCTCGGTCGCAAAGGCGAACTCGCGGCCCGGATCGGCGGTGAGCACGCGGCCGCCCCGCGACCACTTGATCAGGCCACGGGGGCCCGTGCGGTTGTGGCCGACGAACCGGGCGCCTTCGGCCGGCCCGGTCGAACCGTCGACCCACTCCACCTGCTGGCATTCCGGGCTCCACTCCCCCATGCGGGGCATGTCGGCCACCATGCCGTAGAGGCGCTCCGCCGGGGACTCGATCACGACCGAGCAGCTGTCGTGGCGGAGCCACCACCTGGTGCTTCCCTTCGAATCCGCGTTCTCGGTCATGCCATCTACCGCCTTGTCGATCAGGGTCATTTGTCGTACCTCCTCGCTGCCGGTGTCGTAAAGCTAATACCATTAGCTATTGCTGTCAAGGCCTCTTTAAGCTATACTTATTAACCATGACAGTAACGTCGGACGAGGCGCTGCGGCCCGACCGCCGGGCCCGCCGCCGGCAGGAGACCATCCGCGAGATCCTCGACATCGCCCGTGACGTCATGACGGAGGAGGGGGTGAACGGTCTCAGCCTGGCGGAGGTCGCACGTCGCCTGGGCGTCAAGCCGCCGTCGCTCTACAAGTACTTCTCCTCGCTCATGGCGATCTACGACGCGCTGTTCCTCCAGGGCCAGCGCGAGAACCTCGAGGTGATGCGCAACGGCATGCAGGGGGTCGAACCCGGGCTCAACGCGCTCATCGCCGGCCTCGAGGCGAGCGGGCAGTGGGGACTGGACAACCGTGCGCTCGCCGAGTTGCTCTTCTGGCGGCCCGTCCCGAGTTTCACACCTTCGCCGGAGGCGTTCGCCGTCAGCATGGAGATGGTGGAGCTCCAACGTGGCGCGCTCGCTGACGCCGTGGCCAAGGGAGAGCTGGGCCCGGGCGCCAACGAAGAGAGTGCCATCTACCTCGTCTCGACTCTCATCGCCGGCGCACTCGGTCAGGCCATCGCCAACGAGCCGGAGCTGGCCTGGGGCGAAGGCCGGTTCAGTTCTTGGTTCCCCACCCTGATGCGTCTGTTGCCCGCTGCCTTCCCCCTCGAGGCCTAGGTCGCTCAGTCCCCCTCGACGAGCATCCGCCGGTACACGTTGGTCGCACGGGCCTCGAAACCCATGCGGACGTACAGGCGGTTGGCCGCCTCACGATCGGGACGCGACGTCAGATCGACCGTCCGCGCGCCGCGCGCGCCGGCGCGCTCGAGTGCCGCCTCCACGAGCGACCCGGCGACACCCTGCTCGCGTGCGGTCTCATCGACCACCACGTCCTCGATCCAGGCGCGCACCGCCGTCGGTATCTCGAACGTGACCAAGGTCAACATCCCCACGACGCGCCCGTCGTCGCGCGCCACGAACAGCGTTGCGCCGGGATCGGCCACGATCCGTGCCAACGCCTCTTGCGACGGCGGCGCCGACGACGTCGACAGTTGAGGGATGAGACGGCTGACGGCCACCACGAGGTCGTCGTCGACGGACGTCACCGCCTCGACGGAGATCACGATGTCGTCGAGCCGCCCCGCCACATCGGTTGGCGCACGTTGTCGTAGAGGACGTCGCGTCGTTCGCCGTTGAGCGCGGCGAAGACGTGATCGCCCCAACGCTCCGATCCGACGAGCGGTTGCGGCATCGTGTCACGGGTGAACCACCCCACGTCGCGGGTCTCGAGCGGGTGCGGCGCGAGCTCCCCCCCGACGGCGCGGCAGTAGAAGAGGAGCGAATAGAGCGGGACGCGGGTGAAGCCGAGGCGCAGCCCGTCGAGGACGGCGATGAGGCGGACGGGCTCGGCGATGATCCCCGTCTCCTCCTCGACCTCCTTGACCACGACCTCGGCCGCCGAATAGCCGACGTCGCACCACCCCGTCGGGTAGAGCCAGATGCCCGAGTCGGCCCGCTGGATCAGCAGCAGCTCGCCCTTCTCGTTGCCGACGGCGGCACCCACCGCGACCTTGGGGGTGACGTAGCCGGGGACGCCCTTCCCCACCGTGTCCATCCACTCCTGGACGAGCCCGTCCGCATCCTCGGCGCCCGGCTCCCCGTCCGCCTCGGCCCTGATGTCGCCCGCGACCTTGAGGATCTCCTCGAAGCGTTCCCGCTCGTAGAGGCTCTCGGTGAACCCCAGTCCCGTCCGCGCGATGCCCGCGAGGGACTCGCTCCAGCGCAGCAACGTCTTGAGGGGGACGGCACGATCGTCGGTGGGGTCCACGGGCGGTGACGCTACCGCGGGCCGCCCGCTGCGCCAGAATGGGGCATGCCGGTCAACGAGGATTGCCGCCACTACGTGATGCGGACGACGCCTCGTGGCGAGCGCCTCGAGCGCTGCAAGGTCGACGCGAACGAACCCCTGCCGTTCGCCTGCCCCGAGGGCTGCGTGTTCTACGAGCCCCGCAAGGTGTCTTCGGCCGGCTGGCACGTGCCACGAACTCCCGAAGACGGCTGATCCGACAGGCCGGGCCGGCCTTGGGCGCCGGCCTCATGTAAGGGAATCAGCCCTCGAGGACGTCCCCCAGCAGGTCCACGGTGATCCCCTCGCCCCGCGCCCAGTCGAGCGCCGCCTCGACCTGGGCCGCCTCACCTTCTACCTCGAACACGATCCAACCCCGGTGCTCTTCGACGTCGGCACGCCGTATGTTCGGCTCCACGTCGAAGCGGCGGACCATCGTGGCGAGCACCGGGCGACGCACGTCCGACTCGGGAAACGTGAGCTTGACTCTGACCGAGACCTTGCTCACGGCGCCGACCCCTCCGCGTAGAGCACCCGGTTGAGGCTGCCGGAGCGGAAGCCCTCGAGGTCGAGCGCCACGAAGGTGAAGCCGGCCCGGCGCACCGCGTCGACGACCTCGTTCCGTCGCGCCAGCACCTCGTAGAGCTCGTCGTCGTCCACCTCGATCCGGGCCGCCTCGCCATGGTGGCGGACCCGGAGCTGCCCGAACCCGAGACCACGTAGTGCGGCCTCGGCGGACTCGACTGCGGCCAGCCGTCCGAGCGTCACCGGTGTGCCGTACGGCAGACGTGAGGCGAGGCAGGCGGCGGCGGGCTTGTCCCAGGTGCGGAGCCCCAGCGCCCGCGACCAGGACCGGATGTCGTCCTTCGTGAACCCGGCCTCGACGAAGGGGAACACGGCGCCGGCGCCGGCCGCAGCCTCTTGGCCGGGTCGGTGGTCGCCCAGGTCGCTCACGTTCACCCCGAGCACGACCGTGGCACCCTCGTCACGAGCCAGCGGCCCCAGCACGTCCATCAGAGCCGTCTTGCAGCGGGCGCAGCGGTCCGCGCCGTTCGCCACGTACACGGGGTCGTCCATCTCCTCTGTGGGCACGCCCACCCACCGCAGGCCCCACTCCTCCGCCAGCGTCCGGCAGTCGGCCTCCTCGGAGCCGGCCAGCGAAGGCGACAGGGCCGTCGCGCACAGGACGGCCGAGCGCCCGAGGGTGTCGTGCGCCACTTTCGCCAACAAGGACGAGTCGGCCCCGCCGCTGAAGGCGACCACGACCCGGCCGAGGCCGCGCAACTCACCCCGCAGGTCATCGAGCGATGCCGTTGCCGTCACGTCACGTCACTCACCAAGAGAGGTCAGCACCTCGTCGAGCGTGCCGACCATGCCGGTGTAGAACGGCCCGAACTCGGCGTAGCGGGCCGAGGCCTCGTCGAAACGCATCTCGTAGACGCAGTCCTTCAGATCGTCGGGGTGCACACCGAACAACGTCACGCCCCATTCGTAGTCGTCCAGTCCCGTCGAGCCCGTGATGACCTGGAGAACCCGGCCGTGGAAGGTCCGGCCGACCTTCCCGTGGCCCACCATCAGCTCCTTGCGTGCGTCGAACCCCAGCCGGTACCAGTTGTCGCCCTCACCGCCGCCACGCCGCTTGCTCATCGGGTAGAAGCAGAAGGCCGCCTTTCCGGCCGGCGGCAGCTGCGGGTAGAGCCGGGCCTGGCGCAGCTCCTCGGGCACTCCCGCCGCGTACTCCGACACCTCGGTCAGCGACACGTACGACTCGATAGGCAGCACGCCCGCCGCGGCCACCTCGGTCTGGAACTGCCGCAGGCGCCACTGGTCGGGTCCCAGCACCATCAGCGCCAGGTCGCCCTTGTGCCCGAGCAGCGCCAGCGGCACGACCTGGTACGAGTCGGCCTCCGCCGCGCTTACGGCCTTGCGCAGGGCGTTCGCGTCGAAGCCCGGGGCCAGGCGGCAGAAGAGGTGGAGGACCGCCCACCCGGTCGTCGGGGACAGAGCCACGGGGTCAGTGTACGTATAAAGCACAGTGCGCCCGGCTGGCGAAGCCGGGCGCACTGTTCAGCCTCGGGTTGGGGGTGAGGCGGCTGTCAGTGTCACACCGGCCTGTTGCACGCCCGTGTCATCGGAGTGACAGCCTCTCCCACGGCCAGGCCGACCTGGCCGTTTACCTCCAGCCGACGTTTAGTAGTCGTCCATCCCGCCGCCGGGCATCGCCGGAGCGTCGTCCTCGGGCTTGTCGGCGATGACAGCCTCGGTGGTCAGGAACAAAGCCGCGATCGAGGCCGCGTTCTGCAGCGCCGAGCGGGTTACCTTGGCCGCGTCGATCACGCCGTCCTTGAACAGGTCCGTGTACTCGCCGGTAGCCGCGTTCAGTCCATGGGCACCCTTGAGCCCACGTACCTTCTCGACCACGACGCCGCCTTCCATCCCGGCGTTCACCGCGATCTGCTTCAGGGGCTCCTCGACGGCCTTCGCCACGATCCGGGCACCCGTCGCCTCGTCACCCTCGAGCTTCTCGGCGGCCTCGAGCACGGCGGTCTGGGCCCGCAGCAGCGCGACCCCACCACCCGGCACGACACCCTCTTCGATCGCAGCCTTCGTCGTCGACACCGCATCTTCGATCCGGTGCTTCTTCTCCTTGAGCTCGACCTCGGTCGCCGCGCCGACCTTGATGACCGCGACACCACCGGACAGCTTGGCCAGGCGCTCCTGGAGCTTCTCCCGGTCGTAGTCGGAGTCGGTGTTCTCGATCTCGGTCTTGATCTGGTTGATCCGGCCCTTGATGTCGGTCTCGGTCCCACCGCCCTCGACGACCGTCGTCTCGTCCTTGGTGACGACGACCTTGCGCGCCGTCCCCAGCAGGTCCAGCGTCACGTTCTCGAGCTTCAGGCCGACTTCCTCGGTCACCACCTGACCACCGGTCAGGATCGCGATGTCCTGGAGCATGGCCTTGCGCCGCTCGCCGAACCCGGGCGCCTTGACCGCCACCGAGCGGAAGGTCCCACGGATCTTGTTCACGACCAACGTCGCCAGGGCCTCGCCCTCGACGTCCTCGGCGATGATCAGGAGCGGCTTGCCGCTCTGCATGATCTTCTCGAGCACCGGCAGCAGGTCACGCACCGCGGTGATCTTCGAGCCGACCAGCAGCAGGTAGGCGTCCTCCAGGACAGCCTCCATCCGCTCTGGGTCCGTCACGAAATACGGCGCGATGTAGCCCTTGTCGAAGCGCATGCCCTCGACGAGATCCATGTCCATCCCGAACGTCTGCGACTCCTCGACGGTGATGACGCCGTCACGCCCGACCTTGTCGATGGCCTCGGAGATCATCCCGCCGATCTCGGTGTCCGCCGCCGAGATAGACGCCACCTGCGCGATCTGCTCCTTGGAGTCGGTCTCCTTCGCCAGCGCGTGGATCGAGCTCACCGCGGTCTCGACCGCGGCCTCGATACCCCGCTTCAGCGACATCGGGTTCGCCCCCGCCGCCACGTTCCGCAGCCCCTCGTGGACCATGGCCCACGCCAGCACCGTCGCCGTCGTGGTCCCGTCGCCGGCCACGTCGTCGGTCTTCTTGGCGACCTCCTTGACCAGCTCGGCCCCGATCTTCTCCAACGGGTCCTCGAGCTCGATGTCCTTGGCGATCGAGACGCCGTCGTTCGTGATCGTCGGGGCGCCCCACTTCTTGTCGAGCACCACGTTGCGGCCCTTCGGGCCGAGGGTCACGCGCACGGCGTCGGCCAGCTTGTTCATACCGGTCTCGAGACTGCGGCGGGACTCCTCGTGGAAGGCGATGATCTTGGCCATCTGGTTCTATTCCTCCATTAGCACTCTCGTCGTCTGAGTGCTAACGGTACCCACCTTAAGGGTCGTGCGCAAGGGCGAGCGCGCCGGTCAGCCGGCCGCCCCCTCCCCGCCGGACCTTCTCCCGGCGGGCGGGCCTGCTCAGCCCCTCTAGCCCCCCGCTACCGCCGGCACGATCGAGAGCGTCTGCCCGTCCGTCACCGGCGTCGCCAAGCCGTCGAGGAAGCGGACGTCCTCGTCGGCCAGGAACACGTTCACGAAACGGCGCAGGTTGCCCCCCTCGTCGAACAGGCGGTCGGCGAACCCCGCATGGGCGGCGTCCAGGGCCTTGAGCACCTCGCCCACCGACGCCCCCTCGACGCCGACTTCGCCGGCGCCCCCCGTGAGGGTGCGGAGCTGGGTGGGGATGCGGACGGTCACGCTCATCGGCTCGGTGTCTCCTCGAGGCTGTCGACGACGGCGTCGAAGGCTGCCAGGGTCGGGGCGATGGTGGCGGTCGGCGTTGAGCCCTCTCTGCCGGTCAGGGCCTCCACCGTCTTCAGGCCGTGCCCCGTCACCAGGGCGACCACCCGTTCGTCGGGGCGGATGACGCCCGCTGCGGCGAGCTTGCCCAGGGTGGCGATCGTCACCCCACCGGCCGTCTCGGCGAAGATGCCCTCCGTCCTAGCCAACAGCCCGATGGCGTCGCGCACCTCGTCGTCGGTCACCGCTGCGCACGAGCCCCCCGACTTCCTCATCACCTCGAGCGCGTACCAGCCGTCGGCCGGGTTCCCGATGGCCAGGGACTTGGCGATCGTCTTGGGCTTGACCGGCCGGATGGCGTCGGCGCCCTCCAGGAAGGCCGTCGCCACCGGCGAGCACCCCTCGGCCTGGGCGCCCGAGACCCGCACGGCGGGCTCTTCCGGCAACAGCCCCACTTTCCCGAGCTCGGCGAACCCCTTGGCCACCTTGGTCAACTGGCTGCCCGAGCCGATCGGCACCACCACGTGGTCCGGCGCCTGCCAGCCCAGCTGTTCGGCGATCTCGAAGGCCAGGGTCTTGGAGCCCTCGGCGTAATAGGTCCGCACGTTGACGTTGACGAAGGCCCAACTGGGGCGCTCGCTGGTCAGCTCGGCGCACAGCCGGTTCACGTCGTCGTACGTGCCCTCCACCGCCACGACGGTGCCGCCGTAGACCGTGGTCATCGTGACCTTGGCGGCCTCGAGATCGTGTGGGATCAGCACGACCGACTCCATGCCGGCCCGGGCGGCGTGCGCCGCCACCGAGTTGGCCAGGTTGCCGGTCGAGGCACACGCGGCGACCTTGAAGCCCAGGCGCCGCGCCTTGGTCAGTGCGACGGAGACGACGCGGTCCTTGAAGGACCCCGTCGGGTTCGCTGTGTCGTCCTTGATCCACAGCTCGCCCAGACCGAGCTCGGCCGCCAGCCGGTCGGCCCGCACGAGGGGAGTGAACCCGGCACCCAGGTCGACCGGCGCTTCGTCGTCGACGGGCAGCAGGTCTCGGTACCGCCAGATCGTCCGTGGCCCGCTCTCGATGCGCTCACGGCTGACCGTCGCCGCGATCCGCTCGTAGTCGTAGGCCACCTCGAGCGGCCCGAAGCAGTAGTCGCAAACGTGGAGCGCTTCGGCAGGAAAGGCGCGCTGACATTCACGACAACGAAGCCCAGTGACAAAATCGACCATCGGTCCTCCTCATCGATCGGGCATTGGCACCTGGTGCGTTGCACTGGTTGCCGCGACTTCGACGGGCCCGTCCCTCAGTCGCTCTGGATGATGTCCACCATGGTAGCGCCTGGCGGCCCGTCACCTCAACGCACCCCGACTGCTTGAATCGTGGTCGTGGCACACACCTTCCACCACGGTGATTTCCCCGTAGGTCTGGTCCTCGAGGCCAAGGCACGCACCGGGCGCAGCGTGTCGGTCTGCATCCCCGCCCGCGACGAGGGCTCGACCGTTGGTTCGGTCGTCCGAGCGGTGGTCCAGCCCTTCCTGGCCGAGCACGGAGGCAACGGCCTCGTCGACGAGGTCATCGTGCTGGACGACGGGTCGACCGACGACACCGCCGTACGGGCCGACGAGGCCGGGGCCCGGGTCGTGAGCGGCCCGGGCGGCGCCGGCGGCAAGGGCCAGGCCATGGCGGCTGCCCTGGCGGCTGCGGGAGGAGACGTCGTCGCCTATCTCGACGCCGATGTCGCCAACACCACGCCGGCCTTCGTGACGGGCCTCTTGGGCCCCCTCCTGACCACCGACGACGTCGCGCTGGTCAAAGGCTTCTACACGAGGCCGCTGCACGACGACCCGACCGGCGGTGGACGCGTCACCGAGCTGGTGGCGCGCCCGGTGCTCGAGCTTCTTTTCCCCGAACTGTCCGACGTGCGCCAGCCGCTGGCCGGCGAGACCGCCGCGCACCGTTGGGTCTTCGAGAAGGTCGGGTTCGCGGACGGCTACGGCGTGGAGCTCGGGCTGCTGATCGACGTGTGCCAGGCGCTCGGGACGGATCGTCTGGCCCAGGTCGATCTCGGCGAGCGCATCCATCGCAACCGGCCGCTGCACGAGCTGCGGCCCCAGGCCGTCGACGTGCTGCGCGCCGCGCTGGACCGGGCGCCCGCTTCCTCGCTCTCTTCGCTGCCGCGCCGCGCGTGAGCCGCACCATCGTCGTCTCCAACCGCGGCCCCCTCACCTTTCGCGCCGGGCCGGACGGGGATCTGGTCGCGGTGCCCGCGGCCGGCGGGCTGGCTTCGTCGGTGCACCGGCTCCTCGCGGGCAGCGGGACGACATGGGCCTCCGTGACGATGGGGGCGGCGGACCGCGAGGCCGTTTCCAAAGGGCTCATGCACGTCGACGGCCTCGATCTCGTGCCGGTGGTGGTCGACGACGAGACGTACCGGCAGGCCTACGACGTGGTCGCCAACACGACGTTGTGGTACGTGCACCATCACTTGTTCGACCTGCCCAACCGGCCCCGCTTCGACCGGCACTGGCGGCAGGCGTGGGAGGGGTACAGGGCGTACAACCGGGCGATGGCGGACGCCGTATCGGAGCGGGCGGGCGACGGCGACACCGTGCTGGTGCAGGACTACCACTTCTCGCTGCTGGGCCGGATGTTGGCCGAGCGGCGGCCGGACCTGCGGACGGTGCACTTCCTCCACACCCCGTTCGCCGCGCCGGCGATGTTGGGCGTGTTGCCCGACGACGTGGCGGCCGAATTGTTGGACGGCATGGCGGGCTACGGGGCGTGCGGTTTCCACTGCCACAAGTGGGAGGCGGATTTTCTTGGCTGCTACGAGGTGGCGGGACGTGGACGTGGACGTGTACCCGGTCAGGCTCGGGGGCCGGCGGCGCCCAGGACGTTCGTGGCGCCCTTGGGCCTGGATGTCGACGGGGTGGCCGACGAGGCGGCGGCGGATGACGTCGCGGCCGCGGCGGCGGCGCTGCGTGACGAGGTCGGGGGGCGACGGGTGGTAGCCCGGGCGGATCGCATGGAGCCGTCAAAGAACATCGTGCGGGGGATGCTGGCGTTCGAGGAAATGTTGGTGGCGCGGCCCGAGTGGCTCGGACGGGTGGTGCATGTCGTGTGTGCGTATCCGTCGCGGCAGGGGCTGGCGGAGTATCTGGCGTATGCGGCGGACGTGGAGCACACGGCGGAGCGGATCAACCATGCGTTCGGGACGGGGTCTGGCGCCGGGGACGAGGGCGGGGACGGGTGGTCGCCGATCGTGCTGTCGCTCTCGGACGATCGCCCCCGCTCGTTGGCCGCGCTGACCTTGT
>Ga0210399_10005143_pt1 | contig 10178 bp, 7 predicted proteins | sample IncBWC14MmetaG_FD_150865 | JGI IMG/M metagenome (GOLD analysis project Ga0210399, IMG submission 150865) | Forest soil microbial communities from Barre Woods Harvard Forest LTER site, Petersham, Massachusetts, United States - Inc-BW-C-14-M | ecosystem: Environmental > Terrestrial > Soil >...
AAAACTATCGTTCTGATCCCCAACCAAGACTATTGAAATAGAGACGTCCGCCGCGGCGGACGTCTCTGCTCTCCAGCCTGCGTTCAGCTAGAAGCTGATCTTGGCCGCGAATTGCAATCCACGCGGACCGCCGCCGCCGAGGAATGGATTGCCAATCCCCACATCTCCGGTAGCAGTAAGCGCGTAGGAACCGATGCCGCGACCCGCGGCATCGAGTCCGTTTACCGCGGGATCCGCAATGAAGTTCGGAAGCACCGGGTTTGCGAAGTTCGGATGGTTGAAGAGGTTAAAGAACTCCGCTCGCAAGTGCAGAGTTACATGCTCCGTGATTGGTGTGTTCTTGAAGATGGAAGCATTGAACTCCTTGAAGCTAGGACCGCGCAGTGAGTTGCGGCCAAGATTGCCGAAGTGCCGGTCCGGCGCTTGGAAGGACGTCAAGTCGATGAAGTTGAAGGGTGCCTTGCCGTAACGGATTGGACCAACCACATCGGGACGGTCAAATCCTTCGCCTGAGCCCGAGAAATCGTCCTCGAAGTTGTAATTGAACGAGAACGGCTGGCCGTCCTGCAGATTCAGAACTCCGTCGAGACCCCACCCATCGGTGAGCTTTGCGTGGTCTCCCTTGCGACTTGGAAACTCGTAGGTGAAGTTCCAAGTGAAGCGGTTGCGAATATCGAAGTTCGAGTTTCCGCGTTCTAAATTGGGAGCAAGACTGTTATTCGGCTGTGCAGCATTGGGAATGAAATCTTCGCTGTCGCTGGCGTTGTCGATGGAGTGCGAGTAAACGTAGTTCGCTTGCGAGGTTATTCCGTGGAAACCGATGAGCCGCAGACTTGTCTGCAGGCTGTGATAGATGGAATTGGCGCTGGCTTCCTCCTGATTGATGAAAAAGAAATTGCTAAATGGCCTGGGAACACTAAAGCTCTGAATGCCGTTGGCCAGATCAGAGGCCGTAATCGCAGCCTGACTGGGCTGATTGATGTCCCGAAAACGGAAAAGCTTGGTACCCTTTGCACCGACGTATCCAATCTGGGCGACAGCCCTACTGCCAAGCTGCCGCTGGATATTTAGATTGAAATTCTGGACATAGGGCGTGCGGATGTGCGGATCGACTCCGAAGAAGTCTCCCAGGGGTGCCGGACTTGAATACACAGGAGTATTGGCGGACAACGGCGTTCCGCTCAAGCCCGCAAAAGAGATGGCTGCCGGTCCAATCCCTGAATAGGCGGGGCCGGGACAGAACGTGCAGTTGAACGGCACGTGTCCGAGAAAGATGTCCTGCGAGAACGCGTCGTAGAACAATCCCCAGCCACCGCGAACCACAGTCTTTCCCTGACCACGGACGTCGTAGGCGAAGGCCAAACGCGGAGCAAAGTTGTTGTAATCGGGCTCGTACAAATTCCGCGAAGTACCACCAGTTCCCACTTGGAAGACGGCATCCAATGTGGGATCGAAATGGTAAAAGAGATTATCCCTCTCGCTTACCAAACCAAAATAGTCCCAGCGCAGGCCTAAGTTCAGGGTTAAGCGCGGAGTGGCGCGGAAGCTATCCTGAGCGTAGAAGCTGTGACTATTCTCGACTGAATGGCGCGCGGTGAAGCCTTGCGCCTGCGAGCCGCCGCTTGGAACGCCTTGCAGGAAGTCGCTCAGCGTGTCGAATGAGAGCCTGCCGCGGAAATTCGAGTCCTGGATGACTTTGATGGTCGTCCGACGGTACTCATATCCGAACTTGATATCGTTCCTACCTGCTTTCCAGGTGTAGTTGTCGATGAAGTGCCAGTTGGAGTCGACACGATCACGCGGCACGCTGGCGGTCGCGCCAATGACTGAAAATCCGGCAGCCGAGATCTTCGGCAACCCGAAATCGAAAGGCTGTGCGCCTGTGTTCAAGCCGATGGAGCTTGGATTGAACGCGCTGTCTTCGGGGAAGAATCCCTCGGCAAAGCGATTCCATCCCAGACGCGCTTCGTTCACCTGCTTTGGGTTCACGACCTTCACGTACGACAGCGAAACCAGTTGTACACGCGTCGGCGTGACCGTGTTGAAGCCCGGCAGCAAGCCTCCGGCTAGCTGAGCAAAGGGGAAGCTCTGATCGCTGTCCCCAAAGTAGTAGCGGCCGGTAAGCAGGTTATTGCTATCGAAGTTGTGATCGATCTTCGCGATCATGCTGTCCACGCGATTCTTGAAGCGCGTGGCCGTAGAGAGATTCCCGCCGTTCGGGCATCCCGAGTCATCGCTGGTCACAGCAAGATTCGGCACGGGCCAGGGATTGCGTTTGAGCAGCGAGGCAATTACCGGATTGGGATTCCCGTTCGCAGCTATGTCGGCGGCGATTTGCTTGGGATCGGGAACGCAACTGAGTCCAGCCTGAGCGCCGGTCTCGCGCTGGCCTTCATAGTCGACGTAGAAGAAAGTGCGATTCCTGATGATCGGGCCACCGAACGCGCCACCGAATTGGTTGTTGTGGAAAGGATTCTTTCCGCCGACGTTGTTGAAGTAATTGCGCGCGCCCATTTGACCAGTGCGGAGAAACTCAAGCCCCGAACCGTGAAATATGTTGGTACCACTCTTCGTAACGATGTTCACCACAGCCCCGCTATTGCGCCCATACTCGGCTTCGTAGTTCGAAAGCACGCGCAGCTCTGCGACCGCGTCAATGGGGAGAATCGTCGCCGGATCGCCAAAAACTCCAGCCTCGTTAATGGCGGGATCGTTGCGGAAGCCGTCGTTCATGTCCGTGCCGTCGAGCAGAAAATTGTTCGATCGGCCGCGTGAACCGTTCATCGAGAACGTGCCGAAGGATCCGGGGGAATCCGAAATCTGATCGGGCGAGCCGGATACCCCTGGATTGAGGTAGATCAGCTTGGTGTAGTCACGTCCATTGACGGGCAAATTTTCGATCGCTTTCGTAGTCAGGGTCCCGCCGAGTTCAGCCGACGTGGTCTCTACCAGCGACAGCGTCTCTCCTGAAACTTCGACAGTCTCGGAGACTTGTCCCGCCGGTAGCTGTGCGTCCACACGACGCTCGGTCGCAACGTCGACAATGACATTCCTCGTGACTGAAGTCTGAAAACCCGTTGCAGCGACAGTCACAGTGTAGCTGCCCATCGGTAGTTCAGGAACGCTGTAGCTGCCGTCAGAGGTGGTCTCGGTGTTTCGTTCAAGGCCGGTCGCCACTTGACGTACGGTGACCTTCGCACCGGGAACGACGGCGCCGGAAGAGTCGGTTACTGTGCCCAAAATGGTGCCACGAAACGTTTGCGCAATTACACCTGGCACGGCTAGAACTAGGAAGAAGAGCAAGGCGAGACGGGACTTCATAGGGGAACTCCTCAATAAAAGTCGGGGCAGAAGTGCTCTGGAAAAAGTTATGGGGACAGCTTACAGCAAAACTGCACTTGTAGGCTGTCCCCTATTTCCCAGTTTAGTTCTCAGCACGCTTGCGGATGAATGCAGGCACGTCGAGGTCGTCACCATCGATGCCGTTTACGCTGTTGCGGACTGCTTCGAGAGAGATGGAATCTCTCACCGGCGCCACTACGCGTGAGGCCATAGACATCGCGGAAACTGCGACTGGAGCGACGACGCCTACTGACGCATGTATTTCATCCTCCAACTCATGATGATTGTGTGCGTGGGACTCAACTGCCGCAACTGGCGAGGATCTTTCCTGCATCGTCACCTGTGGACTCGGCGCATGCGGTGAAGTAGCACGAGCAGCGGCGATTGCTCCGACAGCGACGCCCGTAGCGCGGTCGCTGCGCTGTATATGATCGCTCTTGAACCCCGTCGCGATGACTGTGATCTTCACGTCGTCCTTCATCTTTTCGTCGAGCACAGCGCCGAAGATAATGTTGGCATCTTCGTGGGCCGCATTCTGGATGATGGTGGATGCCTCGTTCACTTCGGCCAACTTAAGCGTGCTTGATCCCGTGATGTTGATAAGGATGCCGCGTGCTCCGTCAATCGCACCTGCTTCGAGCAATGGAGACGCGATAGCCGCCTGCGCTGCTTCCAGAGCGCGACGTTCGCCGCGACCTGTGGCCGTGCCCATTACCGCATAGCCCATGCCTTGCATGATCGTCTTCACATCGGCAAAGTCGCGGTTGATGATGCCGGGAATGGTGATGATGTCGGAGATACCCTGCACGGCCTGGCGCAGAATGTCATCGGCAACGCGGAAGGATTCAAAAAAGCCCGCATTTTGCGCCACCGCGAGCAGCTTCTCATTCGGGATCACGATGGTTGTGTCTACCGATTCGATGAGCTCGTCCAGTCCGTGATCAGCTTGCGACTTGCGGCGTTTTCCTTCGAATGCGAAGGGCTTGGTGACGACGGCGACTGTCAGTGCGCCCATTTCGCTGGCTAACGACGCGATAATCGGAGCCGCGCCAGTGCCCGTGCCGCCGCCGAGTCCTGCTGTTACAAAGACCATGTCTGCGCCTTCGAGCGCTTCGATGATCTGATGAGCGTCCTCGAGCGCGGCTTTCCTTCCCACTTCGGGATTTGCGCCGGCACCCAACCCGCTGGTGAGCTTTACGCCGAGCTGAATCTTCACCGAGGCCTGCGACATTTGCAGCGCCTGAAGATCGGTGTTGGCTACCAGGAATTCAACGCCTTCCACCTTGGCATTGATCATGCGGTTCACCGCATTGCCGCCGCCACCGCCCACACCGATCACTTTGATCTTCGCGTTGTTGCGCGGATCCTCGTTGAAGCTAATGCGGATGTCTTCGGAACTACCTTCGGCTTTGCCTTTTGCCATAAGTCATTCTCCCTTCAAGTTTTGCGCTCGCTCTCACAATCGGGTGATCGGGCCATCGGGTGAACTAACAGCCGATCTGGCTTATTTTGCAATTTCGTAATTTCCTGATTTGGTGAGTTTGACATCGCTACATCGCTAAATCGCAAAATCACGAAATCACCCGATGTCTTTACTTCACCCGATCACCCGATGGCCCGATCACCCGATTCTTCAGGCTCCTACAAACAACGTTCTGAGCCTTGCCTTGAGACTCTGTTGCTCCTCCTTGATTCGCCCCACACGTGCACGATGCGTGTACATCAGCAAGCCAACACAACTAGCAAAATCCGTCTGTGCCAGACTCGTCGGCATTCGTGGAATGCCGCTCACGTGTCCCAATCGTGCGGGACAACGCAGAACCTGCTCCGCGATTTCGCAAATTCCTGGCAGTCGCGAGGCGCCGCCGATCAGGACGCAACCAGCGCCAAGTCCCTCAAAAACCCTGGCTTGGCGAAGCTGATCACGAAGCATCTCGAAGAGCTCTCGCGCACGAGGCTCGAGGATCTCGCCTAGGGTCCGCTGTAACATCAGCCGTGCGGGTCGTTCGCCTACGGAAGGTACTTCGATTTCGTTTCCTTCCGGAATGCTGGTCACCACGGCGGCACCAAACATCCGTTTCATTTTCTCTGCCTCAGCCAGAGGTGTGCGCATGCCAACTGCCACGTCGTTAGTGAAGTGATCGCCGCCAATGGGAACGACTCCGGTGTGAGCGATAGCGCCTTCGTAAAAGACCACTACCTCAGTCGACCCAGCTCCGATGTCGATGAGGCAGACACCTAATTCGCGCTCGTCGGCATCGAGCGTGGCGTCGGCACAAGCCAGCGGCTCGAAAACGATATCGTCAACGTGAATTCCGGCCTTATTGGCTGCGGTCACCAGATTCTGCGCGGCTCCGGTAGCGCCGGTTACGACATGCGCATTCACTTCGAGTCGCATTCCAATCATGCCGATGGGATCTTGAATGCTGCCTTGCTCATCGACGATGAACTCCTGCGGAAGCAGGTGGATGGTCTGGCGATCCGGAGGAAGAGACACCGATCGCGCCCGTTCCACGGCCTGGCGAACGTCGTCGCGATTGATCTCGCGCGGGCGCGAGCCCAGGTTGATGCCGCCCCGGCTGTTGAAACCCCGAATGTGTGGGCCGCCTATTCCAATCGCCGTGCGCTCGATAGGCAGTTGAGCCGTTGCTTCGGCCTGCTCAACCGCACGCTGAATCGAGGCTGTAGCTTTGTCGAGCTCGACAATCACGCCTTTGCGCGAGCCTTTCGAATCGGCGATGCCGTGTCCGCGATAGCGCAGGCCAGCTTCCGTAACTTCCCCAACCAAGACGCAGGTCTTCACGCTGCCTACGTCGAGAATGCAGATCGAGTTCTCGTTTACTTTTGCCATTATTCCTAAAACCCGATTTCACCACGGAGACACGGAGGCACGGAGAAGAGCAATTCGAAGGAATTTTGATGAAAGGCGACAGTGCCTTTGATTTCCGCGCGCACCCTCATCGTTTTCCTCCGTGTCTCCGTGTCTCCGCGGTGAAATTCCTCTTCATAACCTCGTTGCTGCTATCTGGGTTCACGATGATCTGTCCGTCGTAGCGCAGGTCGACTGAATCGAGCGTCTGAAATTGCTGCCGCCATGCGCCCGCATGGGACAGATAAAGCTTGAAGCGCGAAAGAAATTGATCAGCGCCAAGATGAACGAGCACCGCCCCAGCAGGATCGGCAACTGTCACTTTCAGATCCTCAGGGTCCGTCAGATCTACTTCGCTCAGGTCGTTTGAGTAATGGTTTCCGCCAGCATCCAATTCGCTCATCAATCGCGAATAGAACTTCATCTGAACGCCACGAGTTGAAATTGGGTCGGAATCGCTCAAACCGAATACAACCGGAAAGGAATAGTGTGCTCTGCGCGCTGGTTCCATGATGACGCCGTGGGCGTCCACCAAGTGAATACGCCCATTGATGCGAGCGAAGGCAACAGGTGTGCGCTCTTGAACCTGCACTGCAAGGCGATTCGGCAACAGGCGCATCAAGCTTGCTGATTCGATCCAGGGAATTTCTTCAAGCTGCTTCTTGCGCTGCTCCAACGGAATGAAGAAAACATTGCGCCCGATATCTCCACCGAGCACTTCCATGACTTGGGAACGGGGCACCTTATCCAAGCCACTGATACTGATGTCGTCGCTCGACAGCACGCGAAACCGCCAGTTTCTTGTTCCGTAGCGATAAACGCTGCCGTAAGCAAGCGCCCCGACCGAGAGCAGCGCCACCACGCTCAGCGCGATTCGGATGCGACCGGCAGTCTTCTTAGGAAGAGCACCCTTGCGAACAACAACTCGCCGGCCGGCACGGCGAAATTGTGGCTCAGGATTCGTATCGGCGAGAGACGAGTCCGCACCGAACCCCGAGTTGAGTTCGTCGTCGCCAGCAGAAGCGACATCGACGCGAGTGGAAATATCCAACTCTTTATACTGAGCGTCGTTTCGCGGCATTAATCGATTGTCAGAGAATCGCCGTACTCGCAACTATAACCGCAAACGATGAATTTTCAGAGCAGGAAAATGAGGGTTAGGGAAAATTTCTTCGAATTTAGATTCGTTACGTATCGGGTGATCGGGTGATCGGGTGATCGGGTGATCTGACTTCCAGTGATGAGCCGCCCTGTTTGCTCGACATGCGATCCGCGTTTCGCTTCTCGAGCTCTTCCAATACTAGTGCTCCAATTTGATAAACGCTGCCTGCGCCGAGAGTGAGGACGAGATCTCCACTCTTCGCATTTGATGCAGCATGACTTGCAGCATCAGCAAACGAGGTGACGTATTCAGCTTGTGTTCCAGAAGACGTGATGCGCTCAGCTAGTCCTTCGGCCGTTACACCAGGAATCGGTTCTTCGCTCGCAGCATAAATATCGAGCAATTGAAGCGTATCGGCATAGCCAAAAGCGGTTTCGAATTCGTCGGCGAGATCGCGGGTGCGCGTGTAACGATGTGGTTGAAAGATCACATGGATGTTCCTGAATCCACACTGCCGAGCGGCTGCCAGAGTCGCGCGTATCTCTGTGGGATGATGCCCGTAATCGTCGACGACGCTCACTCCGTCGACCTTGCCTTTGAGCTGGAAACGGCGATCTACGCCGCGAAATTGCGAGAGCGCTTCGGAAATCTTCTCTGCAGGGATATCCAGTCCGATTCCGGCTGCGACCGCGGCCGTCGCATTCAGCACGTTGTGGTGGCCGGGCACATGGAGATCAAACTCGCCGATCTTCGTCCCACGGTTCACGACCTCGAACCGGCTGCGTGGCCGCCCGTCTTCCGATCTGCAGCCTTCGTCCAGTACGCGAGCGCGAAACGCAGACGCTTCAGCAGTGCCATAAGTAATTACGCGACGCTCAAGCCGGGGAAGAAGGTTGCGAAGGCGCTCGTCGTCCTGGCAGGCGATCACGGCGCCATAAAACGGGACGCGGTTCATGAAATCAACGAAAGCTTGTTCCACATCGTCCATATCGCGATAGCAGTCCATGTGTTCGCGATCGACGTTGGTCACAATCGACAGAATCGGCGAGAGCTTCAGAAACGACCGGTCGCTCTCATCGGCTTCGGCGACCAAATACTGCGATTTCCCCAAGCGTGCATTAGAGCCCATAGCATCTACGCGTCCACCAACGACGACTGTGGGATCGAGTCCGCCGGCCGCGAGCACCGCGGCAACCATCGATGTGGTTGTGGTCTTGCCATGCATGCCGGCAATCGCGATGCCGTACTTCAGGCGCATGAGTTCGGCGAGCATCTCGGCGCGAGGAATGACCGGAATGTGCTGTGCTCGCGCAGCCTGGATTTCGGGATTGTCTCGCGTGACCGCCGATGTGGTGACCACCGCCTCGGATCCTGTGACATTCTCCGCACGATGCCCAATAAAGATGATGGCACCGAGGCTCGCAAGGCGTTGCGTGACCGATGACTCGCGCAAATCGGAACCCGAGACCTTGTAGCCCAGGTTAAGCAGCACCTCAGCAATGCCGCTCATGCCGATACCGCCTATGCCGACGAAATGAATTCGTTGAACTTTGGCAAACATGGTCTAAAAGACAGCGTACAGGCAACAGGTTACAGGAGGATAGGAATGGTCATTTCCTTACCCCAGGGGTCTTTGATATGTCCGCCGCCATCGTGGCGATTTCCTTTCCTGCGTTCGGATGGGACAACGATTGCGCTTTGGCTGACATGCTAAGCAACGCTGTTGGATTTCCGAGCATTTCCGCGACGATCGCGCTGAGGCTCGCCGGACTGAGTTGCGATTCCGGAATCATGCGCGCTGCGCCCGCGCTCTCTAATGACTGTGCATTTTTGAGTTGATGATCATCGGCTGCTAACGCAAATGGAACGAATATGGCGGGCTTTCCTGCGGCAGTAATCTCGGCGACGGTGCTGGCTCCAGATCGGCATAACACCGCATCCGCCTGAGCAAATGCCGCAGGCATGTCATCAATGAAGCGGCTCACCTCGACCGGGAGGTTCGCCTGCCTGTACGCCGCATCTACGCGCTCGAAATCGCGCTCGCCGGTCTGGTGGCGAATGTGAATGCCAAGTGCGTGCCACTTTGGAATAGCGTCAATCATGGTCTGGTTGAGTATGCGCGCGCCCTGGCTGCCGCCAAACACGAGTAACGAGCCTGGAGGCGAGAACTTTCGCTCGGCGATTTTGAAGAATTCCTGCCTCACGGGCACGCCGGTCACACGGGCATTATGGAAGAACTTCTTGGTCTCCTCAAAATGCACCGCTGCTGCGGTCACGTAACGGGCCACGACTCGGTTGGCGAATCCCGGCACCAGATTAGGTTCGAAAGCGAGAGTGGAGATGCGCATCAACAGAGCTGCCAACATGCCGGGACCAGAAGCATATCCGCCAACACCGATCACAACTTCCGGCCGAAACTCGGCAAAGATCTTGCGGCAGGCGAGGACTGCTCGAGGAATATCCGTGAGCGTCCTGGCACGACGAGCCAAGCTGACACCCTTCAGTTGTCCAACCTGGACTAGACGCAGCTCAAACCCGGCCTGCGGAACGAGGCGGGTCTCGATCCCCCGACTCGTGCCCACGAAGATGACTTCTGCAGAGTGAACCTGGCGAAGCTCGCGCGCGACGGCCAGTGCAGGAATTACGTGACCGCCAGTGCCTCCGCCCACAATCGCTACCCGCATCGACTAGTCTGTCTGCTGGCTGATATTCAGCAGCACACCCACGCAGGCGAGCGTAATGAAGAGCGAACTTCCGCCGTAGGAGATGAACGGCAGAGGAATACCCTTCGTCGGGAGCAAACCTAGCACGACGCTGATATTGAAGAAGGCTTGAATCGCAATCGTGCTGGTGATGCCAACTGCA
>Ga0210399_10005144_pt1 | contig 10175 bp, 6 predicted proteins | sample IncBWC14MmetaG_FD_150865 | JGI IMG/M metagenome (GOLD analysis project Ga0210399, IMG submission 150865) | Forest soil microbial communities from Barre Woods Harvard Forest LTER site, Petersham, Massachusetts, United States - Inc-BW-C-14-M | ecosystem: Environmental > Terrestrial > Soil >...
ACGTTCGCGCTGGAAGAACTGTCCGACGCCTGCGCGAATCGCAGTCTTTCCGGTACCCCAAGGATCCCATGCAAAGCCGAACCGAGGCGCAATCGCGTGGTTGTTATTGTCCTTCAGTGCACGGTTAACACCAGCAGCTCCGCCTTTGAATCCTGCAGCCTGGCAGAAATTAGTGCCGGGAGGCAGCAGTAATCCGTTGCACGCATCGTTGCCCAAAGCTGGGTTAAAAGCACTTGGACTAAAAGTGGCGATCCTGTCTGGGCCGCTGTACGGCATACGCAGGAAGGACCAACGGAAGCCGTACTCCACGGTTAGGTTGGGACGCATTTTCCAGGTATCGCCAAAGTAGGGTTCGACATCGTGCCAGCGAATCTGGGAGAAGGGATTCGTCTGGCTCTCGCTGCCGCCCCACTGCACTTGATTCCACAGCATGTTGAAAGCGCCATTTCCTGTGTTATTGGTGGCTGCACCCCAGTAAAAGGCGTTTTCCTGGGATTCATTCATCACCATCTCGTTCTTCTGGTTGTTGCTTACGAGGAACCCGACTTTAAAGGTGTGATTTCTCCATACTTTAGAGAGGTCGTCCTTCGCGATATAGAGTTGCTCGTTGTTATGCCAAGGTCCCTGCATCCACAAGTTGCTGCCCGTGGCGCAGTCTGGACCGCAACCGCCCCAGAATCCCGGATAACCGATCTTGTTTCCGTTGAACTTCTGAGAGAGTGGATAGAACGTCGGCGAGGCTGCAATGATCTGGTCGTTCAACCCAGGATTGGTTCCAGATTGACTCACCGTGATGCGGTTGGCGGCATAGGAAACCTGGAAATCATTGACAGCGCTGTTTCCAAAGAGTTTCGTCAGTTTGACTGTAGCTTGATAGCCTGGCTGCTTCCAACCACCTTCGATCGATGGAAATTGATCGTCTCCCCAGAAGCCAAGCGTGCCGGGGAAAGGCTGCTCCCAGTGGTCCTGTGTAAACCGGCCAAACAGCATCCAGGTCTTACCGAGATTGTAGTCACCGCGAATATTCTCTTCTCTCCAGTAAATGGGCGCGGTTATTGACGTTGCCCAGTTTTGGCAGTTCACCGGATTGGCTTGGTTAGGGTCGGGGAACATCTTCAGATAGGTCTTGCCCGCATTGGAGAGTCCGCCTGTGGGCACCTGCGAGATGTTCGTGAATGTGGTCCCGCCGATTGCCGGAGCGGGGTCGCAGGGGTTCCCGTTATTGTCTTTGTCCGTGCGCCGATTGCTGAAATCCCCAGCTTTTTCCGCCGCCGTGGGGACATCACCTGTTCTTGCCTTGCCGCGAAGTTCGCGGTTCCACTCCTGTGACCAGAAGAAGAACAGTTTGTCCTTCTTGATGGGGCCACCAACGTTGTAGCCGAAGTCATTACGGCGCAGCTTGTCTTTGGGAATGTTATTCAGGCTATTGAACCAATCGGTCGCATTCAAGGCATCGTTTCGACCGAAGTAGTAGGCGGCACCGTGAAAATTGTTTGATCCGCCACGGGTCACAATGTTGACGACTGCGCCCATCGCCTGGCCGTATTCAGGACCATAGCTGTTGCGCAGCATCTTGAATTCCTGGATCGAATCAATCGACGGGTATACGAGGATCGTGCGGTTCGAGCCGATGTCGTTGTTGTTCACGCCGTCGACCATGAAGATGTTTCCCGTGGTGCTGTTTCCGTTCACCGAGAAATCGACGCCCGCTTCCAAGCCCTTGTGCTTGGAGTCGAAGTTGGCCTGAGGCGATACGCCCGGCATCAACTGGGTCAGCTGAACAAAGCTGCGTCCGTTCAACGGCAGCTCGCGGACTTGCGTTCCCTCAACCACGTTCCCGACTGCACCAGTGGATGTTTCCACCTGCACCGCGCTTGCTTCCACCGTCACCACTTCGGTGGTGCCGCCGGGCTGAAGCGTGAGGTTAAGGGTGGCGTTGCTGGAGACGTGCAACTCGACGTTCTTGGCAACTACTTCCTTGAAGTTCGGCGCACTCGCCGTCACGTCGTACACGCCGGCTGTGAGATCCGTGATTGTGAAGTCGCCCTGCCCAGTCGTAGTCGCAGTTCGCACCGCACCTGTGGCCACGTGGCGCGCCGTGACGGTAACGTTCGGCATCATCGCCCCGCTGGAATCTTTGACTGTTCCCAGAATTGTGCCGGTGTATTTTTGCGCGAATGCTAAGCAGCTCGCGAACAGGAGAGAGAACAACAACAGACCGCTGAGTTTGTGCTTCATTGCTTCCCCCATCGAAGATCGACGAATAGCTCTTACCTGCACTGACCTTGGTTTTTTATCCTTTGGGCCTGTGATTTTTTTAGGTTGTGATCTGACAAATCGATTTAGTAGAGCTTTATTGGACGGTAATTAAGCTGCATAACCGGATTTGTTGTCAAGAATTTTTTTTATTTCGCGAATTTTTGGGCAAGTAGCTGTACTCTGAGTTGCAACTTCCAGGAACGAAACTTCGTAAGAGTCTTATGGCTAAATCGAAAGACGGCGGGAAAACCCCTTCGAAAACAAACGGGAAGAGACCTGTTCGTATTCCCAGCCTTAAGGAGTTGGCGGAGCACCTAAATCTTTCTCCGGCAACGGTTTCGCTGGTGATGAACCGCACGAAGGCTGCATCTGCCATTCCGGAGGAAACGCAGCGTCGGATCTTTCAAGCGGCGAAGGAACTCAACTACCGCCCGAACTTCTATGCGCGTTCCTTGCGCATGCAGCGATCGTTCACCATTGGCATCCTCCACCCCGATCTTTCTGATTACGTTGCTCTTTTGACCAGCGGAATCGAGGACTATCTGATGGGGGAGGGTTATTTCTACTTCGCCGCTGGACACCGCAATAATCCCGAGCTTATCGAGGAGTATCCCCTCATCATGCTCGACCGTGCGGTCGAGGGCATCATCGCCATCGATACTCCGATCATGCACTCGCTTCCTTTACCGGTTGTCATCGTGGCCGGGCATCGCAACATCGAGGGCGTCACTAACGTAATCATTGACCACAGACGCGCAGCAGAGCTCGCGCTCGGCCACCTTATCCGCATGGGCCATCGCGAGATTGCTTTTATGAAGGGCCCCCGAGTGAGTTCTGACAGCGAAGTTCGGTGGCAGAGCATTTGCGAGGTCGCCAGGAGCCTCAACCTGGAAATGAAGCCGTCCTTGTGCGTGGAGATGGAATTCAGCACTCCGTTTCCCGATATGGGATACCCCGTCGTGCAGAAACTGCTGGCCAGCGGTGAGCGTTTCACCGCATTGTTCGCGTTTAATGACGTTTCCGCCATCGGCGCGATTCGGGCGCTCCGCGACGCTGGACTGGAAGTTCCCGGGAGCGTAGCGGTCGTCGGCTTCGACGACATTCCGAGCGCCGCTTACAACACGCCGAGCTTGACAACCATTCGCCAGCCTCTGCGTCGCATGGGCGAGATCGCCGCCCGCACCCTGCTGGATCGTCTTCGCCGCAAAGGCGCTGCTCCCAAGGAAGTCGCGGTGGAGCCGGAGTTGGTCATTCGCGAATCCACCACCACGCGCTTGCGCCCGTCGGCGCCGTTGCAACAGGAAAGGATAGAGGCTTCTGCAGCCAGCAGCGACTGATGCTCCCATATCGGGACACTCACTAGCGTTGTTAGAAATATAGCTGGGCGAAAATCTTAGTAAATCGATTCACTAGCCAGCTTGGTTGAGATTATTCTTCGCTAAGACTATTGGCTTCTTGATAGTTGCCCCTTGAGTCTTCTCTTGTACGTCAGCATACCGAAGGTCATGACCCTTTGCGACTTTCCCCCGGAACTTCCTCCGATCTAAGGTGTTAGTGACTGGCAGAGGCTGGGCAGCAGATGCCGCCGGACGCTTCGGTAACAACAACCGGGCCGGGAGGAAAATTGTGAGACTGTTTCGCACCTTATTAGTAAGTGCCGCACTACTCAGCAGTTCGGCACTGACGTTTGGGCAGGACTATCACAGCTGGGGCTATCAGGATCGCGACGATCGCAGGATCTATCAACGAGGTTACGAAGAGGGCCGGTCGGACGCGCAAAATCGCCGACGCTTTAATCCTGATTCAAATCGCTATCGCGAATCGGATGATCGTCGAGCATACCGCCAGGGCTATGAAGCCGGTTATAACGCTGGACGGCACGGCAATGCTGGCTGGGGCCGGGATCATGATCGGGATAATGACCGAAATGAGCACAACGGTGGGTACGGCAATGGCGGCTACGGCAACGGTGGTTATGGCAACGGATCAAGTATCGCTCGACAGAACGGCTATCGAGATGGAGTGAACGACGGCCGTAAGGATCGCGCTACCGGGCACAGCTTCCGTCCCACTCAAGGCGACAATTACAAAGGCGCCCCGGGATACAGCTCCAGTATGGGAGATAGACAGCAATATAAGGATGCCTACCGTCAGTCCTACCAACAGGGTTATCAGCAAGGCTATCGATAGACTGATTTCTGCATTGCAACAAGGCCCGGCGCAATAGTGCCGGGCTTTTTGCTGTGTTCGCGAATCCGGTCCCAAGGACCAAGGTAGAATTTCTGCCATGTTCGCGAATATTCGTGTTTCTCTGCTCATCTGCGCTTCCCTGCTGTTCAACATCGCCTCCTTAGCGGAACCCGTTCCGTTCAAGCGCGCCATTGAGTTAGCGATCCACAACAGCACCACAACGACTGCCGCATCTGCCGATGTGAACCGTCTGCAAGCTCTCTATCTGGAGGCCCGTGACCAATACATACCGCAGGTGTACTTCGGTTCCGGACTCGCATACTCGTTCGGCTTCCCGCTTGGCGAACCCTCAATCTTCAAGGTCAGTTCCACAAGCCTCCTGCTCAACTTCGCGCAGCGCGAGTTCATCAAAGCCGCGCGCAGCGACATACGCGCCGCAACCGCCAATAAGGACGAGAAAAAAGGCCAGGTGATTCTTGAGACGGCGCTCTCTTATTCAGAACTCGACAAGAATCAGGCATCGATCAGCATCCTCCAACAACAGGAGCAAGCTGCCGTCAAATTCGAGAGTATCGAGCAACAACGAATCGATGCAGGAGTTGACCCGGCGATCGAACTCACGCGCGCGAAGTTGAACACCGCCCGCATTAGGCTCAAAATCGCACAACTCTTGGCCGGCGCCGATACACTTCGGCTGCGCTTATCACAACTTACTGGATTGCCGGCAAAGGAATTCGAGACCGTCACCGAATCGATTCCTCGCCTGCCCGAAGTCTCACAGGAAGACGACCTCGCTACACGCGCAATCGCTTTCAGTCCAACCGTGAAAGGTGCTCAAGAACTTGCTGCCGCAAAGCTGTTCCAGGCGCGCGGAGAGCATAAGCAACTTTATCCCGCCGTAGATCTCGTAGGACAATACGCGCTCTTTGCCAAGTACAACAACTACGACCAGTACTACAAGACGTTCAAACACAACAATGGGGCCCTCGGAGTGGAGATCCGCTTCCCGTTCTTGAATAAGGCCCAGAAGGACCACAGCGAAGCCCTGTACGCCGAAGCACACCGTGCACGCAAAGACGCAGATGCCGCGAAGGAACAGGTGTCGACGGAAACTCTCAAGCTGCAACGCACAGTCGCTCAGCTTAGCGCGGCGCGCGAAGTGGCCAAGCTGGAGTATCAACTTTCCCAAAACAATACCCAAGCAATGCAGGCCAAGGTCGATTCAGGACAGGCGACATTACGCGATCAGCAGCAGGTCCAGCTCGATGAAAACGACAAATACTCGGCTTTGCTCGACGCCACCTATGAGCTGGACAAAGCGCAGATGCAATTGTTGAAGCAGACCGGCGACCTGGAGAAATGGGCGCTATCAACACGTTGAGTCCCGGGCATGCGTGGCGACCTTTCAGTCCACAACCGCTGGTCAAATTAGCGACGGTCTAACTCCACAAAGTAGTAGCTTTGTCAATGAGTTACCACTCTCACATTTTCTTGTTTGGGACGATGAACGGGGTTCTCTGGATGTTATAGTTGACATGGAAGCATGCCATTAAAAACGTTGTTCCTGAACCCTCCCTCGTTCGAGAACTTTGACGGCGGCGCCAGTTCGCGTTGGCCGGCTACTCGAGAGATTGAATCGTATTGGTATCCGGTTTGGCTGGCTTATCCGGCGGGCATGCTAGAAGGCTCGCGTCTGCTGGACGCCCCACCGCACCACGTCTCCTCCGACGAAACTATCAAAATCGGCAAAGACTACGAGTTCCTTGTCCTGTTTACCAGCACTCCGGGATGGACAGGTGACCAGAAGCTCGCCGACGCCATGAAGACGGCGAATCCGAAGCTGAAGATCGCATTCGTCGGACCTCCGGTTACTACTTCGCCGGACAAGGCGTTGAACGAGTGTGATGCCATCGACTTCGTGTGTCGGAAAGAGTTCGATTACTCGGTAGTCGAGTTCGCACAAGGCAAGCCTCTCGATCAGATCCTTGGCATCTCGTATCGAAAGAACGGGCGCGTCGTGCACAATCCCGATCGCCCGCAGATTGAAGACCTCGATGCTCTGCCGGATGTGACCGATGTTTACAAGCGCGATTTAGACGTAACCCGCTACAACGTTCCGTTCTTGTTGTATCCATTCGTCTCGTTGTACACGACGCGTGGATGCCCGGCGCAGTGCACCTTCTGCTTGTGGCCACAAACCCTCAGCGGACACGCGTGGCGTAAGCGATCCACCGATGCCGTCGCGCGAGAAATGGCCAAAGCGAAAGAATACTGGCCAAACGTCAGGGAGTTCTTCTTTGACGACGATACGTTCAACATTCAGGGACCGCGCACAATCGAACTTTGCCAGAAGCTAAAGCCCCTGAATCTGACGTGGTCTTGCACCTCCCGCGTGACGACGAGCTACGACACGCTCAAAGCCATGCGCGATGCCGGCTGCCGTCTGCTGATCGTCGGCTTTGAATCGGGCGATGCGCAGATCTTGAAGAACATCAAGAAAGGTGCAACCGTTGAACGCGCCCGCGACTTCACGCGCGATTGCCACAAGTTGGGACTTGTAATCCACGCGGATTTCATTTTGGGATTGCCCGGAGAAACCAAAGAGACAATCCGCAACACCATCAACTTCGCCAAATCGCTGGATTGCGAAACGATTCAGGTTTCAGTTGCACACGCTTATCCCGGAACGGAATTCCACGATTTCGCGGAGAAACACGGATTCATCGTCAACAGTCAGTCGATGGTGGACTCCGGCGGACACCAGATGGCGCACATCGAGTATCCCGGTTTGCCGCGCGATTACGTGATGGAGATGGTCCATCGCTTTTACGACGAGTACTACTTCCGTCCGAAGCAGGTCTATCGCATCGTACGAAAAGCGATCTTCAATAACACTGACCGCAAACGCCTATATAAAGAAGCCAAATCGTTCCTGAAGTTACGCGCCGCCCGCAACAAGTACGTGGAAGAGACGCGAAAGAATCCGCAACCAGTACCGATACCAGCGGCACCGCAGGTACAAGAAGAGGTCGTCGAAGTCGGGTCGGAATGACGGCCCGGCGATATCTGGTTCTGCTGGCGATTGTGTTATCCGCCGCAATAGGCGACGTACTTCTCTCAGTTGGAATGAGGCAAATCGGAGCCATCTCTGCTAAGAGATGGCTCGATCTGCTTTTTGCGATTCGATGTCACGCCACCAGGAGTTTTTCTAAGTCTCCCGCAGTACCCGGAATCACCTGTTCGTAAGTGCACTGCTCCGGCGATTTATCCGGACGCCATCTGAGAAACTTGCATCCGTGACGGAAGCGTCCGCCGGAGAAATGATCGTATTGCACTTCACATACCAGCTTGTTCTGAAGCGGAACCCACTCGGTGGAGCGCTCGGTCGCCCATCGGCTGGGTCCGCCGGGAGCGTTGCCGCTGAATCCTTCCTGCTTCTCTTGAGTGATGTAAGGCTCGAGTGTCTTCACCAACTTCACACGCTCTTCAGCCTTGAAGCTTGAAGTGAAGCCGACGTGATTGAGTCTTCCCTGCTCGTCGTGGAGTCCCAGCAGCATTGAGCCGATCACTTCGCCTTTGCTCGCGTAACGAAATCCACCGACGACACAATCCGCCGTGCGCAAGCGTTTCACTTTCACCATGCCGCTGCGTTCTCCGGAGAGATAGGTCTCTTCCAGTTTCTTTGCGACCACGCCATCGAATCCAACGGTTGCAAGATTGCCCATCCAACGCTGGGCTACCTGCAAATCACGAGTTGAGGGCGAAAGTCGCACAGTGGGATTCTTCCCAACCTGATCAAAGAATTCTTTCAGGCCTGTTTTGCGACGCTCAAGCGTCTCGTCAGTCAGCAGTTTGCCGTCGGCATTGACCAGCACGTCGAAGCTTAAGAACGTCACCGGCGTCTCCGTGGCCAGTCTCCGAATGCGGCTCTCTGCTGGGTGAATGCGCTGCAGCAGCGCGTTGAAATCCAGATGCCCTTCGCTGAGGATCACTATTTCGCCGTCAAGCACGAACTGTCTTTGCGGCAGCGCACGCAGCGCCTCGATCAACTCGGGGAAGTAACGACCAAGCGGTTGCCCAGCTTTGGACTGTAGCAAAACATCATCATTCTTGCGGAACGCAAGGCCACGAAACCCATCCCATTTCGGTTCATAGAGCCAATCGCCGGACTCAGGTAATTGAACGGCTGTGCGAGCCTCCATGGGCGGAAATGGCGGACGAATGGGAAGATCGATTGGCGGAAATACTTCTTGGAGTTGTTCAGCGGGAACGGCTCCGGAGAGATCCTCTGATTTGGAACTATTTCTTCCTCGGGCCATTGCCTGCCGATTGTACGCTGGGCTCGCCGCGCGTTGCGGCTTGCCCTTCTGCTGGTGATGCCTCCTTGACCCCCTTTGAGGCGCTTCGCTATGTCAGAAAAAAGCGTGGGACAAAGCTCGAAATTTGGGCCCTTTGTCCCACCTAGACTATCACTCGTAATCATCTGTATTTACAGATACTTATACTGGAAATTGTCACTGTCCCACTGTCCCAAAGCCCTAGGGTGTATGGGACAGTGGGACACGCACTTCCCGGGGCACAGCCGCCATCGCCTGCGACAGATTTGGCCATCGACTAGTGCAGGGCCAATGCCACACAAATTCTCATTGTGCGCGGCAGCCCTGCTGCCAGTCGTTGCGAAAGACGAAGCGGTCGCTAGCAAAGAAGTTCAGCAAAGAGCAAATCAGGACACTGGAAACGTTAGCTATGAGATAGGGCCAACCCATCCGCTCAACCAGCGTCCAAGTGAACCCAAGATTGCCAAGAATCGAGATAAGTCCATTGGCCACGTGGAAGCGCAACAAGCGTGACCATACGCTGTGGCGACACAGTGCGATCACATCGGCCCAAGTAACGTGCTCGTGCCAGACGAAGTTATGCAGAACCGCAGCCTCGACGGCAAGCACTGTCGCGGCCAAATAGTTCATTGAGAGTCCTCGTTTTAGCGCGAGCAAGACTGGTAAGCTGAACCGCAAATCCAAGTATTCCTACCGCGTTGAACACTCCCCAACGGCGCATTTGATGTTGTTTAGCGGCGCTCACTGCAGCCGCTCCGCGTCGTAAAGCACGCGCGTATGACGGATGAACGACAAAATTGCGATCGTAGTCATGCCGATCGAGCCCAGCACAGCGCCAAAATCCCACAGGCTCAAAGACAATCCAAAGGGATGCACCCCAGGATAAAAAAACACATACACGTTGCCGAGACACAGCAAAATGCGCAGTTCCGTAGGACCGAAGTAGAAGTAAGACATTTCAAACCGTGCCAGCGCGTAAGTTGCAAGAAAAATCTCCGCCGAAAGCAGCAGATACGCGACCAGCATCCACACTGCGATCAAAGGATTCATGTGCCCTGAAGCTCCCATTCCAGCGAGCAGTGCGGTTACGCTAAAGCAATCAATCACATGATCTACGTAGAATCCGTACCGCGGACGCTGCCGATGTCGGTATCGCGCCAGCGTGCCGTCGAGGCTGTCGCCGAACCAATTCACGGCAAGAAAAAAGCATGCCAGCAGCAATCCGTAGCGATTGAAGCGAGTTAGCGCGTACGAAGCGCCAGCTAGGAACATTCCAGCCGCGCCCAGGACGGTTAAATGGTCCGAATTGATCGACGCCGGCATTCGTTCCGCCAGCCATCGAAGTGCTTTCTTTTCAGCTTTTGTGATGAAACTCTGCTGGACTCGAGT
>Ga0210399_10005145_pt1 | contig 10174 bp, 11 predicted proteins | sample IncBWC14MmetaG_FD_150865 | JGI IMG/M metagenome (GOLD analysis project Ga0210399, IMG submission 150865) | Forest soil microbial communities from Barre Woods Harvard Forest LTER site, Petersham, Massachusetts, United States - Inc-BW-C-14-M | ecosystem: Environmental > Terrestrial > Soil >...
ATGAATGCCGTCACGCCCGGTCTTTGAGCCGAGATAGACGATCGGCATGTTCACGCCAGAGGCGGCTGCGTAAAAAATCTTGTCGGCGTCCGCGAGGCCCACCGCCATCGCATTGACCAGGATGTTGCCGTCATAGCGGGTGTGGAAGCGCACCTGGCCGCCGACCGTCGGCACGCCGAAGGAATTGCCGTAGCCGCCGACGCCGGCGACGACGCCGGACACCAGATGCCGCGTCTTCGGGTGCTCCGGCGCGCCGAAAGAGAGTGCATTCAGGCAGGCGATCGGCCGCGCGCCCATGGTGAAGACGTCGCGCAAAATGCCGCCGACGCCGGTGGTCGCGCCCTGATAGGGCTCGATGTAGCTCGGATGGTTGTGGCTCTCCATCTTGAACACGACCGCCTGGCCATCGCCGATGTCGATCACGCCGGCATTCTCGCCGGGGCCCTGGATCACCCAGGGCGCCTTGGTCGGCAGGCCGCGCAGGTGGATGCGGGAGGACTTGTACGAGCAATGCTCGTTCCACATCGCCGAGAAGATGCCGAGCTCGGTGAAGGTCGGCACCCGCCCGATCAGTTTCAGGATGCGCTCATATTCGTCGGGCTTGAGCCCGTGGGCGGCGACCAGTTCGGGGGTGATCTGCGGTTCGTTCGTTGCCATGGCCCGTTATTAGAAAGATCGGATGAGGCGGAAAAGGCCTTTTACGACCCAATCCTGCCCTGTCCAGAGCTAATGCGAGCGGTATCTCTGCCCCGATTTGCGCCGCGCGCCCGGATCGGATTTAAGGACAAAGGATCGCAAGCGCAAAGGCCCTGACGACGTGGACGACCTGGCCAAATCGGCTTTCCTGAAACGCCCCGACCTCCATGTCGGCACCGAAGGCGAATTCGCCGGCTGGCGGACCTGGAGCCGGGACAATTTCGAGACCCATAGCGGGCCGTTCTGGCACCGCATGGAGGACGACGGCTCCATTCGCTGCGCCTTCCGGGTCGAGAAGAAGCATCTCAACGGCGCCGGCAACGTCCATGGCGGCTGCTTCATGGCGTTTGCAGATTACTGCCTGTTCGCGATATCAGGTCCGATCCTGCACGGACCGGGCGTGACCGTCGCCTTTGCCTGCGAGTTCCTCGATGCCGCGCGCGAAGGCGAACTGATCGAGGGCACGGGAACCATCACCCGCGCCGGCGGCTCGCTGATCTTCCTGAGAGGGCAGTTGAGGTCGGGTGAACGGCTGGTGTTCACCTTCTCCGGGACGATCAAGCGGGTGAAGCGGAAGACGCCCGCAGCGGACTCACATTAGCCGGACAATTGCCGCTCGGCGATGGAGAGCCATTCGGCCTGAGCCCTGCGGACATGGCGGGGCGCGCGCTTCATCTGAACGAGCAATTCGGTGAACACCACCTTGGCCTCGCTGGTTCGGCCCATGAGCTTGAGCAGGAGGCCGTAGCGCACTCGCGCCTCGGCGCCAGGAAAATAGCCGGCGACGGCGTGGTACTCGTCGAGCGCTTCATGCGTGCGTCCGGCCTCGGCCAAGGCACGGGCATATAAGAGATGGGCCTCCGCCGAACGATAGTTCGGCCAGCGCTGCTGCAGATCATCCAGCGTCGCGAGCGCCTCGGCGTAGCGGTCCCGGCTGAACTGGGCCTGCGCCTTGCACAGCGCAAACATCGGTTCGTCGCCGAGCGGCAGCTTCAGGATATGGTCATAGTGACGCTCGGCCTCGTCGAAACGCCCGACGTTCTGACACTCCTCGGCAAGCGCGGCCCGGTTGGCAACCGTATCGGCAGCGGCCCAGTGATCCGACAATTCGCGATAGCGCCGTTCCGGGTCGAGGCGATTGGCCACGCGCCGGCGCGCCCGCTGCACGTCCGGACTGCCGACCATTTCCGGGATCAGTTCGACCGCGATATAGGCAAGCGCGCCGAGCGCAGGAATCAGCAGGATGATGAAGGCCCAGGGCTGCAACCGTCCGGTCCGGGACGCGTGATAAATCAGGGTGAAGTCGAGTAGCAACAAGACCAAGGCAAACGGCACGGCGGGCTCCACGGGTCAAGAAGCGGTATTTTGATAACCCGACAGACGCCGTCAAACAACCTTAGGTTCAAACGACAAAAATATGGCGGCGCGACTGGAGATCTCGCTGCCCAAACCGGCGTCATTGCCGACGCGACGGCGGAAATCCTACGCCGCGTGCTCCAGATGCGCGGCGAGGCCTGCGAACAGACCGCGCCCGTCGGTGCAGCCCATGATGCTTTCGACATGGTTTTCCGGATGCGGCATCATGCCCAAGACATTGCCGCGTTCGTTGACGATACCCGCGATGGAATGGGCAGCGCCATTGATGTTGGCGCCATCGTCGACCACGCCTTCGGCCGAGCAGTAGCGATAGAGCACCCGCCCCTCGCCCTCGAGCCGCTTCAAGGTCTCGGCATCGGCCTCGTAATTGCCCTCGCCATGGGCGACGGGCACGCGGATCACCTGCCCCGCATTGTAGCCGCGCGTGAACGGTGAGTCGGAGCGCTCGACACGCAGGTGCACATCCTTGCAGATGAATTTCAGCCGCGCATTGCGCATCAGCACGCCGGGCAGCAGCCCCGCTTCGCAGAGGATCTGAAAGCCGTTGCAGACCCCGAGCACCAGCCCGCCCCTGGCGGCATGGTCGCGCACCGCATCCATGACCGGGGCACGGGCCGCGATCGCGCCACAACGCAGATAGTCGCCATAGGAGAAGCCGCCGGGCACCACGACGAGGTCGGTGTCCTGGGGCAAGGCCGTCTCGGCATGCCACACCATCGCGGGCTCATGGCCCGAGATGAGCTTGAGCGCGCGCGCCATGTCGCGCTCGCGATTGATGCCGGGAAAGACGAGAACCGCGGATTTCATCAGAGCAATTCGACCCGATAATTCTCGATCACCGTGTTGGCCAGGAGCTTGTCGGCGGCCTCTTTCAAAGCCGCCTCCGCCCGGGCCGGGTCGGCGCCGGCAAGCTCGATGTCGAACACCTTGCCCTGACGGACGCTGGCGACGCCATCGACGCCGAGCGATTTCAGCGCCCCCTCGATCGCCTTGCCCTGTGGATCGAGAATGCCGGATTTCAGCGTCACCGTGACACGTGCTTTCACCTCAACCCTCAGCTCTTGACCAGGACCGGACCGGAGCCCGCCGGCCGCTCGTTTTCCATCAGGATGCCGAGGCGTTTTGCGACCTCCGTATAGGCCTCCAGCAGACCGCCGAGATCCCTGCGAAAACGGTCCTTGTCGAGCTTCTCGTTCGACTTGATGTCCCACAGCCGGCACGAATCAGGCGAAATCTCGTCGGCGACGATGATTCGCATCATCTCGTTCTCGAACAGCCGGCCGCATTCCATCTTGAAATCGACCAGGCGGATACCGATGCCGAGAAACAGGCCGGTGAGGAAATCGTTGACGCGGATCGCGAGCGCCATGATGTCGTCGATCTCCTGCGGCGTCGCCCAGCCGAACGCGGTGATGTGCTCCTCGGAGACCATGGGATCGTTGAGCTGGTCGTTCTTGTAGTAGAACTCGATGATCGAGCGCGGCAGCTGGGTGCCCTCCTCGATCCCGAGGCGCTGCGACAGCGAGCCGGCCGCGACGTTACGAACCACCACCTCCAGCGGCACAATCTCGACCTCGCGAATCAGCTGCTCGCGCATGTTGAGACGGCGGATGAAGTGAGTCGGCACCCCGATGTCGTTGAGGTGCTGAAACAGGTACTCCGAGATCCGGTTGTTGAGGACGCCTTTGCCCTCGATCACCTGGTGCTTCTTGGCATTGAACGCGGTCGCATCGTCCTTGAAGTGCTGGATGAGGGTTCCAGGCTCCGGGCCTTCATAGAGGACCTTGGCCTTGCCTTCATATATGCGACGCCGACGGCTCATTGGGATGTACCGTGAGTTGTTGAAATCCATGAATTGGTGCGCTCCGGATTACGAGGGACCAGGACCACGACGGAGCTGCCGTGCAGGCCGGGTTTTTTGGAAACAGAAACGAGAACCGAGCCTGGTGGCAGGCTATCTGATTGGTCCATCGAGCACAATCGATCCTCACCGCCATGGGACCAGTTTTACCGCATTCCCTGCGGCCGGATGGCCCGTTGCCAGGGCCATAATGGCTCACTATTTAAGCACACGGACAAGTGACCGCAACGCGGCGGGTATCACCTTTCGGTACCCAGGGAACCCCGGCCCATGACCACATTCGACAAGCGCGAAGATGCGTTCGAAAGGAAATTCGTCATCGACGAAGATCTGAAGTTCAAGGCCGCTGCCCGCCGCAACAAGCTGCTCGGCCTGTGGGCGGCCGAGAAGCTCGGGCTCACCGGAGCCGAGGCCGCTACGTACGCAAAGGGCGTCGTCGCCGCCGAGTTCGAAGAGGGCGGCGACAATGCCGTCGTTGCGATGGTCATGACCGACCTCGTCGCCAAGGATGTTAACGTCAACGAGGAAGACGTTCGCGCCCGGATGGACGAACTGATGGCGCAGGCCGTGGCGCAGGTGAATGCCGGGACCTGAGGCGTCCTTATCCCCGGGGTCGTCGCTTGATCCGGCGTTCCTGGGCACTGGCCGGTTTCCGTCCCCCTGCGCCGCGAGGCGCGAATTTCGTCTGTTTGTATTCGGCACGAATAATATCGAGCAGCCGGCATGACGCCGCGCTCAAAAAACCTCCGTGCCGCGTGACCGCGACGATCTCGTGGCTGGCGGCGAGATCGCCGACACGAATCGTTGCAATTGCCGATGAGCGTCGCTCGTCAGCGACGTGGCTTTCCAACAGCAGCGCTACTCCGAAGCCGGCTTCCACCAGGCGCTTCTGCGCCGTCAGGCTATCGACCGGCGTCCAGGCGATGTCATTCAGGCCACGGGTGGTAAACAAGGCTGTGACATGAGACGCGGCGATCTCGGCTCGCCCGGGTGCCTCTGGAAACGCGATCCAACGCTCGTGGCGCAGATCGGCAAGGTTTTCAACACGACGGCCCGCCAATGGGTGGCCTGGCGCGCACATCACCTGAAGCGGTTCGGCAAACAGCAGCTCACAGTCGAGGTCGGGCGACGCGGCCCGCTGATAGCGCAGGCCGATCGTGGCTTCGCCGCGCCTGATGAGATCGGCGATCTCGGCGCTGGTCGCGGTTCGCAGGGTCAGGCTGACGTCCGGATAATCCTCGGCGAAACGCTTGAGGATCGCCGACAGGCGACCGAGCGCCAGAGTCCCGACCACCGCAAGCGAGACCGGGCCGGCGATCTGGCGCGCCAATGACCTGACAGCATTGAACGCATCCAGTGTCGCGGCGACCGCGCGCTCGGCATAGGGCACCATCAGCCGGCCCGCATCGCTCAGACGCGTGCGGCCCGCCACCCGCTCAAACAGCGGAACGCCGAGCTCCTGCTCTAAAAGCGCGATGCGCCGCGAGATCGCCGGCTGCGAGCGGTGCAGCGCCTTGGCGGCATTCGAGACGCCGCCGCGACGATAAACCGCGAGAAACGTGTTGAGCGCATCGCTATCCATGTCGATACCATGCAAAAAACTGATGTGATGGAAAGAATAAACAAATTTGCCTGATGTGGGAAAGCCGGGTTATGCCGGCGCGGGTAACGCATCGCCGCAGGAGGTCACACCATGCCGACCCTGTTGGAAAAGGCAGAACTGTTCCGAGCACTGCATCAGCGCCCCGGCGCCTTCATCATCCCAAACCCCTGGGACGCAGGCACCGCACGGTTGCTCGCGGCGATCGGATTCGAAGCCCTCGCCACCACCAGCCTCGGCCTCGCCAACATGCTGGGAAGCACGGGGGCGAGCTTGCGGGCGATGATCGAGAACGGCCGGATCATCGCCGAGGCGACCGACCTGCCCGTCAGCGTCGACCTCGAGAATGGCGGCGGGGATGACCCCAAGGCTGCAGCGGAAGCGATCCGGCTCGCCGCCGAAGCCGGCGCAGTCGGAGGCTCGATCGAGGACGCGACCGGCAACCGGCAGCAGCCGATCTACGACTTCACGCTGGCCGTGGAACGGGTGCAGGCCGCGGTCGAAGCCGCCCGGTCGTTGCCATTTCCCTTCACCCTGACCGCGAGAGCCGAGAACTTCCTTTACGGTCGCAGGGACCTCGACGACACCATCCGCAGGCTGCAGGCCTTCGAAGCCGCCGGCGCCGACGTGCTGTACGCGCCGGGCCTTTACGATCTTGCGACGATCCGTGCCGTGGTGTCGGCACTGCGCAAGCCATTCAATCTGGTGATGGGCTTTGCCGACCCGACGCTCACCGTCGCGCAATTGTCGGAAGCCGGCGTGAAGCGCATCAGCGTCGGCGGCGCGCTGTCGCGGGTTGCGCTTGCCGCCTTCCTTCGCTGCGCCGACGAGATGAAGAACAGGGGGTCCTTCACATTCGTTCGCGACATGGCGCCGATCATGGATCTGCGCCAGGCGTTTGCTCAGGCTTCCTTGTAACCGTATTCCGGCACGTTGCCGCTGGCCCCGTAATATTTGTACGGCAGGAATTTGCCGGACATCGTGATCTTGACGCGGTCGCCTTTCGGATTGGGCAGGCGCTCCATCACCATGTCGAAATCGATTGCCGACATGATGCCGTCGCCGAACTGCTCCTCGATCAGCGCCTTCCAGGCCGGACCGTTGATCATCACGAGCTCGTAGAAGCGGTAGATCAGCGGATCAGTCGGCGGCATCGCAATGCCCTCGCCGCGCATCGGGGTTTCGTTCAGCATCGCGACTTCGGATGTCGACAGGCCGAACAGCTCGCCGGCGTTGGCCGCCTGCGGCTTGGTCAGCTTCATCTGGCCGAGAACGGCGCCGACGATCAGCACCTCCGAATAGCCGCCGATCTTTTCGCAGATGTGTTTCCAGCTCCAGCCCTTCTCGCGCTTGATGTCGAGCAGCTTCTCGGTGAGGTCGGATCGTTTCATGTTTGGTCTTCTCCCTGAAGTGAACGTTAACGCGCGGCCGCCGGTGCCGAGCCGGTCTCGACCGCCTTCGGCCGCAAGACGAGCGTCGGATCGGTCCGTCCGATCCTCACCACCGGCACGTTGCGGGGGTCGTGTCCGGGCACGTCTGATGCGAACGTCCTCGAGCGGCTGACCAGAAAATCGACGATGTGATTGCGCAAGGCGTAATAGAGCGGGTGGCGATGCAGATCGGTGCGGCCGCGCGCCTTCGGCAGCGGATTCTCCACGATCTCGGCGAGCACGGCGCCGGGCCCGTTGGTCATCAGAAAAATCGTGTCGGCAAGATAGATCGCTTCATCCACATCATGGGTGATCATGAAGGCGGTCTGTCCCGTTTCCAGGCAAATGCGGCGCACCTCGTCCTGCAGCGTGCCGCGGGTCAGCGCGTCCAATGCCGAGAACGGCTCATCCATCAGCATGATCTTTGGACTGATCGACAGCGCCCGTGCAATGCCGACGCGCTGCTTCATGCCGCCGGACAATTCCGCCGGACGCTTGTGCTCGGAACCAGTGAGCCCGACCAGGTCGATGAAGGATCTTGCATGCGCCCTGGTCTTGGCGCCGCTCCAGTTGCGCCATTTCGAGGTGACCGCGAAGGCGACGTTGCCGAGCACGGTGCGCCAGGGCAGCAGCGCGTGGCTCTGGAAGATCACCGCCCGATCGAGGCTCGTGCCGTCGATCGCCTGCCCGTCCACGATCACGACGCCCTCGCTCGGTTGATCGAGGCCGGCGAGGATGTTGAGCACCGTGGTCTTGCCGCAGCCGGAATGGCCGATCACGCAGGCGAACTCGCCGCGCCCGATCGACAGCCAGAGATTTTCGAACACCGTGGTGGCGCCGGAAGCGCCCGCATAGCGCTTGGCGATGCCTTCGACGGAGATGAACTTTTCCGTCATGGCGCACTCTCTTGCCAAGCATGCGGTGCGCCCCCTCTCCCCGCTTGCAGGCCGCGAGCGGGGAGAGGTGAAGCAGCAGCCATGCTCGTGCCAGACATCACGGCCCCTACTCCGGAAACGTGACGGCGCGCGCGCAGCGCGCCAGGACCTGGTCGAGCAGCATGCCGACCAGCCCGATCAGGAGAATGGCGATGATGACATTGGTGATCGAGAGGTTGTTCCACTCGTTCCAGACGAAGTAGCCGATGCCGGTGCCGCCGACCAGCATCTCGGCCGCGACGATGACGAGCCAGGCGATGCCGATCGATATCCGCATCCCCGTCAGTATGGTCGGCGCCGCGGCCGGCAGGATCACGGTGAAGGCGCGCCTGACCGTGCCGACCTCCAGCGTGCGCGCGACATTGATCCATTCCTTGCGTACGCTCGCAACCCCGAAGGCGGTGTTGAGCAGCATCGGCCAGACCGAGCAGATGAAGATGACGAAGATCGCAGACAGCCCGGAATCCTTGATGGTGTAGAGCGCAAGCGGCATCCAGGCGAGCGGCGAGATCGGCTTCAGGATCTGGATGAACGGATCGAGCGCGCGGCTGATCAACGGCGACATCCCGACCAGGAATCCCAGCGGAATGGCAACGAGCAGGGCAAGGAGATAGCCGGCGCCGACGCGTGCGATGGAATAGCCGAGCTGGATGCCGAGCCCCTTGTCGTTCGGCCCGTTGTCATAGAACGGCCGCTTCAAATGCTCCCACAGCTTTGCGCCGACGTCGGCCGGACCGGGCATCGCCGATTTGCCTTGGGTGGCGGTCGCGCCCATCAGCTTCGCGTATTCCGGGCTCATGTTGGTCGCGGCACTGCCGCCGCGCGTGGCGATGTGCCAGACCGCGAGGAAGATGGCGAACAGCGCAATCGAGACGATTGCTGCGCGAAGGCGGAGGCTCATCTCCCTCCCCCGAAAACTGCCGAGCGAGAGCACCATGCGCTCCCTCTCCCCGCTTGCGGGGCCGCGCGAGCAAGGGCTCGCGCTGTGAGGGTTGGGGTGAGGGGGACTCTCCAAGAGCGCGGTCTGCGCAGAGCCGCCCTCACCCGGATCACGCGCATTGACGCGCGACCCGACCTCTCCCCGCAAGCGAGTGGAGAGAGAGCAGCGGTCTTGCTCACGATGCCTTCCTGATCTTGAAGCCCGAGAGATAGTCCTCCGGCTTGTCGGGATCGAAGGTCTTGCCCATCACCGCAAACGACTTGTACGCGGTCGCGGGCGGTCTCAGCCCCATCTCTTCCATCACCCTGTGGGTGTCGGTTGCGAGATAGACCTGCTCGGCCACCGCCTTGTAGTCGACATCGCCCTTGATCTGGCCCCAGCGCTTCATCTGCGTGAGCATCCACACCGCGAAGGACTGCCAGGGGAACGGATCGAAGTCGACGCGCTTGGGATCGGACTTGATGCCGCCGAGCCCGTCGGCATAGGTCCCGGTGAGGACCTGCTCCAGCACCGTCACTGGCGCATTGATGTAGTTCGCCGGTGCGATGGCTTCGGCGATCTGCTTGCGGTTCTCGGCCTTCGCGGCATAGGCGGTGGCATCGACGATCGCACGCGTCAGCGCCGCAAAGCTGTTCGGCGATGAGGTGATGAACTCGCGGCTGGCGGCGAAGCTGCAGCAGGGATGGCCGTCCCAGATCTCCTTGGACAGGATATGCAGGAAACCGACACCGTCATAGATCGCGCGCTGGCAGATGTTGTCGGGCGCGAGGAAGCCGTCGATGTTGTCGGCGCGCAGGTTTGCGACCATCTCCGGCGGCGGCACCGAGCGTAGCTGCACATCGGTGTCGGGATCGAGCCCGTGCTCGGCGAGATAATAGCGCAACAGATAATTGTGCATCGAATAGTCGAACGGAATGGCGAACTTCATGCCCTTCCAGTCTTTCGGGTCACGCCTGTCCTTGTGCTTGAGCGCCAGCGTGATCCCCTGCCCGTTGATGTTCTCGATCGCCGGCACCGCGAACGGGATCGGCTGTGCGCCCAGTCCCAGCGAAATCGCGATTGGCATCGGCGCCAGCATGTGGGAGGCGTCATATTCCCTGTTGATGGTCTTGTCGCGGATCACGGCCCAGCCGGCGGTCTTGACCACTTCGACGTTGAGGCCGTGCTTGGCGTAGAAGCCGAGCGGCGCCGCCATGATGATCGGGGTCGCGCAGGTGATCGGGATGAAGCCGACCTTGAGATCCTTCTTCTCCGGCACGGCCTCCGCGAACGCCTCGGTCGCGGTCTTCAGCGGGAAGAACTGCGACAGCGCAGCGAGCGCCGTCGATGCGCCGA
>Ga0210399_10005146_pt1 | contig 10173 bp, 6 predicted proteins | sample IncBWC14MmetaG_FD_150865 | JGI IMG/M metagenome (GOLD analysis project Ga0210399, IMG submission 150865) | Forest soil microbial communities from Barre Woods Harvard Forest LTER site, Petersham, Massachusetts, United States - Inc-BW-C-14-M | ecosystem: Environmental > Terrestrial > Soil >...
TCCCCGCGGAGGGAATTTGCGAGCGAAGTCCGCGATGCCTCTGCTAACCTGTCACAACATTTTCTGAAATCGGTTCGGACATCGAGATGAAGCGCTGGAAAATCATACTGGCGGTTTTGATCGCGGTCGCCGCGCTCGGAATCGTCTACGGTTCGGCCGTAATCCGCGGGGGATTCAGCGCGGTCGATCAGCCCTCCGCCTTCGAAAAAGCCCTGGCGCGATCGGTAAGAAATTGGGGGATCCCCCGCGCGGCGCGCGAGCAGAAAAACCCGTGGTCGCCGGCGTCAGACGTTCTGGAAGAAGCGAGGGAAGACTTCACCAATCATTGCGCAGGTTGCCACGGCGAAAACGGCAAACCTCAGACGGGGATCGGCCAGAATCTCTACCCCAAGGCCGCTGACCTGCGCGGCCCGGAAACGCAGAATCTCACCGACGGCGAAATCCACTACATCATTCAGAACGGGGTGCGGCTCAGCGGAATGCCGGCGTTTGGAAACCCGCGCGGCAGCCAGGACGACAATAGCGCCTGGAAGCTGGTGCTCTTCATTCGCTCGATCGCGCAGGCATCGCCGCGGGAAGCCGCGGAACAGCGCGCGACGGCTGCTTCCGCCCGTTACGTGGGCTCCGTCGCCTGCCAAAAGTGCCACGCGGAAATCTACGAGCGCTGGAAGCGAACCCCGATGGCCAACGTGGTGCGCGATCCACGCGAGCACCCGGAGGCGATCCTTCCGAATCTTGCCACGAACAACGTCAGCCCAAAATTCACGAAGGATCAGGTCGCCTTCGTCTATGGCAGCATCTGGAAGCAGCGCTACTTCACGAAGATCGGCGACGATTATTTTCCGGAGCCCGCGCAGTGGGATATCAGCAATAAAAAATGGCTTAAGTACTTCGCGCCCAACGGCGGCGACTGGTGGGCGGCGCTCTATCCTCCGGACAACATGAAACGCCCGACGGGGCCGACGTGCGACGGCTGCCACTCTGTCGACTACAATATTCAGACCAAACAGGTGGCGGAGTGGAACGTGGGCTGCGAGAAATGCCACGGGCCGGGCAGCGCGCACGTCGAGCACGCCACTCGCGACAACATTTTGAACCCCGGGCGCATGGATTTCGTCAGCGCGAACGATTCCTGCATCCAGTGCCACTCGCAAGGGCGGCCACTGACCAATCCCATCGAGGGAAAGTATTACGACTGGCCGGTGGGCTATCACGTCGGGCTCAATTTGCGTGACTACTGGCAGTTGGAAGATCACAAGCTCGGTGAACTGACCTTTACGCATTTCCCCGAAGGCACCGCGCACAAGAATCGCATGCAGGGGAACGACTTCGTGCAGAGCGTGATGTACCGCCGCGGCGTGACGTGCTTCGACTGCCATGACGTTCACGGCACGAAGAACTACGCGCAGCTGCGCAAACCGGTCGACCAGATTTGCCTCGATTGCCACGGGCCCGGTTCACGCAACGGCCCCCGCGAGGCCACGCTGACGGCGCACACCCACCACAAGGACGGTTCAGCGGGCAGCCAATGCGTGGCTTGCCACATGCCCAAGATCGAAGCGGAGATTCCCGGTGTGTTTGTGCGGGCCCATACATTCGGGTTTATCCCACCGGCCATGACGGACAAATACAAAATTCCGAATGCCTGCACCTCCTGCCATGCGGACAAAACCACGGCGTGGGCGTCGGACGCCTTGCGCCATTGGCCGGGAGAATCGCCCTGGCAAGATGAGTGAATTCTTAGCTTGCCCTTCAGGCGCCCTTCAGGTTAAACGAATAGGATTGCGGCAGGGGTGAACCGCATTTCTGAAAAGTTTCTTAAACACATTCGGGGAAACCTGAAAGGTTTTGGTTGCGTCCATGCGCTGAGGGGCCCATTGAATGAAACGTATTTTCGCAGCTCTAATTCTATTCGCATTTTTTAGTCTTCCCGCGCACGGCCAGGTGGCCGGCGGAGCGATTACTGGCACTGTCACAAGCGAGTCCGGCGCGCCGGTACCGGGCGTCCAGATTTCCGTGAAAGAAGTCAGCACGGACCTCACGAGAAATTCCACGACCAACGCCGCCGGCCTTTACAACGTCCCCGATCTCTCCGCCGGAAGTTTTGAGATGACGGTGTCCGCGCCCGGATTCGTTACGCAAGTGTGGACCACCATCACGGTCACGGCGGGCGTCGAGCGCATACTGAACGTCGTCTTGAAAGCCGGAAAGCCTGAGCCGGCTGTGCGTGTGGTCGCGCCGCCCGCGCTCGTCAGCGAGCCGTGTCCCTCCACCTGCGGAAGCGCCAATTCCTCCACCGTGCGCGACACGCCGTTGAACGGGCGCGACTGGGCCGCGCTCGCCACGCTGCAGGCGGGTGTCTCCTCCGTGCAAAACGGCAGCGCCAGCGGTGGCGGCAACATGGATCGCGGTTTCGGCGCGGCCGTCAGCATTTCGGGATCGCGCCCAGATCAGAACGCGTACATTCTCGATGGAATCAGCATCAATGACTACGCCAACGGCGCGCCCGGCAGTGTTCTGGGCGATAACCTGGGAATCGACGCGGTGCAGCAGGTGGCCGTGCTCGGGAGCAACTACCCCGCGGAGTATGGACGAACGTCAGGCGGCGTGATCAGCGTCGAAACAGCCAAGGGGTCGGACGCATTTCACGGCTCGGTCTATGAGTTCCTGCGCAACAGCGCTCTCGACGCCCGGAATTTCTTCGATCCCGCGCAAATTCCTCCCTTCAAGCGCAATCAATTTGGAGGTTCCGGCGGTCTGCCGATCAAAAAGGGCCGCACATTTATTTTTGGGGATTACGAAGGCTTGCGGCAATCGCTGGGCGTCACAACCGTGGATACCGTACCCTCGCCTGACGCGCGAAACGGGCTGCTCACATTTTCGGACCCCTCTCAATTTCCCTCCGGTTGCACGCAGACGTCCCCGGGCTCGAACCAATGCCAGCTAACCGTGAATCCGCAGATACACACGTTCCTCGCCGCGAACTTCTTTCCCATGCCGACGTCCGTGGTGCCGGGCAGCAATATCGACGAGTACCGGTTTTCCGCTCAGGAAATCACCAACGAAAATTATTTCACCACTCGTTTTGACCACAAGTTCAGCGACCACGACAGCATCTATGTAACCTACATCCGGGATGACTCCAAGACGGTGCAGCCCGGAACCTTCGGGGAATTATTCTCCGACCTGGTCTCAAACCGCCAGGCGGCCACCGTCCACGAGCAGCACATTTTCAGCCCAACTTTGCTGAACGTCGTTCAAATCGGAGCCACTCGCGCCGTCGGCATCCAGGGCAAGGTCGATCATATTCTGAGCTCGTATCAGTCGGTCATGACCGGAGCAACCGGCCACGCCTACGCATTCGAACCGGGAGGATTCGCGGGAGATATTCAGAGCATCCCGGGAGTGACCAGCTTTTTGGGTGCGCCGACGGAGGAGGGATACATTCCATCCAGCCGCGCGCTCTACTGGACGACCTACCAGGGCGGCGATTACGTTGCGCTCACTCGTGGCATCCATTCCATGAAGTTCGGCGGCCAGTTTGAGCGGATGCAGGACAATGAGGTTTCCGCCAGCAACATCAACGGCCTTTTCCGCTTCGATTCCCTGGCGCAATTCCTGCAGAACCAGCCGTCGCTTTTCTCGGGAACGGGCACCCCTCTGCCGCTCGACATCGGAATCCGCGAAAGCTTGTTTGGCGTGTACGCCGAGGACGACATCAAGCTGCGAAAGACTCTGACGGTGAATGCGGGACTGCGCTACGAAATGTTGACGGTGCCGACCGAGTCACATGGACTGACCGCCGTTTTGCCGAATTTGGGATCGTCGCAGCCCGTTTGCGGCGTGAGCGCGTCGGGTTGCGCTGGCACAGGCCCGCTGTTCAAGAACCCCACCCTACGGGATTTTGAACCGCGTCTGGGATTTGCCTGGAATCCGCGAGGCGGGAAGACGCTGTTCCGCGGCGGCTTCGGAATTTTTGATGTGCTGCCACTCCCGTACGAATTTACCCTGACATTTCAGCGAACGGCGCCGTTCACCCGGACAATTGTGGGAGTAGACCCACCCGCCGGCTCGCTGACGATGGACCCTGTCAACGGATCTCTGGCGTACCAGAAATTCATAAAACAATCGAACACCAATCTTGCCTACTACCCTGACCCGAACCCAAAGCGCAATTACGTAATGCAATGGAATCTGAGTGTGGCCCAGGAACTGACGTCAACCTTGGCGCTCACGGTGGGCTACGTGGGGTCCCGCGGAGTGCACCAGCCGTATCGCGTGGACAACATCGATATGGTCATCCCGACAATACCCGCGGGTTCCCCGGGCTATGTCTGGCCGGCTCCCAATACGGCGCCGATCATCACCACGACCACGCCCGCGAGCTGCTCGGACGGCTCGACCCCGACGATCACGGGATGCCCCTGGCCCAAGCTCAACCCCAATTTTGGCCGGATCAACGCGACGCTGTGGCAGGCGAACTCATTTTACGACGCGATGCAAGTTGACGTGGCCAAGCGCATGAGCCGCGGCATCCAGTTCCACGTCGCGTACACCTGGGGCAAGAGCATCGACACGCTTTCGGCGACCGAAGCCGACGATGCTTTTCCGAACGGGATATTCAATCAGATCTTCTTCGATCAGAAAACGACGCGCGGGCTTTCCGATTTCAACGTGGCGCAGACTCTCGTCCTGAGCGCGACGTGGGAAATCCCCGGGCCATCGAAAGGCTCGAGGTTGCCGGAATGGGCCTTTGGCGGCTGGCAACTCGTGGGTCTCTACAAAGCCAGCACCGGGCAGCCGTTCACGCCAATTTTGGGAGGAGATCCCGCGGGCACAAGGCTGGATGAGACCGGCTTGGTTCCGAACATTGTTGCCGGTTGCAATCCGGTGAAGTCCGATTTCAAGAAAGATGCCACTCCCATTTATCTCAACGCGAATTGCTTCAGCCTGCCGGTGGCGACGCCGGCCATCGCGTCTCAGTGCCAGACCTTCGGGTTCGTGCCGGCGGACCCCTCCGCAACTCCGCCCGTGGCGGGAAATTCAGGGATCGCCGGCACGTGCGCGAATCTTCGCGGGAATCTTGGCCGTAACACCGTGATCGGACCGGGCCTCTCGAAGCTCGACTTGTCCGTGTTCAAGAACAACTATATCCGGCGCATTTCGGAGAGTTTTAATGCCCAGTTCCGCGCGGAGATTTTCAACATCTTCAACCGCGCGAATTTCGGCTCGCCGACAGACAACCTCACCGTTTTTGACCAAAACGGCGTGCAGCAGACCTCCACTGCGGGGCTCCTAACCGCCACGCAGACCACTTCCCGCCAGATTCAGTTCGCGCTGAAGTTGATCTGGTAAGTGGCTCGAGCGCTTCGTGTGCTGACGCCGTCAGTCCTCCAAAACAGTTTCATCTCGAAACAGTTTCTCCCGCGAAACTCGCCTGCCCGCAATCGCCGCACCCGGCGCCGCTCTGCTATAGTTTAAACTTGGCTTGTATTTTCCTGGTGCGCGGACCACTGGGATCACGTGGTCGGGGACAAGTTTATGCAAGACATTCAAGAGTGGTTGCCGCGATCGATCGTCTGCCTGAAGGACTACAGCTGGCACAAGTTCGCTTCCGATCTGCTCGCGGGCATCACGGTGGGCCTCGTGGCGTTGCCTTTGGCAATGGCGTTTGCGATTGCTTCGGGCGTCGCGCCGCAATCGGGATTGTATTGCGCGATCGTCGCGGGATTTTTGATCTCGGCGCTGGGCGGCTCGACCACGCAAATCGGCGGGCCGACGGGCGCGTTCGTCGTGGTCGTGTACGGAATCGTGGTGCGCTATGGCCTCGACGGCTTGTTCATGTGCACTCTGATGGCGGGCGTGATGCTTGTGATTCTCGGCGTCACGGGACTCGGCACGGCCGTGAAGTACATTCCGCGCCCCGTGGTCGTGGGCTTCACCAACGGGATCGCGGTGATCATCGCCAGCACGCAGATCAAGGATTTCTTCGGCCTCAAGATCGACAAGGTTCCGGGAGATTTCCTGGCGCGCATGGAAGTTCTGGCGCGAAATTTCCGGACACTTACGCCCGCGGCAACCATCCTCGGCGTTCTGGCCTTACTGACGATCCTCGCGTGCATGCGTTACCTGAAGCGCGTGCCGGGCTACATCATCGCGCTGTTCGCGGGAACGGCGCTCGTCGTTTGGCTGAAGCTTCCCGTGGAAACGATTGGCACGCGCTTTGGCGGAATTCCCTCCGGCTTCCCCGGAATCAAGATTCCGCAGTTCCGCGCGGACTTGCTGAGGCCGCTGATTCCTCCGGCGATTACGGTCGCGATGCTCGGCGCGATTGAATCACTGATGTCAGCGGTCGTTTCCGACCGCATGAGCGGGACAAAGCACAATCCCAACGTCGAGTTGGTCGGCCAGGGCGTGGCCAACATCATGTCGCCGCTCTTCGGCGGCCTGCCCGCCACCGGAGCGATCGCGCGCACCGCGACGAACATCCGGTCCGGCGCGAAGACACCCGTCTCGGGCATGGTTCACGCGCTCACGCTGCTGGCGATTGTGCTCTTTGCCGCGCCGCTCGCGCGATTCATTCCACTTTCGGTGCTCGCGGCGATCCTGCTCGTCGTTTCCTACAACATGGGCGAGTGGCGCGAAATCCCCGAACTGCTGAAGCTGACTCCGCTCGAAATCGGCACGTGGCTGGTCACGTTCGCGCTCACCGTCTTTGCCGACTTGACCGTGGCCGTCGAGACCGGAATGATCCTCGCGGCGCTCGTCTACATTCGGAAGGTCACGGCCACGACGACGGTCTCGCAGGTCACCGACGAATATCTCCGCGAAGGCCAGGTGCACATTCTGCAGCACAAGGAAATTCCGTCCTACGTCACCATCTTCCGCATCCACGGACCATTTCTCTTCGGCGCCACGGACAAGGTCGAGGAAATCGTCCGCAAGCTTCCCGAGCTTCCTTCCATCGTGGTGCTGCGTCTCCGCAACATGACGGCGATCGACGCCACGGGCTTGCAGGCCCTCGAGGAATTGGCCGACGCCGTGCACGAGTCCGGCCGCGGCCTGATCCTTTGCGGCGCCCGCGAACAGCCCGCCCGCCTCATGCATCAATCGGAGTTTGAGGAGCACGTCGGCGCGGGCAATATCAGCCCGAGCATCTCCGTGGCGTTGGAGCGCGCGAAGGTTTTATATCAGGAGATCGAACAGAGAAATCTTCAAGCGGTGGGCGATGCCGCGCAGCCCTCTTAACGTTTAGGCAGACGAATGAGCGAACGTCCCGAGCAGGGATATGAATCGAGGGTCTAAGTGCAGGGACTCGCTTTCGTGTTTCAGGAATTGCTGAGGATCGGAAGCTGACTTCAAAGCATAGCGAACGTAAGACATCCGCATGAGTTCGATCGCGTGAGCGAGGTCGGCTTCGCTGTGAATCCGGAACGTGGTCCAGCCGGAGTTCGGAACCCAGCGGTGTCCTTCGGCCTGGCCTTCCTTGATCAATGCATCGCGAACCGGCCGTGGGAATGGGATGTCAAGCGTCCCGTTGCTGTGCAGGTGGCCGATTTCCGCCTTCCCAAATCTGAATTCCTTGCCGCCGAAGCGATGCGGGTGGACGGAAACGTTCGGCCACGCGGAAACTGCGTCCTCAAGCTCTCTCAGGTAGCCCATCTTCCAGCTCCTACACGTATTCGATGACCATAAGTCGAATTCGGCTCGATTGAAAGGCTTTCCTTACCAGAGCAACTCCCGCTTGTCCGCGGCAGTAGGACCCGGGTATCGCTGTCCCTGTTCTGGCCTTCCGAGCAGTTGCCGTTTAAGCCCCCGCGATTCAATCTCTAAGGCAACGGTTGAGGGACGGTCCCCAGCGCGGTATGGCGCCAGGAGGGCCCAAGGCTAGAAGCAGCCACAGCCCAGCCAGTGGAGGACGATACATGATCCAAGTCGAGGCTTTTCAAGAGTTTCGCACCGGCCTCGCATTCCTGCGAGGAGGCGATGCGATCAAGGCCATGCCGCATCTCAAATCCGCGCTTGAAGACGAACCAGCCAATCCTTTCTATATTTCCTATATGGGAGTAGCCCTCGCGGCCACGGAACAGAAGTGGGCCGAAGCGGAGGAGCTATGCCGGTCGGCCATTCGCATGAGCCGCCGCCAGGCCCAGCTCTACCTGAATCTCGCCGAGGTCTACATCGCGGCGGACCGCAAGCTCGACGCCGCGGACACCCTGGTGCGCGGGCTGCGCTACGCTCCGCACGATAAGCGCCTGAAGATCGGCCTCGATCGCCTGGCGATTCGCCGGCCGCCCGTGCTGGGGTTCTTGCCGCGGACGCACTCCGTGAATCGCAACCTCGGCAAGCTGCGGCATTCAGCGTTGCAGCTCCTCGAGTCATTCTAAGTCGCCCAACTTCACGTGGTCCCGCTCAACGGCAAGCGGGCGATTGCGCCGGCAAGCGCCCGGCGTTATGATCGCTCGGTGATGCAACGTAAACTTGGCATCTTTGCATACGCGGACGAAAGAAATTGTCCCGTCTGCGGCAGCGACCACGTACACCGCACCAAGCGCGGACGCCTGCTGGAATTTTGGGTTCTGCTCTTCCTCCCTTACCGGCCGTATCGCTGCGGCAAATGCCGTCAGCGCTTCTACGGTCCGAAGCACATGCCGCGAACAGAAAAGCTCGAAGATCCGGACGCGGTCTTCAAGCCATAGACCGGCTGGCCGGCTCGGCTTCGCTTCGCCAGTTTGGAAGGCCCTGCCTCAGTTTTTCGCTCCGCACGCCTGCCGTACTATCAACGCATCTGTATAATGGCCGCCGATGGAGATGGATTTCCTCGCGATTCCGCGCTGGTTGTTCGGACCGAGTGACGCGCGCCCAGAGTATCTGGTCTCGCGCTGGCTGTTTCTTCGCGCGCTCGGGCTGATTTTTTTCTCCGCGTTTTATTCGCTCATTTTCCAGATTCGCGGGTTGATCGGACCGAACGGAATCCTTCCCGCTCGCGACTACCTGATGGAAGTGGCGCGCGTATTCGGCAGCGCGCGGTTCTGGTACGCGCCCACTTTGTTTTGGATCTCGTCGAGCGACCGCTTCTTGATGGCGGTTTGCATTGTCGGAATCGTTGCGTCGCTCTTGCTTGTGGGAAATATCGCGCCTCGCGGCATGCTCATCGTTTGCCTCGCCGCATTTCTCTCCTTTATCGCGGCGGCACAGGATTTTGCCAGCTATCAATCCGATGGAATGCTGCTGCAGGCCGGCTTCATCTGCCTATTTCTTTCGCCTCCCGGATGGAGGCCGCGCTGGGGCGAGGCTCATCCGCCTTCTCGCGCGAGCCGTTTCCTGCTGATCTTCCTGATGTTCTGCATCTATTTTGAGTCGGGAGTGGCGAAAATTCGGGGAGGCGATCCGGAATGGCGCGATTTCACCGCCATGGATCAGTATTACCAAAACGGTCCGCTGCCGACGTGGATCGCGTGGTACGCGCATCAATTGCCCCACGGGTTTCACCAGGCGACAGCGGTTCTCACGCTCGCGCTCGAGCTCGTGGTGATCTTCGCCATCTTTCTCCCGCGGCGGACGCGCATCGTCCTGTTCTTCGTACTGACCGCGTGGCAGGCGGGAATCATCCTGACCAGCAACTACGCCTTCCTCAATTACATTGTGCTGGCGCTCGGAGTCTTGCTTCTCGACGATAAATTTCTGAGCCGGTTTCTGCCGCGGGCGCTTCGCGAGATCACTGCCCCCGCGACCGGTGAGGAGTCGCCAATTCCGGCGTCGGCTGCGGCCGCCATACCCACATGGCGAGAGTACCTCAGCCTTTCGACGGAAGGCGTCTTTCTCACCTGGATTTTCTACGCCTCGTCTGCTCTGCTCGTTTTCATGCTCGTGCCGTCGGCGCCGCTGCCGACGAGCCCGATCCGCGCCCTCGAACCGTTTCGCTTCGCCAACGAGTTCGGCCTGTTCGGAGTGATGACGCGCGCCCGATACGAGCTTGAATTTCAGGGCTCGCGCGACGGCCAGAACTGGACTCCCTATCCCTTCCGCCATAAACCCCAGGACATTTACAAACCGCCTCGGATTTACGCGCCGTACCAGCCACGCTTTGACTGGAACTTATGGTTTGCCTCGCTGGGCGGCTGGCGGGAATCTCGCTTCGTCCTGAACGTGGAAGAGCGCCTACTCGACAGC
>Ga0210399_10005149_pt1 | contig 10170 bp, 30 predicted proteins | sample IncBWC14MmetaG_FD_150865 | JGI IMG/M metagenome (GOLD analysis project Ga0210399, IMG submission 150865) | Forest soil microbial communities from Barre Woods Harvard Forest LTER site, Petersham, Massachusetts, United States - Inc-BW-C-14-M | ecosystem: Environmental > Terrestrial > Soil >...
GCGGCGAAGCTTACCGAAAATCCGAATAAGAGGCGATGATATGAAAATCAGTGAAACCAAGCGGCTTTCGCATCTTCTCGAAAAAGCAGACCTTACCCTTAAGCAAGAGTGGCGAATCCGTGACTTTATCAACGATGTGGAGGACCGGGCGTTTGCCGAGGGGTATCGATATTTCTATAAGCTTTCGCTCGGAGGGAAAAATGCGAAATAGTCTGCGGACGCACGGAACGACCATTGCCTACCGTGACGGCATCATGGCTTGCGACAGCCAATGGACTAGCGCGGAAATGGTTCTGAGTTCTGCCTGCAAAATCGAGAGGCTCCCAAGCGGTGCGCTGTACGGCGCGAGCGGATACACAGACGACCGGGAACTAAAGCTCTTGATTTCTGGCGTCAAGAAAGAAGAGGACCTTCCGCTAGCCTCGGTCCTTGAGAAAATCTCGATTGAATGCCAAGCGCTGCTGATACTGCCTAACGGAAGGGTTCTGCGGATTATGACCGGCGATAATGCCGAGGTATGCCCGATTGAGGCGCCCTTTGCCGCGGTCGGCAGTGGGCAGGGTATCGCGCTCGGCGCAATGGCGCACGGCGCTTCGGCACTAGAGGCCGTCACTATCGCCTGCGATTTGGACATCTACACGCGTCGGCCGGTTCACAGTTTGACCCTAAAGAAAGGCAAAAAGAATGGAAAGCGGATTTAAGGAAAGCATCTCGCGCAAGTTGCGGGACAAGCGCCTCGAACGACACGCCGCAAGGCTCCGCGTATGGCGGGACATCATGAGCGGAAAGCGTCGCATGCGGCCTAACGCGACGGTCGGCGCGGGTAAAGCGAAAGTGGTTCCGGCAAAGAAGGGAAAGAAATGAGCAACTACTTCGTTATCAGAGATGGCATTCTACAGACCCCATACGAGCGACTAGAGAATGCAGAAATGGCCGCCCTATCAAAGACGAAGGGCGACGGCCTTGCTTATATCATCTTGCAGCAGGTTAGCATAGCAACGCCTGTCCAAATCTCAGCCAAAATCGAGAGGTTTAGAGAATGAGCAACGTTAGAATCGTAAGCGGTAGGTGGGTTTTCGACGAGCGCGGGCGCGAGGTGGTCCGGGTTCTGTACCTTCGCGACGGAGTGTCACGCGTGGTCTATGCGGCAAGCATGAGTGCAACCGACGTTACCGCGGCAATCGATGGAGATGCATCATGAGGTTTGAACAGGACGAACTAAACGACATAGCGCTATATCACGGCTGGCGCACCGTCGTGCAGCACCTTGACGGGGCTCTTTCCTACGAGGCTGAATTGAATGGCAAATGGGACACAGTGACTTGGACTCATGTAATTGAGGCATTACAACTATGAGACCGGAAATAGGAAGCTATTGGAAAGACGGCATCGGAAGATGCTACCGCGTAGAGGGCATACTAGACGAATCGGGCGAGGCATACGTGCGACCGGTCCGGCCGACCGGAACGTTCTTTCCGTTCCGCGATTTCGGCGACCGTCTTGTGGAGGAAACATGAACTACGAATGGGACATCTTGCGGTCGTTTCACGAAATTGGCGAGCCATACGTTAGGCCTGTGAAGCCAATTGAAACTAATGAAAAGAGGATTGAGGCCCTTGAAAAGAGGGTTCAAGAGCTTGAGGACGCGAGTTGGCGGAATGGATGGGAATCGAAATGAACGGATATTACGACATTGAAGACGGCCAGATTCACCCGCAGCGCCGGCGCGACATGGAGAAAATGGAGGAGCTTGGTGAGGAGCTTCGCATAGTCAATGCCAAGCACAAGGCGATTGGCGCGAGGCTACAGGAGCTTGTGATTAAAGTGACGGGTATCAACAGAGTTCACTAAATATAGGAGATGAACATGGGAGCAATATTAATGGGTGCAATATTCGAACCAGAACCGCGCTCGCGGTGTCTAGACGAGGCAAAGGCGGCTATATGCGGCGACCGCGACCTTGCCTACGGGCAGCCTGAGGACAATTTTGCCCGCATAGCGACCATGTGGAACGCGTGGTGGGATGTGCGCCAATCCGGGCCGTTCGATAGTGCCGACGTGGCAATCATGCTCGGGCTCATGAAGGACGCGAGGCTGGCAAACAACAAGCAACACCCCGATAGCTGGCGCGACAAGGCCGGCTATGCCGCCTGCGGATATGAAATAACGGAGGGCCTATGACAATCAACGGAAGCGCTTGGGGCGTGTTGCACGACCTGCAAAACGGCGAGGCGGACGAATGTGTCACGCTATGCCAAGCGGGTTGCATGAACGGGCTCGTTTACACGGTGCATGAATTTTGCCTGCGGTCGGCCGACTGCACGGAATGCGGCGGAAGGGGATGGGTATACAAATGACGACTGGCAAGCTTGCCGGCACAAGTAAAGATGGTTGGAAAAGGATGACGCTGCAAATGAGAACATTCGTGCTGTTGGAATTGCTACATGCCGCGCGAGGCGCCGAGGGTGACAGGAAGGCGGAACTCGCCAACGCGGCCGAAGCTCTGAACGCCGACATTAACGCGTTTCTGAAGCTACAGAGCGGTGACAACATGATGGCCATGGTCGGATCGTGGGCAGCAGGATACAGGCTCCTGGAAGGGCGGTAGAGGAGGGGTTCCCCTCCTCTTTTTTTTGATTTGACTGTGGCCTTTTTTGTGGCCTTTCGGACCGTAAAATGGCGTATGTTCACGTAATATTCCGTAGGTATAATTTTCTTGCTGCGCTCTAACACCCTGTTGATTCAACACAATTTTCGCCGATAACAGGGCACAATCAGAACCCAATCCAGCGGTTGGAATAGCCGTTCTGGGCGGTCTTGAAACACCTAACTTGTGCCCATTTCATCGGTGTTTCTTGCAATATTCACGGTGGCGCTGTGGCCGATTTTGTGGCCGGCCTTTGCGATGCGCTCCTCGTCGGGAGTCAGGAATTTGCAGTAACCCTCGGTCACGTTGATTGACGCGTGGCCCAGGCGCTTTTGTAGGTCGTAAATCGTGCGGCCGGAACGCAACCACTCGACCGCATGCAGGTGCCTCAAATCGTGGAACCGGAACCGGCGAAAGTCGGTATGCTTGCGGGCTAGCGCAGCGGCGAGCTTGGTGAATTGCGTCGCGACGTTGTTGTATCGCTCGCCGTTCCCGTGTGAGAACAGCAAATCGCCAACGGGCAGGGCGGAAAATATCTCAATGCCGCCGAATGGAACGAGATCCACAACGCGTAGCTTGTTGCCCTTGCCGACAACGGTCAGCGTCTTGGCGGTCAAATCAAGCTGACTGCGGCGCGCGCTAACGAGCTCGTCTTGCCGGCAGCCCGTGGCGACCGCGGCTCGTATCATGTCCTTAAGCATGCCTGGAGCGCGAGCAATGATGCGAGCAACGTCCTCGGGCTTCGGCAGCACGATAGGGTCGCGACGCTCGCGCGCGAGGTCTAGACGGCCCGGCACTGGATTGTCGGTTATCCATTCGTGTTGCTTCGCGAAATTCATGACGCTTGAAAGGGCGCCGAGGTCGCGACGTATGGTCGCATTGGTGGTTCCCCCTGCCTGTCGAGAACGGATAATCTCGACAACCAGTTTGCCGGTGACCTCGTCGAGGTATCGACCGGAAAGGAAGGGTTCGAGCATGCCGAGCGAAACGGCATACCGCTTGACGGTACTTGGGCTAACGTCAGTCGCAATCCATGTGGCCCAATCGGCATAGACCTCGGTGAAAGTGCGACGGTGTTCGCCAAAGTACGCCGCACCGACTAGGCGGCCGGTTTCAGCCGCGTACCGCTGCTTCGCAATCTTTGGGTCGTCAGTGCGTAACGACCACCGGTAGCGCTCGCCACGGACAATCTTTTTTCCCCATAGCGTGTCGCCACGCCAATAACAGCCGTGCGGGGGCTTTCGCATGCCTCGGACTCCTTGCGCTCGACAAGGCTCTTTAGCTTGTTCGGGTCAAATGTCCAATCGCGCCCAATGCGGGCGGCGCCCGGTATGCGGCCGAGCCTCGCCGCGTCCACTAGGGCTCGCGGTGAGAGGCCTAGCATGGGTGCAGCTTCAGTTTTGCTAATTCGGTTCATTATGGCTCCTTGATAGCCTAATAATTGGGTCAATCGGCTAAGCTTGTCTATATAACTTGCGTTATAGGTGACACCGTTTCTGACGCTCGTAAGCGGCAGAGGCTGTGTCACTCCCCCCTAAGAAACCGGCCTATGTCGCCTATTCGTCTAGCAGCGTGGCGGACGCCGTCCGAAACGTCCGCGGAATTGCCGCGCTCGGCCTTCATGTCGTTAGCTATAGCTTCCAGCTTATACGCCAGTCGGATAAGCTGCTCGGCGCGTCTTTTTCTACTCATTAGTTCAACCTATGTTGACTATATGAAGATGCTTCGCGGGTCGCGTGCGACGACCCTATAACATCGATAGCATAGTTGAGTGCGATGACAATCGGCACCCAAAGAATGAGCGCGATACACCAGTTAACCCAGTTAAACAGTCCCATCTAACGACTCCATTCCGGTTTGTGTGATGTACCAACGGCCGTCGCGTAGTACAGCTAGGCCACGGCTAGATGCCGTTTGGCCGGGTCGCACAACGTCGGACGCTGGCGCAGAGCCACCGCACATGTCGAGATATTCTAGGAAACTATGCTCTTGTTCGTTCATGTTTACTCCTTATAAGACGCTGTTTAGCCTCTCGTTTGCTTACTTTTGTTGCCAACTCAATGCCAAATAGGTTGAGCACAAGGCGCCGCATTGCGACGGCATCTATGCGCTTGTCGCTGTATGTGCGTCCTACTATCTCGCGAAAGGCGTATCTATCGTCGATAGCCTTTCGAAGGTCGGCTTCGTAGACGGGCGCCAGTCTCTTAAGAGCTTCGAATTGGGTGTTTCCACTAGAGTGCCAATTGGGATTGACCGTCATGACCAGAAACCCCCATCGGCCCGGCATAGCATTCCCAAGTCGGGGAACTCGATTGGACGCTCAAGCTCGTCGAGCAGAGTTTCATCATCTATCCGGCGCCAGTATGCCGGGGAGGATGATACGAACGAATGTTCATACCCCTCGACGTTGCAGGTAAAATACTCATTCATTGCGCAGTATCCTTTCCCAATCGGCCCGCAGTTCCGCGCGGGTCGGGTCGCGACCGAGCTTGGCTTTCAGAGCCTCCCAGATTGTGATTTGCTTTTTAGCACTGCTAGTGGGGTTCATAGCGCCCTCCTCTTTCGCGCATCAATCCATGACGGGCTAGGCGCTTTCTGAGGTGACTGCGGCGTCAACAGAAGGCCGATTGTCCAGCCCGATACTATTGAGAGGCATACTAGAATGATTGTCATGATTGATCCTTGTCGGATAGCCGTGCCATTTCGGCACCGCGGTTACCGTTTTTGTGATAGATATGGACCATTTTGATTCAACCTTCATTGTCAGTTATGGCGACGCGCGTCACAAAGCAACCGTTCGAATATACGTTATACCCGGCGCGCCCTTTGAATAGGGCGCTTCCGATATCGTCATACTTTCGGTTATGCTCGCCGATAGTTTGGTCATGCGCCGCGCAAGCGAGTGCCGGGTTATGCGCCAACACCGCACCCACAGAATGCCCACTGCTTGGGTCAAATATAGTGTATCGGTACATCATTCTACATCATCCTTCATGGTTGCCATGACACGTGTGACTAGCGGCCAAGCGCCGACCATGTCGATTATCTCTTGGTCTTGGCCGTCGTAGTCCTTGGGCAGTTTGCCAATCACCTCGAATACGAAAAAACCGGAATCGCCAAAATTGAACCTTCTAGAAACTTCCTCATACTCGCATTCAGGCTCGCCTGAGATACCGCGGCATATTAACGCGCAAGCGTGTTCCGGGTTATCGGCAAGTGTGTCGCCCCATATGAAACCGCTGTTGTTCTCGATTATGACATAGTGTTTCATTGCCGTTCCCCTTCAGCGTTGAAGGTGTCACCATTGTCCAGGTGTAACATACCATCGAACCAATCGCCCCAATGGCTGTCGGAGCCCCAGGCGATTGCGCCGCGGCAGTCCTCTGGCCATACGGTCATTTGACCGTGTGGTATTGTCCATGTCTCACAGCCTGCAACAAGCTCGGCGCGCTGGTCGAGTGCGCCTATGGTCTCGCGCACGTGTTCGAGGTTTTCTTTGGTTACCTTCACCTTCATTTTCGTTACTCCTTGTTAGAATGGACCGTGGTCCTCGCCGGTCAACTCGCGAAGCTTCGCACCATCAGCTTCAAGCGCCTCCATAAAAGCCTGCACTCGCCAGTGCGCGCATTCGTGCGACGGCGCGAGGAGTCGGCCGACCCTGAAACACTCCTGATAGCGCAGGTTATCAAGGGTTTCCGTGGCATCGTCGAGGTTGTCTGCGGTTTCCATAATCATCATTTTGTTTACTCCGTTTCGGACTGATATCCGTGATAGCCGCCTTGTGAGCGGCTATGGCTGATTTCAGAGGCCGTACATTGCGTTGGGGTTACACTGTAAGCAAGCGCGGTAGTGCATCCAATGCGACAACAGCAACAGGTATTGAGCTTTCGTCATTTCCGTTACTCCGTTTCCTGATTTCAGTTTGCGTGGTAGCAGTCTCCGACTTTGCGAACCAAGCGGGTGCGCAAGAGCGCGTTCATTAGGCCCTCGAATTGCTGCAACGTGCAGCCTTGGCCCATTAGCGCGGCGTACATCACGCCACCCGGCGCGCCTAGCGGGCCAGACGCTAGAACCGTATTAAAGAGCGCTTTGAGTACTTGGATTGTCGCTTGTTCTTTTGTCGTCATAGTTGTGCTCCTAAAACTGCTGCCTCGTAGATTGCGTCTCTTGTGCCGCGGTCGTTCACGGCGTTGGTCTCGCAAAAATGCTCGACAAGCTGATGCAAGCGAACTGCATTGCGCTCGCCACTAGCTTGCATCCATTCGAGCGCTAGGCGAGCTTCAAGAGGTAGGGTCATAGTCATTCTCCTTGCTGATATCCGTTCATGCCTCGGTTAAGAGGCATGGGCTGATATCAGGGAATTAGTTCAATCGACACTAGGTCGCGAAACGCGCCCTTGTTTGCATACAGGCGGTTCGCAGTATCCTCGGGTGCCTCGATGCTTGGATTGGCGTAAGTCTCTACCTCGTGCCGGCCGGCAGACGTGTTGAACACGGCGCGGTGAAGGTATGAGAAGCGGTAAGTCATAGTGGCTTCATCGAGTATCTTCAGCGTCTTCGCCTTTTTCATCTTCGTTTCCTTTGTGTTGGAAGGATTTCGGTGAGCCTTGAGAACTTGGTCCAGCTTAGCGTGTACTTGGTCAGACCGTTCCGGCCGCGTCTGCATCGTAAGCCTCAAGGCTCACCGAACCCCTTCCAGGGTTCTCACTCTCCCTACTCGACCCGCCGGCTCCTGCCTTATGGGTGGTTTCGGTTCAGGCCCCGGTCGCGGTCTCCGTCTGGTCTATGACGTCGCCGGGGTGGTTTCTTGTTCTCGTTTCTTATGAACCCAACATAGCACTATTTTGGAAGGCGTCAACTCCTAATTAGCAGCACTTTAAGCGAACTGTTAATGCGCTCTGCTTTTCCTTGCGAGTTCGATTGCCTTGCTCATTGTCTCTTTCGTCAAATATCTTAGGGTCGCCATTCGGCCACCCGCATTCTTGATTGTCTCGCAAATGGTCTTATCGACGTCACCGCAAAGGCGGACTAAATAATCCCACTGCTTCATGGTGCCTCGCTTGTTTTCCGGAACAAGCCACTCAGGATGAGGGTCGGCCTCGACTTTCGGCCGTGGCTTGTAGTCCAGCTTGCCAGTTCCGCCGCAGGCGAAACAAACGCCGTTTTCGATGTGCTTGAATGAAACTTGACCTGCGCCATTGCACTTAAAACAGGGAAAACTTGCCATTGTCGTTTTACTCCGTTTCAGTTTGAACAGACGCCGCGGCCGTGGTTTTTGCCGCCGCAAGAGCATTCGCATTTCATCACTCGCCCTGTTGCATTGACGCAACGGTCGTCGCACTCGTGCCTCGAAGCGAAGGACTTGTACTCAACCTTGCGGGTGGTCTTAATCCAGGTCTTGGTATCAAGGTCGTAACCAAAGGCACCGTCGCGGCGGTGGTCAACGCGGTCGAAAGTCACCACCCGGTCGGCCAAGTCGGCAAAGTATTTGATGTTTGCCATTTTCGTTTCTCCGTTTGTTTGGAAGGGTTTTGGTGAGAGGCACAAGTCCTACAGTTTACTGGTCAAGCCGAAGCGACCATCCAGGGACCGTTGGCGACGGTGCCTCTCGCCGAACTCCTTCCGGAAGGGTTTCGGTGAGCAGAACCGCTCTCGTGTCCGCTAGACATTGGCCCTAAGGGTTAGTTGCCTAACCGCGTCTGCTCAATTTCCGCGTAGGGCCTAGGTGACTTTGAGATTGCAGTTCCGCTCGCCGAACCCCTTCCAGGGTTCCGCCTCTTTCCGTCCTCCCGGGCTGCCTACATCAGCCCCCGAGGTGGTCGGGGAGGTTGGTACTCGGGGGCGGTCTGCGTTTGGTCTATGACGTCCCGTCGAGCCGTTTCTTGTTTCCGTTTCTTATGAACCCAACATAGCACTATTTTGGAAGGTGTCAACTCATAATTAGCACTTTACCAAAAAAAGAGCGCACTGTTAATGCGCTCCTGAAAAGTTGCAGTTCACCCGGTCTCATTACGCCCTCAGACGCTCTATCGTGTGTTCCAATGCCAACCCCCGTCTTGTCGCCCTTAACGCTATTGCACGTCGGGCAGAGCAGTTGAATGTTTTCTGGCCAATTACTGCCGCCCTTTGAGAGGGGAACAATATGGTCATTGTGTTCGCCGCTTTTTTGAAGAGAAACCCGGCATATGGCGCACAAGCCGCTTTGCGCGCCCCGAATTCGGGCGATATCCGCGGCGTTCCAACGACCTTTCAGAGCCCAACTTTTTAGCCAAACTTGCGTAACGATACGCGTTCCGCTTTTCGTCTTGTTCCGCTACTGCTTTACACCCATTGCACTCGCAAAACGACCACGTCATTTTTTCAAATCTCCTATTTGGCCGCTATATAGGAGCGCGCACCGGCAGGCAACAGCTCCAAACTGGTGGTATCATTAGGCCGGTGGTAACAGGATGCCACAAGTATAAGGATACCACTAGATACATGTGATGGTTGCGTAAACGAATATTTATCACAACTTGTTGTAGACCTGTTCCGCAAGCCGAGGATTGAAAGCGACGACGCCTACCGCTCGCCGGTTGCTCTTACAGGTATAAGGATACTTGTTTCCCGTTCTGTTCCAAATTTCTCCATAGACTAGTTCAAACTTCGTATATATATTATATATACAGTAGTAAAAAGGAGGGGGTAGGAAGGAAAGAAAAAGCAGGTGGGGTTCCCCACCTGCTTCGCGAGTTGTGCTTTAACAAAATGCAATTTTAATGACTGCGACACATTGCCGCTATAGTTTTCTTATGCGCTTGTTGAATGGATGGGACCTCATAGGCTATTATTACGTTAATGGCACAAATTGCGTCAAGAGGAGTTCCCATGCGGCTTTTAGCATTTCTGCTTGTTGCCTTAGCATTCCTCGCGTCTCCCGTCCGTGCGCACGTTGTCCATGAAGACCTCGGCGGGGCGATTGAAGCCTATGAGAACGTCCTTCACCGCTTGCTTGAGACGCATGAACCTATCGCCATTGACGGCGAGTGCACGTCTGCCTGCACCATCATTGCTCTCGGTCTGCCGCGCGAACAGGTTTGCGTTACGCCCAACGCGATGCTTGGCTTTCACAACGCCTACAAGGCGACCGAGGACGACGACGGCAACTTGTTTCCGTTTGCTCGCGACGCATACGGCTTTCCGGTCGGCGATATCGAATACACCAAAGCGGCGCTTACCAAGTACTACCCTGCGTCAATCAAGACGTGGATTAAGCGCCACGGTGGCTTGCATGCTTGGGTTCTGTACCTACGCATGCCCGAGTTGGGCAAGTACATGCGTCCTTGCGCATGACCACCACTTGCCTGCTCGCAAGCCTTTGCGGTCTGCTTATCCTGGCTTGGACGGGATATCGATGTAGCTTATAGCTTTTTAAGGTAGGCAGAAATGCCCACCCTCTCCCCAATACCACGGCACCCCATCCCCATCTCTTAGGATAATATACCCCAGGCCGGTCGATTTCCTCGGCCGGCAATCGCTAATGAC
>Ga0210399_10005153_pt1 | contig 10169 bp, 9 predicted proteins | sample IncBWC14MmetaG_FD_150865 | JGI IMG/M metagenome (GOLD analysis project Ga0210399, IMG submission 150865) | Forest soil microbial communities from Barre Woods Harvard Forest LTER site, Petersham, Massachusetts, United States - Inc-BW-C-14-M | ecosystem: Environmental > Terrestrial > Soil >...
GCCCGGCTTTCCGAAGGCGACGCCGGTGTACTCGACGTGGCGGCTCCGTTCCCGATGAGCCAGCCCGCCGTCACCAAACATCTCAACGTCCTCGAGGAGGCGGGACTGATTTCGCGGCACCGGCGGGCACGTCAGCGCCTCTGCCACCTCGAGCCGGTCCGGCTCAAGCAGCTCTCGGACTGGGTGGGTTCGTACCGCGAATTCTGGGAGGAGAGTTTCGAGCGCCTCGACGAGCTGCTCGAAGAACTTCAGGACACCAACGAATCAGATCACTCGAAGAAACAGATCAAGACACGAGGAGAAGCAAGGTGACTATGACTGATACTCCGACCGAGATCATCACCCCACCGGGAGAGCCCGTTATCCACACGCGTCGGTTTTTGAAGGCCCCGCCCGAGCTGGTGTACCGCGCCCTGACCGAGCCCGAGTACCTGCGTCGATGGTTCGGGCCCCGCTCCCTGGAGATCACCGTGTGCGAGGCTGACCTGCGCGTGGGGGGCAGCTGGCGAGTCGTCCATCGTGCGCCCGACGGCACGGAGTTCGGCTTCCACGGTGAGTTCCTCGAGTTGGACCCGCCTCATAAGCGGGTCGGCACCTTCATCTACGAGGGTGCGCCCGACGCGACGGCGACCGAGACAATGGTCTGCGAGCCGGTCGAGGGGGGCACCATGCTTGTGTCCACGATGGTGCACAGCTCCGTCGAAGCCCGCGACATGCACGTCGCGAGCGGAATGGAGGAGGGGATCCTCGACTCCTACAGCCGGCTCGACGACGTAGTGGCGGCGGAACAAACGCCTTGAGCGTCCTACGAATGGGCGGGATGGCCTGGATGCAGTCGTGGGCTCTTGCGATAGGTAAGCAACCCGTGGCCCGGGCCCGCCACCGCCCGGACTCCGCGGACCAGAAAGGCCTCGTGGTCCCCTACCGAGAAGTGGCCGAGGATCGTTCCCTCGAGCGCCAGCGACACATCGGCGAGTAGCGGCGCTCCGGTCGTCCCGATCCGCCAGTCGACGTCAGCGAATTTGTCAACCTCATCGCCCGTCTCTTCTCCGAACAGCCGGGCCATGTCGACCTGGTCCTCGCCGAGGAGGTGCAGGGCCATGGCGGAGGAGCGGACCGCGACGCCGAGCGTGTGGTTCAGGTGCGAGATGCAGGCCACGAAGTTGGGCGGATCGATACTGCACTGGGTGACGAAGCCGGCGAGGCACCCGCTCATCTCGCCGTCTGACGCCCGCACCGTGAGCAGGTAAAACGCGAAGTCCATCCGCTCGAAGAAGGGCGCCAGATCGCTGGCCGGCTCGCCGGTGGGGGTTCGCGCCCATTGGCCCTCGGGCATCGTCGCCTCCACGCCTCGCATGCCAATAGTCCGAGGGGTGCGATGCCCACGTGGGGCCCGGCTGAAGACCCATCGCCGAACCCACTGGGCAGCACCCCGCTAGAGGTTGCAGTACCCGGCCAGCGGGTACGCAAAACTCAAATGCCTATGCGAAGTGGTGCAGCGAACCCGAACGCCGGTCTCACGATCTCAACGACTGGCGCTGGCAACGGCTCCGACGGAGCACCCGAGGGCTTCGACATCAAGACAGGCGGTCTTGGCTCGGCGGCGCAGGTACTTGCGCTCTCGACGTTGTGCGCGGTGCTGTTCCTGACGTTCCTCGATAACACCATCGTCAGTGTCGGGCTGGCCAACGTGCAAAGCGACCTGCACGCGGGAGTGACCTCGCTGCAGTGGGTCGTCAACGGTTACGCCCTGACGTTCGCAAGCTTCATGCTCGCGGCGGGCATGCTGGGCGATCTACTCGGCCGCAAGCGGATCATGCTCGCCGGTGTCGCTGTTTTCAGCATTGGATCGGTCATTGGAGCACTCGCCGGCAACGTCGATTGGCTCATCGCCGCGCGCGTGATCATGGGTATCGGCGCCGCGGCCAGCGAGCCCGGGACTCTGTCGATCATCCGTCACGTGTACCCCGACCAGAAAACGCGTGCGGACGCTCTCGGGATCTGGGCGGCGGTCTCTGGCCTCGCTCTCGCCCTCGGCCCTGTGATCGGAGGCGTGCTCGTGGGGTTCTCCAGCTGGAGAGCGATCTTCTGGTTCAACCTCGGATTCGGGGTTGTGGCGTTCGTGCTGGCTGCGGTAGCCGTGCCAGAGTCCTCTGACCGCCAGGGCCGGCGCTTCGACGTACTCGGGTTCGTCTTCGGGGCGGCGTTCTTGGCCTGTTTGTCGTTCGCGGTGATCCAGGGCGAGGAGTCCGGTTACACGGCGAATTGGATCGTGGCGCTCTTCGTCCTGTGCGGCGTGTCCGGGGTGGCGTTCTTGATCACCGAGCATCGGGTCAAGTCGCCGATGCTCGATCTTTCGCTGTTCCGCCGGCCGCCGTTCACCGGGTCCAACTTCGTCGCCTTTGCCGCCTACTTCGGGACGTTCTCCATTTTCTTCTTCACCGCGTTGTATCTGCAGGTGGTGGCCAACGCGTCGGCCTATCAGACGGCAATCGACTTCCTGCCGATGGCGGCCGGACTGATCATCGTCTCGGCGCTCACCGGGCCACTGGTGGCCCGCGTCGGCGCGCGCTGGCCCATGACAATCGGCTGTCTCCTCGGTGGCGGGGGAATCCTGATCGCCAACGCGGTGCTGGACCCGACGATCGGATTCGCGACACTGGGTTGGGTTCTGCCCATCGCAGGGATTGGCATCGGCATGCTGCTCGTGCCGGTCACGTCCGTCCCGCTGACGGTTGTCCGGCCCGAACGCTCAGGCATGGCGGCGTCGGCGACCAACACCAGCCGAGAGATGGGCGCCGTGTTCGGCGTGGCGATCCTCGGTTCCATCGTCAACGCCAAACTCACCGGCGATCTGGCCGCTCGTCTGAAGGCGATCGGTATACCGCCGAACTTCCAGAGCCTGGTCGAGCATGCGATCCAGACTGGAGGTGCCTCCAGCGGGGGCGCTGCGACCAGCGCCGAACACTCCAAGAACGCAACGGTCGCAGCGATCGCGAAGAAGGTCGTCAACGCGGCGTACGACGCCTTCGGTTCCGGATTGCACGAGGCGCTGCTGGTTTCGGGCTGTCTGATCCTCGTCGGGGCCGTGGTGGCGTTCTTCACGATCCACCGCGTGCGCGGTGAGACCTACGAACTCTGATCCGCTCTCGCGGTGGCGCCGGCGGTCGGTTGATCCTTCTCGACGCGGCCGGATGTGATCGTCACCAGCCGTCGGGGTGCTGTTTGGTCGACAAGTCCGATTGCCAGGGCCTGGTCGAGGCTTGTCCCTGGCGATCCAAAACGGATCAGCCTTGGGAAGCCCCAGAAGCGGTCGCAACTTCAGCGGACCCGCACGATGATCGCAGCTGGTATTCGGCGATTGCATGCTGGTAGACGCCTACATACGCATCGATCATGCGGTCACTGCTGAACCTTTGCACAGCCACGTCACGAATTGTCTGCCGGTCGAGCTGACCAACCCGCGTAATTGCCTCGGCCGCCGAAGCGACGTCCGATACGAGCGAGCCCGTCGTGCCGTCGATGATGAGTTCCGGCATCGAACCTCGGTCGAAGGCGATCACTGGAGTGCCACACGCCATGGCTTCCACGACCGAGAGCCCGAACGGCTCGTCAAAGTCAATCAAATGAAGAAGGGCCAGCGCGCCCCCGAGGAAGGATGAGCGATCCTCGGCTCGGACGGACCCCACGAAGCGCACGCGATCGCCATCCAGGCGCGGCACGATCTCCCGCTTGAAGTACTGATCATCCTGAATGATTCCGGCTAAACGGATCGGGATCCCCGTCTTTTCGGCGGCATCGATCGCCGCGACCACTCCCTTGTCCGGATGGATACGTCCGAAGAAGGCCAGGTAGGAACCAGCTGTCGGGCTGAAGCTGAATTCGCCTGTCTCTATCCCGTGATGGATTGTCGCCACATAGTCGAGAGCGGGGTGCCTGTCGGCATCGCTGATCGCGACATAGAACGTGTCCTTGTTGTACTTGGCGAACACCGGCACGATGTGCGGCGAAGAGAAGCCGTGAATCGTGGTGACGATTGGCGTCGACACCAACGCGGAGTAGGTGAGGGGTAGGAAATCGAAGCTGTTGTGGATGACGTCGAACTCAGACGCCCGCTCAAAGACCTGCGATACGTGCAGACACTCGGCCACCTTGGGTTCGATACCCGGGTCCTCCGACCAACCCCGGGGCACCACACTGCACAGACGAGCTGACGTTTCGGACTCGCCGACGGCGAAGAGCGTGACTTCGTGCCCCCGCGACACGAGTCCTTCGGTCAGGAGTGAAGCAAAGAGCTCCCACGGTCCATAGTGGCGCGGCGGGACACGCCACGCAATCGGCGCGAGTACTGCAATGCGCACCGAACTTCAGCGCCCCGACCCCAGGTGGTCCAGCTTCTTGTCTCGCTCGCCACGCTTCTCTTTTTTCGCTTGTCTCTTCTCCTTGAGGGACTTGCCCGGCTTTTTTCCGGAAGGCTTCTGAGGCGATCTGTCGGGCACGGTGTTCTCCAGTCGTTTGAGTTGATACGGATGTCAATGGGGGATGGCGATCAGAGATGCGAGAAGTTGGTCCAGAGGCACGGTCGCCACGCCGATGGCGGAGTCGCCAATTCCATAAGGAATGACCAGGGTGTCCGCGTGGAGGAGGGCGCCACAGGAGTAGACGACATTGGGCACATAGCCGTCCTGCTCGTCGTGAGCCGGGCTGAGGAGGGGCTCACGCAGCTGGCCGATGATTCGCGTCGGCTCTTCGAGGTCGAGCAATATGGCTCCAATGCTGTAGGTGCGCATGGGGCCGACGCCGTGTGTGAGCACCAACCAGCCTGCTTCGGTCTCTATCGGCGACCCGCAGTTGCCGAGTTGAATCACGTCCCATGACTTTGTCGGCTGTTGGCAGGGCTGGCCGTCTTCCCAGCGGCGAGGATTGTCGGAGTAGGTGATGGCGTTCGACTCTCGATCACTTCGAGAGAGAGCGGCGAAACGGCCGCCGATTTGGCGAGGAAAGAGGGCGAGACCCTTGTTGGCCGCGGCTGCCCCGACTATCGGCGAGGTGGTGAAGGTCAAGAAATCTTTAGTTTCGAGGAGTTGTTGGCCGATATCGGTGCCGTTGTAGGCCGTATAGGAGGCGTAGTAGGTCACGCTGGCGTCGTCGTGGGTGAACCGGACGAACCGAGCATCTTCCATGCCGTTGGACTCAGCACTCATCGCCGGCAACAGCACCCGCTCACTCAACGGCGTGGTGTTCTCGAATCTGACGCCGTAGGTCCGTTCGGCGATTCGGCGCATCAGGCCGATGATCCTCCTCGCCTGTTTTCGAGTGGCCACGTGCCGCTCCAGGAGCCTGAGCCTGTTCTCCAGATCCGCTCCGGTGAACCGGGCTCCGAGGCGACCCAGCACGTAGTCCGCATCATCGCCGCCACCACGAAGGCGGCGCAGTTCGCCTCTGAATACCTCGGCCTCGAGCGTCGCCGTCTCCTGGCATCCCTCCGTGGCGTAATTCGGTACAGGGTCGAGATCAACCTCACCCGATCCGAGGATCGACCCTGTCCGAAATCCGATCGAAGATCTATGGCCCTCACCTATGGCCCGAACACTCATCACAAAGCGCAGACTGCCGCGGCTGACGCCAGTCTGGTCGGGGTGCATCACCATGCTCGGATTGCAGAGCGCGGCGCCCTCAATCGCGTATTCACTCGTAAAGGTCGCCCCCAGGAGCAGCCGCCGAGTGGGAGACAGTTTGCATTCCGGGTCGAGGCGATCGGAGAGCTCGTCTGCGTGGCTCAGGAACGTCTCGGTCAAGCGATGATGTCGGCCCTCGAACCGTTCCATCACATCGTCGAGGCTCCGCTGAACCTCGTCGTCTGGCAGCTCCAAGACGCGTTGCAAGACCGTGGATGATCGCGATTCCTGTTGGTCGAAACCCTCGTGCCCAGGGACGAACAGGCGGGTCACTACACGCGACCTGTCAGCTGCCATGTGCACCGGGCTACGACGGGCGAGGCGTGAGTCCTGCAAGGTCATCGCAACACACTCACGGACGATCGGGCGTGCTGCAGCGTCGAAAGAAGGGCGAGCGTGGACTCTGTGCCCTGGTTGAGATTGACACCGCCGATCTCCAAGCCATCAAAGGCTCCGCCGGTTGCGGGATCCCACATGACAACCGATCCGTCATTGTGACCTTGGAACCAATCCGCGGAGGCGGTGACACCGTCCATCCATCGCCGGTCGTTGTCAATGGTCATGGCGCGGGCACACGCATCGGCCATTGCCGCCACTTCAATGGGCTGTTGGTCGAATCTCGGTCCATGATCTCCGGGGCCGCGACCTCCGACGGGCGTGACCGAGAGATGCCCTTGTTGGCTCTCGCGATCGAGCAGCCATGCCAAGAGGTCCAGCCCGCGCCTCACGAGGACCGGACGACGGAGTGCTGACCCCGCGGCGATCATCGCCTCGGGGAGGGTGGCGTTGGCGTAAGTGAGGCGCTGCTCGGGCCACGGCCAGCTGGCATTCCAGCGGACCCTCGTCATCGAATCGGCGGCATCGGCCAGCAGGGACTGTGCCGACGCGTCCTCTGGATGGACGCTGAGCAATTCGGCTGCGCCGAGTGCGGCGAACGCCATTGCCCTCGGCCAGGAGGAGCGCGGTCTCATTGCTTGCTCGAGCCCACGAATGGCCCGATGTCGTATCTCGTCGTCGTCACTCTGGGAGGCCGCGGTGCCCAGCCCCCAGATGCATCTACCCCAGGAGTCGTTGAGGGCCGGGTGATCGTCCCAGGTGCCGTCTCGGTTCATTCGATTCCGACACTTGCCTTGAGGTTCCAACGCTTCGAGAAGAAACCGCAGGCTGAGCACGGCCAAGTGGCGCAGCGCCGGCGTACCAGATGGTTCCCGCGTCGCCACGACAAGCACACGGGCCATGTCGTCGGTGCAGTAGCCGTGCTCGGGTCTTGGCTCGCTATAGAGGGCGTGCTCGAACGTGCCTCGTTCGTCCGTCATGGCGATGAGGTGGCCGAAGTTCGGCTCAGGAGGTCTCAGTCCCAGGCTCACACCAGCGCCAACCGTTCGCTGAGCAGGTCTTGGCCTACGTGCAGGTACTCGCCCGCTACGACTGTCCATCCAAGGCTCGGCGCCAGGCGGGACGCTTCGGCGGCCATGCTCGCGGCGAGCTCTGGTCGGGTGAGGACCCGTTGCAGCGCACGCGCCATCGCATCGGGGTCGTCGTGATCGACCACGAGTCCGGCGCCGCTAGCCAGCAACTCGACGGCGTGCGGAAATGCCGTCGCAACCACCGGTCGTCCGGCCGCAATGGCGTCAACCAGCACGCCGGATGTCACCTGGTCCTTGGAGTCATACGGCAGGACGACCACCTTGCTCGACTGGATCAATGCGGTGAGCGCCGCCACATCGCGGTAGTCGTCGTCGAAATCGACCGACGAGGAAATCCCGTGCCGTTTCGCCTGCTCAATTCGGGCACGACGGTACGACTCTCCGTGGGCTGCGAGCACTTTGGGGTGGGTCCGGCCCGCGACCAGATAACGCGGCCGCATCGGGAGATCATGCAACGTGCGCATGGCCTCAATGGCTCGCTCTATTCCCTTACCGGGGCCAATCAGTCCCCAGGTCAAGATGACGGGTCGTCCCGTCCGGTCCGGCACCACACGTCGAGCAGGCACCGCCGCACCGTGGGCAATGGTCGTCACTTTGGAAGCATCGACGTCGAAGCCGTCGCACAGTCGGACCCGGGCCGCCTCGGTCATGACGACCGTCCGGTCCGCCAAGGCCACAACCTCGTTGAGAACGCTCTGCTGATGTGGTGTCGGGTTCCTGAGGACTGTGTGGGCGATCACGATGGAAGGGATGTGGAGACCGCCGATGATCTCCAGGACGTCGTCTCCGTCAGTGCCTCCGTAGAGCCCGTACTCGTGCTGTATCACGGCCACGTCGAACTGGTTCAGCAAGTCCGAACTCGCACTCAACGAGCGCCGCGATCCGTTGACCAGCACGCCCACGACACGATCGCTTTGCGGGATCTGCCCGCACGCGTCGTCTACCACTTGCACGACCCCTACCTCGGCGTCGTTGGCCGCCAATCCGGACGCCAGCGCAGCGGTGAACGTGGCCAGACCGCACGCCGTCGGGGGGAACGAGCTGAGAATCCCGAAAGAAGGAGCGCGACCATCCAAGCCTTCGATGGGCAACTTCGGGACGCGCACGCATGCTCCTCAGAGAGGCTCGGTAGAGGCGTCGAGCCTGCACGGGGCGACGTCGGCCGACATGGCCGTCCTGCCCAAGCGAAGCGACTCTCCCAAGGGGACGAGACACTCATCGTACCGTGGATATGGGCTCCCGTTTCATCGTGCCCAACGGACCATGGTCACCGCGGTTGTGGTTGAGGTCGGGAGGGGAGGAGGCCAACACGGCCGCAACATCGAGATCGTCGCCCCGACGGTTCACCGATTCGAAAGATCGTTCTCGACCACTCGAACTAATGGAGACAGCCATGATCAGGGATCGGAAGGTGCTCTACGGTGACATCACGGTCCTCGATGTCTCCCCGACGTCACAAAGCGCCCCCAGCAGTGTCGCCCCCAGCGGGACTCGAACCCGCCGTCGAGGATCAGGCCGATACCGAACTCGAACTTATTGCAGTACTCCGCGGCCCGGTCTCTCACCCCCACGCCACGACCCCCGGGCCAGCAACGCCCCTTGAAGGGCGTTTGTCTGATCGTCTCCTCGTCGGCGCGCGGTAGGCCACCGGTGCCGACCCAACCTTTACGCTGATTGACGCCGGGAGCTTGACGAAATAAAAACGGACGGACGATTTCAACGGGGTTCCAGATTATGGACGCGGCTCACCTGCCACCTCAGGGTCTGACAGAGCAGACGGCCCCCGGGAAATCCTCCCCGCCCTGCCTCCTCCTCGTTCGACCTGATCGTGGAGTGCGGGGCTCGCTGGCCGGCATCGAACCCGAGCCTGCGGATCCCTTACCTCCGGTTAGGGCCGTTTGGCTCGGACGGGTTCACCTCTTGAGCGTGGTGGGACTCTCGGCCTTCGTCGTGGCGATATTGGTGCTTCATGGAGTCCGAGCTGACTTGAACCCTGCCGAGCACACCATCAGCGAATATTCACTGGGCAGTTATGGGTGGCTTATGCGGGCGGCGTTCTCGGCGCTGGCCGTGGGGGCCCTGGCCACGGCGGCCAGTTTTTTTCTTAGCCGCGGACCTTCCGGGAAGTGGCAGCTCGTCGGGCCGCTTCTCCTTGTCGGCACGGCAGTCGGTTCGTTTCTCGATGCGGCGTTCAATACCGACCAACTTGGGGTGGCGGAAACGGTCCATGGAACAGTCCACGGCGTCGGAACGGCGGTCTTCGTTTTCGCCCTGCCCGCGGCTGCTTTCGTGTTCGGCTCCGACTTCGTCCGCAACTCGACCCCGACGCTGACGGCGAGATTGGTTCTGGTCGTGGCCGCAGCACAGCTGGGCGCAATCTTCCTCTTCGAGATGAGCCCGATGACTACGCGGGGCTGGGCGGAGCGATTGGGCACGGTACTGGCTGTGGTTAGCTTGGGGCTGTTGCAGGTCTTATCTCGCACGAATGAACGGGCGGCTCGAACGTGGACGGCCGCTCAACATTCATCGGCGGGATCCTGTCTCCAGTCTTTCGCCGGCCTCGACGAGTGACTCCGCCGCATCGCGCGACTCGACCTTGAAGAGCTGGCTGACCCGCCACTGAGAAGGTTCGCCCGTGGGCAAAATTGAGCGCCCCCGGCAGGACTCGAACCTGCGCCACCGGCTCCGGAGGCCGATCTGGGTTATCCAGACCGTCTTGCCCGTTCGCCACAGCGCTCCTTGAGCGGGCCCTCCCGTTCAGGAGGTTCACCACCGTCCTCTAGGTAGCACCCATTTGATTGCCAATTTGGATTGCCAAGATCCGCTGGCGGACGGCGCTTACCTTGGCTCTCGCGATCAGGTCGGATCGTTTAAGCGCCTCAGAACCACTCGTCCGATCCTCGGAACCCTTCCCCACTCGTGCCGTACTTGGAGCAGGCAACAAGTCAGCTCTTGACAGTGAGTCTGGTGGCGCTCGTGCCACTGGATCGACCCAAATTTGCGCTACCGGCGTAGGTAGCAGACACCGAGTACGAACCTATCGGCAGGGCGCTATTGGCGATCG
>Ga0210399_10005155_pt1 | contig 10168 bp, 8 predicted proteins | sample IncBWC14MmetaG_FD_150865 | JGI IMG/M metagenome (GOLD analysis project Ga0210399, IMG submission 150865) | Forest soil microbial communities from Barre Woods Harvard Forest LTER site, Petersham, Massachusetts, United States - Inc-BW-C-14-M | ecosystem: Environmental > Terrestrial > Soil >...
GCCGGCGATGATCCCCAGGCCGTCGCGCAGCCACTGCAGGGCGGCGCCTGTGACGAAGATGGCGCCCTCCAGCGCATAGCTGAGGCGGCCGGCGCGCCGCCACGCGACCGTGGTCAGCATCCCGGATTTCGATTGCACGCGGTCGGGGCCGGTCTGCATCAGGACGAACGAGCCGGTGCCGTATGTGTTCTTCGCCATGCCGACGGTGATGCAGGCCTGGCCGAAAAGCGCCGCCTGCTGGTCGCCGGCGATGCCTGTGATGGGCGCATCGATGCCTAGGAATGCCTCGGGGTCGCTCTTCGAGATCGCCCCGCTGGAGTCGCGAACCTCAGGGAGGTTGGTGAGCGGAACGCCGAACAAGTCGGCCATCTCCTCACTCCAGACGCCGCGCCCGATGTCGAAGAGCAGCGTGCGCGATGCATTCGATGCATCGGTCACGTGATCTCGTCCGGCCGAGAGCCGTGCGACAAGCCAGCTGTCCACAGTCCCTACCGCGGCGTGCTTGGCACCCGGCACGTGATTGATCACCCATGCCAGCTTGGTCGCGGTGAAATACGGATCGATGACGAGCCCTGTCACCTCGCGCACGCGTTCCTCATGACCCGCCTCGCGCAGCCGCACGCACTCGGCCGCGGTGCGGCGGTCCTGCCACACGATCGCGCGGGTGAGCGGCTTCAGCGTGCGGCGGTCCCAGACCACCAGCGTCTCGCGCTGGTTGGTGATCCCGATCGCGATCACGTCGCGAGGTCCTGCGCCTGCGTCCTCGAGCGCCTGCCGCGCGCTTTTTTGAACCGCGACCCAGATCTTATCAGCGTCGTGCTCGACCCAGCCTGGCTGTGGGAAGTGCTGCCTGATCTCGGCGTAGCCTTTGCCCCGCACGATGCCGTCCGTGCCGACGGCGACGGATGTGGCGCCGGTCGTCCCCTCGTCGAGGCTCAGTACGACCCGGCGGTCAGCCACCTTCGCTGGTCGGCTTCCAGGTCCGGTTCAGGCTGCCGGTCGCGTAGCCCTCGAGGTCGAGCGAGACGAACTTGTAGCCGGCGGACCGCAACGCCTCGACGACTTGTTCGCGTTCCGACACCAGGCGCGTGATCTCAGCCGGCTCGACCTCGATCCGTGCCACATCACCGTGATGGCGAACGCGGACTTGCTTGAACCCGAGGGCCTTGATTGCGGACTCAGCCGTTTCGATCTGGCGCAGCGCTTCGACCGTGACCGCAGTGCCGTGCGGGATGCGCGACGAAAGGCAGGCAAACGATGCCTTGTTCCAGTTGGGGAGTCCGAGCCTCCGCGCCGCCGCGCGGATCTGCGGCTTGCCCATGCCGGCCTCGAGGAGCGGGAAGCGGATGCCGCGGCGGACTGCAGAGCCATGACCGGGTCGGTGGTCGTCCGCGTCATCGGCCGTCGCCCCATATGCGATGACGTCGAGACCAAGGTCGCGACGGACCGGCTCCAGGGTTTCGAAGAGCTCCTCTTTGCAGTGGAAGCAGCGATCGGGATGGTTGCGCGCGTATGCCTCGAGCTCAACCTCATTGGTGGAAACCTCGACCAGCCGTGCTCCAAGCTTCCGCGCCAGGGTGCGCGCCTCCTCCTGCTCCGACTCGGGATAAGCGGGGGAGCTGGCCAACACAGCGACGGCGCGCTCGCCTAGCTCGTCCAGCGCCAGCTTCAGCAGCAGAGATGAGTCGACCCCGCCCGAGTACGCGACCAGGACTGAGGACAGATCGCGCACGATCGCGCGGGCGCTCTCGAGCTTGGTGTCGTCGTGCCGGTCGAGCTGGATCATCTCCAGCCCTGAAGATTAGACGGCCTGGGCTTCGGAGGGCTCCATCGCGGCCGTGCCACACCAGGCTTCGTAGTCGATGAGCTCGTGCACGGTCGGGTTGTCGCCGCAGAGCGGGCAGCTCTTGCTGTGGGGCAGCTTGAGCTCGCGGAAGGTCATGTCCTCGCCCTCGAACAGCAGGTAGCGTCCGATCATCGGGCGGCCGATGTTCAGGAGGTATTTGATCGTCTCGAAAGCCATCATGCTGCCGATGATCCCCGGCAGGACTCCAAAGACGCCGGCCTCGGCGCAGCTCTGCACCTCGCCCGGCGGCGGGGGCTCCGGGAAGAGACAGCGGTAGCAGCCGGTGCCCTTGGCGGAGTCGAACATCGCGAGCCGTCCCTCGAACCGGAGGATGCTTCCGTGCACCAGCGGCTTGGCCAGGAAATGCGCGGCATCGTTGGCGAGGTAGCGGGTGGGGAAGTTGTCGGTGCCGTCGACGATGATGTCGTAGGGCTGGAAGATGCGCATCGCCGTCTCCGAGTTGAGGTGCTCGTTGATCGGCACGACCTCAACATCCGGGTTCAGGTTGCGGAGCGTGTCCGCCGCCGAGTCGACCTTCAGGCGGCCGATGTCGTCGGTGCCGTGGAGCAGCTGGCGCTGCAGGTTGGACGCGTCGACGCGGTCGAAGTCGACGATCCCGAGCTTGCCCACCCCGGCCGCGGCCAGGTACATGCTGGCGGGCGAGCCGAGGCCGCCGGCGCCCAGGAGCAGGACGCTGGAGGACAGCAGCTTTCGCTGCCCCGCGCCGCCGACCTCCGGCAGGATCAGGTGGCGGGCGTAGCGGGCGACCTGGTTGGGGGTGAAACCCTTGGCTGGAGCCATCTGCAAATCACTATACCCAGGGTCCTGCTGCGGTTATTCCTATAGTGGGAGGGCGCCATGGAAACTGAATACCTCGACGAAGAACAGGTGATTGCCCTGTACAACAAGGTCCGCACGGGCAAGCGGACCTGGCCGTCGGGCATCTGGAGCTCCCCCGCGGCGCTGCAGTACGCGGTGACGGTCTTCGACTACTGGATCCACAACGTCATGGGCTGGAAGGGGTGGCCGGCCGCCCGAGGCAAGGTCACGCCCGCTCTGCTCGAGGAGCACCGGCTGGCCGACCTGGTCGAGAGCGTCTTCGTACCCGAGTTCGGCGACGACTGGCTCGACTTCGAGATCGTGCTCAACGAGAGCATGCGGCTCTCGGAGGACGAGGCGTGGGCCCCCGACGTCGCCGACCGCCAGGAGCGCGTGGAAGCGGCGTTCGAGCATGCTTTCGAGCAGCTGATCGGGTCGTCCAAGCAGCAGCCGAAGCTGCTGCCGACATACCACCGGTTCCGCAACCACCTGTTGCGCATGTGGAGCGCATTCCAGGAAGCGCAGGCCGAGCACGACAAGGCGGAAAGGGAGTCAGCCGAGCGGTTCTGGGCTGCGCTGCGGCTCGTGCGCAGCACACGCGGGCCCGGTGCGGAGGCCTGGTCGATCGTAAACGTCGATGACGAGCGCCGCGGCGAGGTCAATGTGATCTGGGGCGAACCCCATCCATACTGCCTCGTCATCCTCGACGACGCCATCGAGGTGGGCGGCTGGGAGCAGGTGATCTACCGTCTCGAGCAGGAGATCCTGGTCGAGGAGCCGGGGGTGGTGAGCTACGCGGTTTGGCACAAGGGCTTTGTCGGCGAGTACTACCGGTGCGCCGACTGCGGCGAGCTGCACAGCCAGTTCGATGAGGACGCGGGCAAGGAGCTCCGCCTGGACGACCTCGACCCGCCCGACGAACGCTGACTAATCGACGGTAAGGGAGTAGTTCTTCCCCTCCCAGCCGGTCACGTAGTGCGCCGTCCAGGCGAGCTGCGCTCCAGGCGGCAATTTGTTCGAAGGGATCTCGGCTACCCAAACGCCCAGCGTGGTGTCGATGGCATCGGCCTCACCGAACGTTTTCCAATCGTCGAAGGTGTAGTGCACCGACCCTGGCCTCGGCAGCTGCACGCGCAGCCGGCGGCCGGCGACGATGCGTCCGATCTGGTGGCGGTGCGACCACACAAAAGCCGGCTCCTGCGGCGTGCCCTCTGTGTACCGGTGCCGCGCGGGTACGACCAGGTCCGGAAAGCCGGCGAGCGCGATCGTCACGAGCAGCTCGAGGTACTCCGCGTGCGCCCAGCCGAGCGGGGACACCGAACCGGTCGCCTTTCCGAATGTCAGCCCGCGGCCGGGAGTGTCCTGCGCGTCCCAGACCTGCTCGGGCAGCATCGAGCCGGGACCCGCGAAGCCTTCGAGGGTCCGCACCAGCTCGGCGGCCGGAAGTCCCATCGAAAAGAAGTGGCGGGCACGCTCGCCTGTGAGCACGGGCCATGGCCGACCCTTCCCGCCACCATCCCAGGGCGAACCGTCGTCGTGCTCGCCGTAAAGGTCGCCCACGTAGCGGCGCCATGACGGTCCTGGCGGAAGGCTGACCTTGAGCGCGGAGTCGACGCTCTGGAGGCTGCGAAGGATGCGTTCGTCCTTCGGCCGTCTCAGGCCGTACCTCACCAGCTCGAGGAACTCGGGCGCAATCGCTCCGACGGTCGGTCGCTGGTCCGGATCGCCGGCGAGGCGCACGTATTGGCCGGCCGCCGTCGAGCACCACGTCTCGACTCGATCGTTCCAGTAGTCCGCCACCGCGCGCAGGTGGGTGGCGGCGATGTGCTCGCCGGCCTCATGCGCGAACTCGGCTGCAACGATGAGGGCGGCGATGCATGCCGCAAGCGTCGATGGCGACAGGCCGCCGAGATCCTCCCATCTATCGAGCTGCGTCAGTGGACCCTCGCGGATGATGAACTGCGCCGCAGGCCGGACCATGACGGGGTAGGGGTCGTGGTCGAGGCAGCCCGCGATGCCGAGGCGCCATGCGAGCAGGATTGGCAGCGCGACCTGGTCGAGCTCGGTCGAGGTCCAATGCGGGGTCCCGTCGACGAACCAGTTCTGGAACCAGGCCCCGTCAGCGCGCTGACGCGATTGCAGGTGGCGAAAAGCGCGAAGGGCGGCCGCCTGATCGCCGGCATCGAGCAGGGCGGTGGCGATCCGACACAGGTCCCGCGGCCAAACCAGGTGATAGACCTGATTGCCGTTGTGATTGGACTCGCCCCATGGGGCAGCGGGCGATGCGACGAAAGCGCCGGCATGCGACTTGTCCTCGAGACAGCGCAGCACCGCCAGCGATGCCTGGGCGAGCATCCCATCGTCCCCACTCACCTTGCTGAGCGCGGGCGGTAGGTCGGGCAGCCCTCGCCACGCGCGTTCGAACGCGTGGCGAACATTGCCGGAACCCTTCTGAAGCGTCGCGCGCGCGACCTCCTCGGCGTCCGAGCGACTATGCGCGAATCCGATCCCGATCTGAAACGAGCCGGCGCGAATGCCGATTTCGGCGCCGGCGGCGACGTTGCCGGGACCCGCGCGTTCGTATGTGTAGGTCAGGTAACCGTCGCCGTCGTGGAGGTCGATCTGGAGGTCCGAGCTCCGGTAGTAGCCGACGGTGGCTCGGCTGAAAGGACCGACGATGCATATCCACACGTCCTGTTGGCGTAAAAGGAGCGCGGGCGGATGCGTGTCGAGGACCTGGCCGAAGTTGCCCTCGCTCCCGGGCTGCCAGTGCGCGGAGGCCTGCATGTAGAGGCGCACATCCGGAAGCTCAGGCGTGAAGGTGCACGCGATCAGCATTGCGTTCTCATCGGGATCGGAAAAGAACTCTTTGGTCAGGCGATATTCGTGATGAGTGCTCTCGACCTTGAAGGCGGGGATGCCAGGCGCGAGCCAGGTGACGCGATGCTGGCCGTCGCCGGCGTCATCGACCGGCGGCGCTCCTCCCGCGGAGGCGAAGAAGCGGAGCTCGTGGAGCGCCACGCGGTCGATGGTCGGAAAAAAGACTTCGCTGAGGTTGCCGTCGACGAGTGTGTACCAGAGCTTGCTTCTCGGGCCGGGCGCTGCTCCGAACGCCATCTTGCGGCCGGGACCCCACATCGGGGGCGCGCCTGGACCACCTGGAGCCTCCATCGGGGAGTAAGTATGGAAGAGGCTCACGGCGGATAGAATCGATCGACGATCGTTACTCCCCGGGGAGGTGGCTGAGTGGCCGAAAGCACCCGCCTGCTAAGCGGGTAGGGGGTGTAAAGCTCCCTCGAGGGTTCGAATCCCTCCCTTCCCGCCAACCGAAGTCATCTGGTATGCACCGTGCCCTGGCGACTTGGCGCCACACGCTTCGAGCACCTGCTTTGCCTTGAACACTCCAGGCAGCGTCAGCATCGTCCACCGTCCACGGACTCGGACTGGGAGACCTCTCGTTCCCGCCCTCGTGTTATCTCACGACGCGAGAATGTGGGACGCCTGCTTCAACGGCAGCCTGACCTGAATCAGCCAACCTTGGTCCACGCGGAGCCGTCCCAGACCCAGGTATCAGACAGATAGGTCACCTGCTGGCCGGTCGTAAGTTCTCCGCCATACAGAACGTCGAGGCCGCAGGTCGAATCGAATGCCAACTGGCCGCCGGTACGCGACGCGGGGGACAAGGTCGGGCTCTTTTTGGTCCAGGAGCCGGCCCAGGTCCAGGTGTCGTTGAAGAAGTTATAGCCACTGCCTCCTCCGCCGAACATCACTACGCCACCGACCTGATCGGCGGCCACAGCAGGTCCCGACCGTGGGGCCGGGTCGCCCGTCACCGCGACGTAGTCCTTCCAGGTGTTGGCGCTATACGCCCAGGTATCGCCGTCTGCAGCGCTCCCGAGGACGTACTGAGTGCCGAACAATACCGACGCCGACACGGAGGTCGAGTAGGCCATTCCGGCCCCCTGCTTAGGATTCGCGGGCGCCTGGCCGGGACTGAGCTGAGTCCAGCTGCGGCCGTCCCACTGCCAGGTCTCGCTCTTGCCGGCCGAGTCGTCGACCACGGCGAGCACGACGCGACTGGTCTGGTCGTAATCCATGGCCGCGCTCGCCGATTGAGGTGGACTCGCGGCGGGACTCTGCTGCGTCCAGTCGGCGCCGTTCCAGGTCCAGGTATCGGCCGCGAGCGGCAGGCCGCCCCCGCTACCGGCCGTGTCGAGCTGCCCTCCGAACAGGACGATGCTACCGGTCGAATCGTCGTACGCCATCGCGCCCCATGTTCGGCCAGCTGGACTATGTGCAGGTGAAAGTTGCTTCCAGCCATCCTGGGTGGTCCAAGCCCAAGTCTGCGCGGGCCCAGTGCCGCCGGGCGAGCCCAGCAGGATCACCTGCCGTGACTGTTTGTCGTACGCAATTGCAGGCCTGACGAGGGCCGGCCCCGAGCCCGCCGGCGTGACGAATATCGAACTCGCGCATTGTGCTGATGAGGGCGAGGCGTTCGGCGAGCCGGGAGAAGTCACCGTGGGGCTCGGGCCGCCGGCGCTGGGGGTCCCACACGCGGCGGTCAACATCAAGCCAGCCACCAAGCAGCCCAGGTTCCTCACCTGGCTCTCCCTCACGGCAAGCAAGATTAATGGGAAATGGCGGGCCGAGTGTGGGCTGCCGATTCTATGAATCGCCCCGGGTTGTCCTGCTAGCCCAAGTGCGACTTCAGTTTGCTTTTCTCTGCCTCAGCTCTCATGTCTGGCTCGACAAGAGCCTGGGGCGGCACACGCTGGATTCTTAGAGACGCTTGGGACCCTCCCTTAGTTAGACTCGGACGGTGGTTCCGCGAGTCACCGCGGTCGCGATCGCGGCCATTCTGCTGCTGTCGGCGTGCACCCAAAGTGCGCCGCAGCAAGGAAACCTTTTTCCTAGCGCGACCCCAGGTGCGACACAAGCAACGCCGGGATCGGCCGCATGGACAGATTGCGGCGGGGGCTTTCAGTGCAGATCGGTGACCGTGCCCCTCGACTATGCGCATCCCACCGCCGGAACCATCGATATCGCCGTGAACCGCAAGCCGGCGACCGACCAGGCCAACCGCATCGGCTCGCTGCTCATCAACCCCGGCGGGCCTGGGGCGTCAGGTGTGGACTGGGTCAGTGGGTCGGCCGCGGCGCTTTCGATTCTCAACCGCCGGTTCGACCTCGTCGGCTTCGACCCACGAGGCGTCAGCAGGAGCTCGCCCGTGCACTGCTTCGATGGGGCTGCAGAGGATGCGTTCAACGCCCTCGACACGGTGGTCGATGATCCAGCCGAGAAGCAGGCCATGATCCAGGCCGACAAGGACTATGCGGCCGCGTGTGCTCAACACAGCGCGCGAATCCTGCCGTTCCTCGACACGGCGAGCGCGGCCCGCGACATGGACTTGATTCGCGCCGCCCTCGGCGACGCCAAGCTGACCTATTTGGGATTCTCCTACGGCACGTATTTGGGCGAGATGTACGCACACCTTTTCCCGACCCACGTGCGCGCGCTCTCGCTGGATGCCGTGCTCGACCCGGCGATTTCATTCAACGACCTTGTTTTGGCCCAGGTCGCCAGTTTTGAGCAGAACCTGCGCGCCTTCCTCACCGATTGCACCGCCCGAAAGGCCGCTTCCCCACCATGCGAGTGGTCGCAGTCGGGCGATCCATACGCGAAGCTCTTGGCACTGATGCAGCGCCTGGACGCCAACCCGATGCCCGTCGGTAACCGTTTGTTGACGCGTTCACTTGCCATGACCGGCGTGCTCTGGAGGGCGTATTACCTGGACACGTTGCCGTTGCTGGAGAGTGAGCTCGCGCAGATTGATCATGGCAACGGAGCGCTGCTGCTCGCGTCTGCGGACGACTACAACGGCCGCAACGCAGACGGGACCTACACCAATGAGACGGACGCCAATAACGCGATCAACTGCCTCGACCACCCCGTTCCAACGGACATCTCAGCCTACGATGCGCTCGGGCCGGCCTTCGCGAAAGCTTCTCCATTCTTCGGGCCGTGGAACCAGTATTCGACCCTGACTTGTGCCTATTGGCCGGCGAAGCCCACCCAAACCACAGGTCCGCTGACGGCGGACGGAGCGCCTCCGATCCTGCTGATTGGGGGGACGAACGACCCCGCCACCCCCTATGCCTGGGCGCAAGGAGCGCATCAGCAGTTGGCCAGCTCGGTGCTGCTGACGCGCGTCGGCAACGGCCACGGCTCATACGGCGTGAGCCCGTGCGCGACCCAGGCCGAAAACGCGTATCTGATCAACCTGACGATTCCGGCCGACGGGACCGTCTGTCATTAGGGGTCGCCGTATCTTGGCTTCATGCCGGAATTGCCGGAGTTGGAAGCCGTGCAGATGCGCCTCAGCCCCCGCCTGGAGGGCCGGCTGATCACGGGCGCAACCGTGAACCCCAAGAAAGGTCACATGCTCCGATACCCGGTCGAGCATTTCGCCAACGAACTCCCAGCCCGCCGGATCGTCTCACTTTCGCGCCGCGGCAAACACCTCGTTTTTGCCACCGTGCTGGGCGGAGGTGGCTCGGAGCGCTGGCTGGTGATCAACCCGATGCTGGGCGGGCGGTTTCAGATGGCCGATGGGGGGACTCCGGTGCCTGCCACCGAGGTGTTCACGATCCGCATCGAGGGCCGTCAAGAGCTCCGATACCTCGACTTCCGCGACATGGGGCGAATCTATTGGGTCGAGGACCCGGTGAAGGAAGTCCCTGGCTGGGCCGAACTGGGCCCGGAGGCGGACTCGGTGCCGGCGATGGGCATCGACGTCTTTCGCAAGCGCCTGCGGCGTTTTCGCGATGAGCTCAAGGACCTGCTCCGCAACCAGGAGTTTCTGGCCGGGATCGGCAACGCCTACTCCGACGAGATCCTTTTCGAGGCGCGGCTGCTGCCGTTGCGGCGGCGGGCGACGTTGAAACCGGCGGAAGAGGAGGCGCTGTTCGCGGCCATTCCCGTGGTGCTGTCGCGGGCGGTGGAGGCGATCCTGGCCAATCCCAACTACGACGAGTCCAAGCAGGATCGGTCCTTCATGTCAGTGCATATGAAGGGTGGGAAGACCTGCCCGCGCTGCGGGCATCGGATCAGCCAGCTGGGTTCAAACCGGGAGCCGCTGAACTTCTGTCGGGGCTGCCAACTCTGAGCGGGCACAGCTTTGGTGGGGCCCTCCCTTCCGTTTTGGCCCCCTCCCCCGGCCCGTCTCACCTGTCGGCCTCGACGTTAATAGGAGGCGGCGACGCCGCCAACCCAGGTTGTTAAGAGGCGCGGCGGGCGGGCAGGTTCTCCGCGATTGATTCCAGCAGGCGCTGCGAAGCCAGCGCGATCTGGTCCACGGCCCCCTCGAACGCCAGCTGGTGCTTGCCGGACGGTTCGCGAAAGCCGCTCACCTTCCGCACGAACTGACGCGCGGCGGCGCGGATCTCATCCTCACTCGCGACGACTTCAGCCTGGCGCAGGGTCTTGATGCTTCGGCACACCCGA
>Ga0210399_10005160_pt1 | contig 10162 bp, 9 predicted proteins | sample IncBWC14MmetaG_FD_150865 | JGI IMG/M metagenome (GOLD analysis project Ga0210399, IMG submission 150865) | Forest soil microbial communities from Barre Woods Harvard Forest LTER site, Petersham, Massachusetts, United States - Inc-BW-C-14-M | ecosystem: Environmental > Terrestrial > Soil >...
ATCTTTGGCAAGCTGGCCCGCAAGGAGCAAACGCTCAAAGATGGAGATCGATTGGAGATCTATCGGCCGCTGCTGGAAGAGCCAAAGGCGGCGCGGCGCTCGCGCTCGCGCGCTTAAGCATCAGTAAATCCTGCCGTACTTGACCTTCGCCGCAGTGGCGTCCTGTGCGGCGGCTTCCGCCGCGGTGGGCTTGTCCAATCTCGCCACCTTGTCGCCGTCGAAGTACACGGTGACGCGTCTCGAGTCGACATGCCGCGAACGGCCTATCTTGAGATAATAAATATAATCCCAACGTTCCTTGTTGAAGGTGTCGGCCACCATGGGCGTTCCGAGCAGATATCTGACCTGGCTGCGGGTCATGCCGGGTTTGATGGTGTCAACAGCGCTTTGATTGAGGAAATTGCCCTGCTGAATGTTGATGCGGTAGACGCAGCCGGAGGCCGGCAGGCAGAGAACGCATCCCAAAACAGCGTATTGAATTAATTTCATGAAAGTGGTTAACAGCCGTCAAATGATTGATAATCGGGACCGCATCATAACTGAAGGCACAGCATGCCGCAGCGCCTGAAACCTGATTCGACCAGCGAAAGCAATGACCTGCGCAATGCCGGCCTCAAAGTAACGCTGCCGCGCCTGAAAATCCTGGATATCCTCGCCGATGGGGCCGCGCGCCACATGAGCGCGGAGGACATTTACAAGAAGCTTCTGGTGTCCAATGAGGACATCGGCCTCGCCACGGTGTATCGGGTATTGACCCAGTTCGAGGCCGCCGGTCTCGTCACGCGCCATCATTTTGAAGGCGGGATGGCGGTGTTCGAACTCAACCAGGGTCCGCATCATGATCACATCGTGTGTGTTGACTGCGGCAAGGTTGAGGAGTTCATGGACAGCGGCATCGAAGAGCGCCAGAACGCGGTGGCGAAGCGCTTGGGCTTCGAGATCAGCGATCACGCGCTGATTCTGTATGGGCACTGCCGCAAACCCAACTGCCCCAACCAGAAGCGCGTCAAGGCTAATTCCTAACGCGGCCCGATCCGCGCTTGCTGCTTTTTTTTGCGTTCCGCGGGTGCGGCGCGCGACAGCATGTCGCGCGCATGCGCGCGAGCCTGCTCGGTAATATCGATCCCGCCCAGCATGCGGGCAATCTCGTCGACGCGCTCCGCCGGCGCCAAGCTCTTCAGCGCGGTGCGGGTAATCTTGCCGTCAGTAAGTTTGGTGACTCGGAATTGCTCGTGCGCCTGCGACGCGACTTGCGCCAGATGCGTCACGCACAGCACCTGGGCGCGTTCGCCCAATTCACGCAGCTGTTTGCCGACGATTTCGGCCACGGCGCCGCCAATGCCGGCGTCAACTTCGTCGAATACCATGCACAGCGCCGAAGTCCCAGCGCGTCCCGCCACCTGCACGGCCAAGCTGATGCGCGACAGCTCGCCGCCCGAGGCAACTTTGGCCAGACTCTTCGGCGGCTGTCCGGGATTCGCACTTACCAGGAATTCGACCTCATCGCTGCCGCTCGAGGCGAATTCGCCGTCGCTGCGGCTGACGGTCACGGCAAACTGGCCACCGGCCATGCCAAGCGCCTGCATGAGCCGCGTCACCTGACGCTCCAATTCGAGCGCCGCGGCCTTGCGCGCCTCGCTCAATCGGCTTGCTGCCGTTCGATAGTTCACGGTCAGCTCGGCCAGCTGCTGCTCCAGAGCCGCCAAACTGAGCTGGACGTTGTCGAGCTTGGCTAACTCCTGTGCCAGCAGTGCGCGCTGCGCCGGCAGCTCGAGGACGGAGACCCGATGCTTACGCGCCAGCGCTTCGAGCGCCGCCGCGTGACGCTCGATCTCGTCCAGGCGCGCCGGATCGATCTCAAGATCGTCCAGGTAGCGGCGCAGCATGTCGGCGACTTCCTGCGTCAGGATGGAGGCCTCGCCGAGCAGCTTGCCGGCATCGCCAAGCTGCGCATCGAGGTCCGACACACTGCGCAGGGCGGCCTGCGCCTTGCCCAGCAAATCATGGGCGCTATCGCCATCCGCTTCGTAAGTAGCGCTCAAGGCCGCGCGGGCGGCGGAGCCCAAGCGGCTGCGCCCCGCGATGCGCTTGCGATCGGCGAAGAGCTCCTCGATGGCGGCCGCCGTGCTCACCTCGGCCGTAAGTTCCGTCAGCTGATAGCGCAGCAGATCAAGCCGCGCGTCACGGTCTTCAGCGGCGGATTTGAGCGCTTCGAAATCGCGCAGAGTGGTTTTGTAGCGCTCGTAGAGGTCTGCGACCACGGTCAGCAGCTTGGGATCGCTCAGCCGTTCGTCGAGAAGTTCCCGCTGTGCGCTGCGGCTGACCAGATGCTGGAATTCTTGCTGGCCGTGGATCTCGATTAGAAACTCCGCCAGTTCCCGCAAAGCCTGTAGCGGCACCACTTGGCCGTTCACATAGGCGCGCGAGCGGCCGTCGGCCCCCATGACGCGCCGAATCACGACCTCGCCGTCGAATTCAATCGACTGGGTGTTGAGCCAGTCGATCGCGGCAGCGGGCAGCGCGACAAAGCTCGCGGTCACCTCGGCACGCTCCGCGCCCTGGCGTATCACATCGGCTCCGGCTCTGCCGCCGGCGACGAGCAGCAGCGCATCCACGACAATCGATTTTCCCGCGCCGGTTTCTCCGGTCAGCGCGGTGAGGCCGCCGTTCAGCTCCAGTTCCGCCTGATCGACCAGCACTAAATCGCGCAGCTGCAGATGCGTCAGCATGGATTAGATGTCGGACTGTCCGCCGTATCCGCCGCGGCCCCAGTGCAGCTTGGAGCGCAGCAGCCGATAGTAGTCGAAGCCCGGGGGATGCAATAAGGTGATCTGGATATCGGCGCCTTCGACGAACAAGTTGTCGCCCTGCGCGAGGTCGCCGATTGCCGTGCCGTCGCAGGCTATCTGAGCGCGAGATTCGAACCGATCCGACATGCGCAACTGGATTTTGCTGCCCGCGCGCACCACGATCGGCCGATCGCTCAAGGTGTGCGGGCAGATGGGGGCCAACACCCACACGTCGAGATCCGGTTCGACGATCGGTCCCCCGCAAGACAGCGCGTAGGCCGTCGAACCGGTGGCGGTGGCGATCACCATGCCATCGCCGCTGTGCGAGTTCACAAAGCGACCATTGATCGATGTCTCAAAATCCATCGTGCGGCCGGTTTCCCATTTGTTGACCACGACGTCGTTGAGCGCCAGGGCGCGCACCGTCTGTCCGCCATGCCGTTCCAGCCGTGCCGCCAACAGCGAGCGGCGATCTTCGCTGTAGCGGCCGGACAATACCGTATCCACGTCGGCCAGCATGGATTTGGGGCTGACATCGGTCAGGAATCCGAGGCGGCCGCGATTGATGCCGAGCAGGGGCACCGAATGGCCGGCGACCAGCCGCGCCGCGTACAGCAGTGTGCCGTCGCCGCCAATGGCGATGATGAGGCTGGCGCGAGTCACGAATTCCTGTTCGGGGCAGGGCACGACGCTGTCCGGCGCGAACGCCAGGCCAATGCCGGGGGCGACCAGGGCGCGTACCCCGCGCGCATAGAAGTGTGCTGCAAGGCTCAGCATGCATTCGGCAACCCGTAAGTCCTTGGCGTTGCCCACCAGCGCGATGGATTGAAATGAGTGGGACATGAGCGAATCCTTGTAGCATGACCGTGATCCGGCGGTCACCTGTCGAAATCGAGCCTTTAAGCCGGCGGGACGGACTTGACTTCGGCCTTACGCGCTAGGTAGCTTCAGACATGTTATATGGACCGTACTATGACAGATGGTTCCGACGAGGGACTCAATGAGCGGGCCCAACAGCTGCTCAAAGCCCTGATTGAGAATTACATTCGCGACGGCCAACCTGTCGGATCTCGGACCTTGTCGCGGGATTCGGGCCTTAGCCTGTCGTCGGCAACCATACGCAATGTGATGGCGGATCTGGAGGACTTGGGCTTTGTCGCCTCGCCGCACACCTCCGCCGGTCGAATCCCCACGGATAAGGGCTATCGGTTCTTCGTCGACACGCTGCTCAAGCTCAAGCCGCTGCATCACGAGGAGATCGAGGATATCGAGCGGCGCTTGAGTGGAGATGTCGCCGACGGCCGCTCGTTGGTGCAGACGGTGTCGCAGATGCTGTCGAGCGCGACGCACATGGCCGGGCTCGTGACCCTGCCGAACCCGCACTACATCGCGCTGTCGCAAATCGAATTCATCGCCCTCTCGGAGAATCGAACGCTCGCCATCATGGTGATGAGCAACCGCGAGGTGCAAAACCGGGTGGTGCAGCTGGATCGCTACCATTCGCCGGAAGAACTGCGCCGCGCCGCCAACTATCTCAATGAGGCGTTTGCCGGCCGCTCGCTGCCCGATGTCCGCGCGCAGCTGCTGGCTCAGCTGCAGGAGACGCGCCAGCACATGGACCAGCTCATGCGCGACGCCATCCAAATGGCGCAGAAGGTCTTCGATACCCAGCCCGACGAGCGCGTGGAGTACGTGATCGCGGGCGAAACCAACCTGATGGGATTTGCCGAATTATCGAACGTCGATCGGCTGCGCCGACTATTTGAGGCCTTCAACGAGAAGCACGACATCCTGCGGCTTCTGGATAGCTGTCTGCGGGCCGATGGGATTCAAATCTTCATCGGGCAGGAATCCGGGTATCGGATCCTGGACGACATCAGCGTAGTGACGGCGCCGTATATGCTGGATAACCAGGTGGTGGGGGTCTTGGGCATCATCGGTCCGACCCGGATGGCTTACGAACGCGTGATTCCCATCGTCGATATCACGGCCAAACTGCTCGGTTCGGCCTTGAACGCCCGTAAATAGCCCCCAATAATGAGCGCTCGAGCGGCTAGCAAAAGGCCGCCATTCTTGAGGGCAAAGGCGTGAACGATACCAACAGCTCCGAGGGGGCCGCTGTGGATTTGAACCCGGGCGCGGCCGGCGAAGCACCCGCGGCACTGGCCGCGGCCGAAGCCAAGGCGGCCGAAAACTGGAACAGCTACCTGCGTGCCGTGGCGGAATTCGACAATTTCCGCAAGCGGACCGAGCGCGAATTGGACAATGCGCGCAAGTTTGCGATCGAGCGATTCGCCCAGGAATTGGTCGGCGTCGGGGATTCGCTCGAGGCGGGGATCAATGCCGCGGCGACGAACCCAGGGCCGGCACTGCTCGAGGGGGCGCAGGCGACTTTGAAGCAGCTGCATCGTGCGTTTGAAAAGGCGGGCATCAAGCTCATCGAGCCTGCCGGACAGCCCTTCGATCCGGCCTGGCACGAGGCGATGGCGGTGCAGGAAAACCGCGAAGTTGCGCCCAATACCGTCCTGGCGGTGATCCAAAAAGGCTATTCCCTGAACGGTCGCTTGCTGCGCCCGGCCCGGGTTGTCGTCAGTAAAGCGCCCGCCGGGGACGCCAATTGAAAAGTAGGCCGAATGTCCCCAAGTAGCGCTCAACACATCGAATTCTTTAGAGGGTTTTAACAATGGCTAGAATCATAGGCATCGATCTCGGCACGACCAATTCCTGCGTCGCGATCATGGAGGGCGGCAAGCCCAAGGTCATCGAGAACAGCGAGGGCGACCGCACCACGCCGTCGATCGTTGCCTTTACCAAGGATGGCGAGGTGTTGGTCGGACAATCCGCCAAGCGCCAGGCCGTCACCAACCCCGCGAACACCATCGCCGCGGTCAAGCGCCTCATCGGCCGCAAATTTGTCGACGATGTGGTCAAGAAAGACATGGGCATGGTCTCCTACAAGATCATCAAGGCCGACAACGGCGACGCCTGGGTCGAAGTCCAGGGCAAGAAGATGGCGCCTCCGGAGGTCTCCGCGCGCGTCCTCATGAAGATGAAGAAAACCGCCGAGGACTATCTGGGCGAGACCGTCTCCGAGGCGGTCATCACGGTGCCGGCATATTTCAACGATTCGCAGCGCCAGGCGACCAAGGATGCCGGGCGTATCGCCGGCTTGAACGTCAAGCGCATCATCAATGAGCCCACGGCGGCGGCGCTGGCTTACGGCCTCGACAAGGACGGCGGCGATCGCAAGATCGCCGTCTATGACTTGGGCGGCGGCACCTTCGACATCTCCGTGATCGAAATCGCCGAGGTGGACGGCGAGCGTCAATTCGAAGTGCTCTCGACCAACGGCGATACCTTCTTGGGCGGCGAGGACTTCGATCTTCGCGTCGTCAACTATCTTGCGGAGGAATTCAAGAAGGAAAGCGGCATCGATGTGCGCAAGGACCCGCTGGCGATGCAGCGCCTGAAAGAAACCGCGGAAAAGGCGAAAATCGAGCTGTCCTCGAGTCAGCAGACCGAGATCAACCTGCCGTACATCACCGCGGATGCGGCCGGACCCAAGCACCTGAACATGAAACTGACCCGCGCCAAGCTCGAGTCCTTGGTCGAGGACTTGGTGCAGAAGACCATGGAGCCTTGCCGCATTGCGCTCAAGGATGCCGGACTCTCGATGAAGGATGTGGGCGAGGTGATCTTGGTCGGCGGTCAAACCCGCATGCCGATGGTGCAGAAAGCCGTGAAGGACTTGTTCGGCAAGGAGCCGCGCAAAGATGTGAACCCCGATGAGGCCGTGGCGGTGGGCGCCGCGATTCAGGGCGGCGTTCTCTCCGGCGATGTCAAGGACGTGCTGCTGCTCGATGTGACCCCGCTGTCGCTCGGGATTGAAACCCTGGGCGGCATCATGACCAAGGTGATCGAGAAGAACACCACCATACCCACCAAGGCGGCGCAGACCTTCTCGACCGCGGACGACAATCAGACCGGTGTGACCATTCATGTGCTGCAGGGTGAGCGCGATCGTTCGTCGGACAACAAGTCCCTGGGGCGTTTTGATCTCACGGACATTCCGCCGGCCCCGCGCGGCATGCCGCAAATCGAAGTGGCGTTCGACATCGACGCCAACGGAATTTTGAACGTATCGGCAAAGGATGTGAAAACCGGCAAGGAACAGCGCATCGTCATCAAGGCCTCGAGCGGGCTGTCGGAGGCGGAGATCAAGCGCATGGTCGGCGATGCCGAAGCGCACGCCGAGGAAGACAAGAAATTTCGTGAACTGGTCGGTGCCCGCAACAAGGCGGATGCGAGCATACATACGGTTGAGAAAGCCCTTAAGGATCTTGGCGACAAGATTTCCGACGACGAGAAGAAGGCGGCGACCGAGGCGGTGGCCGCAGTCAAGTCGGCAATGAGCGGCGATGATCGCGATGACATCGAGCGCAAGACAACTGCGCTGGAGCAGGCTTCGAGCGCGATATTGCAGAAGATGTATCAACAGTCGGCGGGCGGCGCCGGCGCCGGCGCCGGCGACGGCAGCGACACCGCCGGGTCGGCCGGCCGCAGCGAGTCGCCCAAGGACGATGTGCTCGATGCCGAGTTCGAAGAAGTCAAGGAAAGCGACCGTAAGAAAGCCTAAAGGCTTTAGTCGCGGGGTGGATCGATAGGGTGTCGAGCTGAACCGCCGGTATTCAAGGTACCGGCGGTTCATCTTTATGGGCCGTATTTGGGTGAGCAATGGCGAAGCAGGATTACTACAAGCTCCTCGAGTTGCCGCGCAACGCGACTGAAGCGGACATTAAGAAATCGTACCGTCGCTTCGCCATGAAATATCATCCGGATCGCAATCCGGATGACCCCGAGGCGGAACACCGCTTCAAAGAGTGCAAGGAGGCCTACGAGGTCCTATGCGACCCGAAAAAGCGCGCAGTCTACGATCAGTTCGGGCATGCGGGCCTGGAGGGGAGCCGCGGTGGCGGATTCAGTGCCGGCGAGGCGTTCGGCGACATCTTCGGCGAGATGTTCGGCGATATCTTCTCAGGCGGCCAGCGCGGCCGAACCCAGGTATTTCGCGGTGCCGATTTGCGCTACGAACTGGAACTGGATCTTGAGAAAGCGGTGTTCGGCACCGACACCGAGATTCAGATTCCCTCTTTAATGGAATGCAAGATTTGCAAGGGCTCCGGCGCCGCCAAGGGCTCGACGCCGAAGACCTGCGATACCTGCGGCGGCCAGGGCCAAGTACGGGTACAGCAATCGATATTCACCATCCAACAACCCTGCCCGCGCTGCAAGGGCCGCGGCAAAATCATTTCGAATCCGTGCGATACCTGTTATGGACAGGGCCGCGTTCGCCAGGAGAAGACCCTTGCCGTGCAAGTTCCCGCCGGAGTCGATACCGGCGATCGCATCCGCTTGAATGGCGAGGGGGAGGCGGGTCGAAACGGCGGCCCGGCCGGCGACCTGTACGTGGAAATTCGGGTGCGCGAACACCCTATTTTCGAGCGTGACGGCAGTCATTTGTCCTGCGAGGTCCCTATCAGCTTCACCACCGCGGCGTTGGGCGGTACCGTCGAGGTGCCGACGCTCGATGGCGAAGTGATCCTCAAAATCCCCAGCGAAACCCAGTCGGGAAGGGTATTCCGCGTGCGCGAAAAAGGCGTCCGCCCGGTGCGCGGCGGCGGCGCCGGAGATCTGTTCTGCCGCGTCGTGGTGGAGACGCCGGTGAGCCTTGGAGCCGAGCAAAAGGAATTGCTGCGGAAGTTTCAGGCCTCCCTGCAAGCCGGCAGCCATCAGCCTCGCGAGCGATCGTTCTTCGAGGGCGTCAAAAAATTCTTCACCGGCACGGTCGACTAGTGGCGGTGCTTGCGCTGGCGGTCTTCGGCATCACCGGACGCATGGGCCAGTGCTTGGTACGGGCGGTTCGCGAGGGGTCGCAGTTTCGCTTGTGCGGCGCGGTCGCTTCCCCGGCGAGCAGTCGGTTGGGGCAGGATGCGGCCGCGGAGGGGGAGTCAAGCGGCATCCTGATCACGGCCGATAGCGCCGCAGCGCTCAAACACGCCGCGGTGGCGCTCGATTTCAGCGCGAGCCCAGCCGTTGCTGCTCATGCCCAGGCCTGCGCCAAGGCGGGAGTGCCCCTGCTCGTGGGCGCCACCGGAATCGACGCGCCGAGCCACGCTGAGCTCAAGCGTGCGGCGCAGGAGATTGCGGTGCTGATTGCCCCGAATACCAGCGTTGCGGTGGCGATGCTGCACCAATTGGTGGCCGCGGCCACCCTAGGGTTGGGATCCGCGTTCGAGGTGGAAATTAGCGAGGCGCACCACCGCATGAAGCGCGACGCACCCTCGGGTACGGCCTTGAGCCTGGGGGAGGTCGTGGCCCGGGCGCGCGGCCAGAGCTTGAGCGATGTCGGGATCTTTGGCCGCCATGGCCTCGGCGCCCCCCGCAGCCCCTCGGGCATCGGTTTTGCGGTGCTGCGGGCGGGCGACATCGTCGGTGAACACACCGTGACCTTTGCGGCTGCCGGCGAGCGCCTGGAGATCGGCCACAAGGCGTCCGATCGAATGATTTTTGCGCGCGGCGCATTGCAGGCGGCCGCTTGGCTGGCGGGCCGGCCGGCGGGCCTGTATGGCATGCAAGATGTGCTCAAGGTGTAGAAGAATCATGGACAGCCATCGCCAGCATCGTTAATATTCGCGCCCGGAAACTGATCGCGTGCTTTTCGATAAAGCGGGAGGACGTTCTAAGGAGCGCCTCCCGCTTTGCGCATCTGCGCCAAACGCCGTAGGGCAAAGCGAGGAACCGGAGTGTCGACACCTGCAGTGCTAGCTCTAGAAGATGGCACCGTGTTCCGAGGCGTCTCCGTAGGCGCAAAAGGCAACACGACGGGTGAAGTAGTTTTCAATACTGCCATGACGGGGTATCAGGAGATTCTGACCGACCCGTCGTATTGCCGGCAGATCGTTACCCTGACCTATCCGCATATCGGCAACACCGGGGCGACCCCGGAAGATCTGGAATCGGGCGCGGTATACGCCGCGGGTTTGGTGGTGCGCGATTTGCCTGCGCTGTATTCGAACTGGCGTGCCACGGAGTCTTTGCAAGGCTTTCTGCTTCGCTGCAAAGTGGTTGCCATCGCCGATATCGATACTCGAAAGTTGACCCGGCTGCTGCGCGAGAAGGGTGCTCAGTCCGGCTGCATCATGACGGGCGACAGCATCGAGGAGACCGCGGCGGTGCGCGCCGCCAGGAAATTTCCCGGCTTGAAGGGCATGGACCTTGCCAAGGCGGTCTCCACCAAGAAGATCTATCAATGGAACGATGGCTTGATTTGGAAAACCGCAGCCAAGCCACCGCGTCCGCAGAGCCGTTTGCAC
>Ga0210399_10005161_pt1 | contig 10161 bp, 7 predicted proteins | sample IncBWC14MmetaG_FD_150865 | JGI IMG/M metagenome (GOLD analysis project Ga0210399, IMG submission 150865) | Forest soil microbial communities from Barre Woods Harvard Forest LTER site, Petersham, Massachusetts, United States - Inc-BW-C-14-M | ecosystem: Environmental > Terrestrial > Soil >...
GCCAGTTCCAAGGAATGAAGGCAATCGACATCGCAAAATCGTGCGAGTCCATCAGCTCAAGCGCTTTTTCAAAGTGCAAAAACCCGTAACGGGACTTCAACGGGGGATCATCAACAATCAGGCAGCCTCGGGTTTCCGCACGATTGCCGCAGAGGTGGGCGAACGCCCACTTGAGGTACATCACCAGCGGAACGGCGCTGGAAAAGCTATCTTTGACATCGAAAAACTTGCTGGCCGGCGCATTGATATCGATAATCTCTGAACCTGCGCTCAGAAAAAACGGAACGCCATCGCGTGTAGCGGAAACGAACATCTCACCGTGGGTTGCCGAAATTATGCTGGGCCAACTATCGTTTTTTGCCGGAAAACCGAAGCAGGAGTCCATTTCGGCAACTTTGATCGGCATCTGTAAGCCCGCCATCGGACCGCAGAGATCAGGAAAATCGCGGGTCACCGACACGCCGGCTTCAGATACGCCTGAGTTCTGGATTCTCGTGTCTCTGGCGGCAGTCAAATATCGCAGCAATTCCAAGCACCGGGGTGTGTCCTGGAAACCAAAGACGTAGACCGAGTGCGCGTTCTGTAGCCATGGCGGCAGGTTCGCATTCTGAGCTGTGACGCTTTTCAGGGATTCCGCCAAACTGGGTGCGATGCTCAGAACGCAATAACCACCGGCGGCAGCATGCATGCTGTCAGCCATCTCAGCAAGTTCCCCTGGCCGTGAGGTTCTCCAAGGGATTCCAAAGAAATCCAGGAGTGTCACAAGGTTTCGCTCGGCTGGCGAGAACTCTTCACCACACACCAGAATAGCTCTCGACGGAGGGAGTACCCCGGAACTATGGCCGGTACCAGTGCCGTCTGCCAGACCCTCTCGATCGAACATTTGTATCCCCTGCGAAGAGCCGAGTCAGAATCGGCAACCCGGAACTACGGACGGCGCTCCCCAACTTTTTGAGCAATTACTAACGAGCGCATCGCGCGGCTGGGAGCAACTGTGTTGAGCAAAGGCGTTATGGCCTTCATGAATGACGTAAGTCCTGTTCCCGCGGAGTGTGGAATCCAGCAGAAGTTCTTACGCTCAAGAATCTGCAAGCCTGCCGAAGCGAAAGGACGCGCATATTCTTCCAGTGACGGAAGGTAATAAGCCCTCTCGTCCTTGGCGAGGCGATCACGCAGGCGGCTTCGAAATACCGGGAATTTATCGTTCATGTCAATGACGATGCAAACCCCGTGGTCGGCGAGAAAATTGGAAATCGTCGTGGCGACTTCCGTTTCCTTTTTCATTCGATGACAGTAGCGAATGGTGTTGACGCCCAACATGATGTCGAACGAACCAACCAGGTCTTCTTTGGTCACGCCGAGGCCTTTCGTGGCTTCCTCGAGCAAATTTTCGTGACTCGCCACGCAGAATCGCACCTTTTGGTTCTGCTCGGCGGTCAGGTATTTCTTTGCCTCTTGTTTGGCCACATCGATTAGTGCTTCGGAGAAGTCCGAACCAACAGCGTACTGCACGGGAATCCCCCGCCGCTCCAGCGCGGAAACCAGGTGAATGAGATTCATTCCGGCGCCGCAGCCAAACTCCCAAAGGCGGATTCCTTTCTGCAGCCTCACCTTGGGAATCTGGTTCTCAATCACTCCGAAATAAATTTCGCCGTAATCGTGTTCTAGCAGATACCCGATTCCATTCCCGGCGGTTTCCTTGCTGTATCTGCGTAGACTGTCTTCCCTGCTGTATTCCTCGAGGAACTCTTCGTTCAGCACCGAGGGATCATCGTGACTCACAGTTTTTTTCATGGCACCTCGTGAATGCGGCAATCTCAATGTGCCGACTGACGCAATTCATTCCTAGCGTTGTTGGATTTTACTGCTCACAAAAAATCGATTCCTGGTTTTGGCTGACGGTAATAGTACAACCAATCGCCATCAGATCAACGGAAGCCTTTGCGCCCATCGCCTTAACCGCATTGGTTACGGTGAAGCTTTTGAGCCAGTTGCTAACATGAATCGGTTGAATCAATTGCAGGTGGGCCACCTATTGCACCAGGAACCTGTTCTCCTCTACTGGCCCAAATCTGTTCCCCAGTCCAGTAGTATCACTCTCAAGTTGAGATTTAACGTGGATATGGGGAATAACGCATTATTCAGGGTTATTCGGAGATGTGCGGCCTGGGCAAAACCAAAGGCTTGCTGAAAGTGCAGAGGAGTCTAATCACGTTATGAAACGCAGCCAGTTGGTTCTCTCTTTCTTCATCCTATTATTGATGTACCCAGCCGCGGCCAACGCCCAATTGTGGAACGGCGTTATCAGTCCCAGCCGCGCGGCCGACTGGTCGCAGGTGGGCATTCCAGGCGGGCTGCCCGACGCCAACTGGACCCAGTGCGGTTCTACCATTGGGGCATACTCGGGAAGTGCCAGCACAATCAACAGCGCGCTTTCTTCATGCGCAGGCCAGAACAAGTACTTGCTACTCGGGCCAGGAATTTTCAATTTGACCAGCAGTATTTCATTTCCTTCGGGTGGGCACGTCGTATTGCGCGGTTCAGGCGCCAGTCAAACTCTTATCAATGTCCCGGCATCTGGAGTGGGGGGCTGTCAGCTCGGCACTTCGATGATCTGCATCGAATCGAGCGATCAGACATATACGAGCCAGCCGCCTCCGACAATCACTGCATGGACTGCGGGATACGCACAAGGCTCAAAACAAATTACATTGGCGAACACTTCCGGTATCAAACCATCAAATCCAACTGTTCTGGTCTTGGAGCAGTGCGAGACCGGCTATACTGCAACAAGCGCAACCGCAGCTTGTACGGGTGCAGCACGGGATAATGGGCAACTTTTCGTTTGCGCCGATGCCTACAATGCCAGCGGACCCGTGGGATGCTCAAACAACGGGCCGGGCAACCAGAACGCGCATCGCGGCCAGACGGAATACACTATCGCAACGGCTGTCAACGGAAATGTTGTAACTATTGCCAGCCCACTGCGTTACCCGAACTGGTCCTCGGGCCAGACTCCGCGCGTGTGGTTTTTTCAGCCCATCGTGCAGGTGGGTGTTGAAAATCTCTCCATAGACGATTCGTCAAAGGGCGCAAACGACCTCATTCAGTTCTTCAATGCTTACCAGTGGTGGGTGAGCGGGTGTCGGTTTTCAAACTGGGGCCGCTGGGCCGTGGAAGCCTTTCAGGTGACCAACGGCATTGTCAAGGATAGCTACTGGTATCACTCGACCGGTTCGGATTCCTACGGAATCCGCTTTGAGATTGGCTCAAACAATCTGATTCAGAACAACATTATTACGCAGACATTCGCTCCTCTGGTGTTTGACGGGGCGAGTTCCGGAAACGTAATAGCGTATAACTATATTATTAATGATAATTACCAATCTGATTACATGCGTGGCTCCACGTTTGAGCACGACGTTAACGCCTATGACCTCTATGAGGGTAATGCCGTCAATCAAATTCTAAACGACGGCAACCACGGAACCGCTAACATGATCACCCGGTTCCGCAATTTTGCTCTTGGTTGGGACTCTTGCGCGAATGGCCAGTGCGGGTCCTCGACATTAAAAGATTCATCCACAACCGCGATTTACAGCGCATCCTACGGGCGTTACGAAAACAACATTGCCAATGTCGTGGGTATGCCTGGGTACCATACGGGGTACAAGGGAACGAATGCCAACTTGGACGTTTTTACGCTTGGCCAGTTGAATGCCGCTCCCAACGATCCTCTCGTCTCAGCGACGGCATTGATGTGGGGTAACTACGATGTCGTCACTGGCGCCGTGCGCTGGTGCGGGAATTCGTCGAACACTGGTTGGAGCACGATCTGCGCGGGCACCCCTGAAGTTCCGACCGGGGTCACTGGGTATCCGAATGCCATTCCCTCAAAGGGCGACACGGCCGCTGGCCAGCCAGCGCTGCCCGCTTCTTTCTACCTTTCTTCAAAGCCTTCATGGTTTGGATCACTGCCGTGGCCGGCGATTGGTCCCGACGTGACCGGAGGCAACATCGGAATTTGTTCGGGTGTGCTCAACACTCTTGGCCATTTTTCTGGCATGCCTGCAGCCAGCAGTTTGCAATGCCTACTGACCTCTTTGACAACTCCAGCGTGGGGAGGCCACGTGAATACGAACCCCGCGATGAATTGTTACCTGAACGTGATGGGCGGCCGTCCCGATGGTACTGGAAGCTTACTAGGATTCGACGCTAAGGCCTGTTATGGCGGGTCTACTGTTGCGCAGGGCCCGGCGGCGCCGACGAACCTCATTCTCGTCATCAACACGAATTGAAGATTGCTGAAAAACTGGGCGGGAAATTTTGATGGCGCTAGAGGCCGTCACCACTTGATTCTTGCCCGGCTAGACTCGATCTCGCACGGTCCCCGTGTCGTTTCTGCCTGCAACATTCATGACCGAACGACCTGCTTGGCTCGTACTGCAGATCGGACCGGCCGCGGCTGAAATTTCGTGATCTCCACAAGAGGACGAATTCCAGTTGACGGCGGTTGCTCTGGTTGCCGAAGTTCGGGGACGATCATTGTCACGAGAAGCAGAGCGAGCCACACCGGGTGCATCATCTTGAATCCTGCCTCCGTGAAATTGTAGACTACGGCTACAATGAAATAAGCCAGTCGAAGGCTGGCCATCGGCGCTATTCCGCCCACCGCGACCAGAATGCGCCGATATCCGGTAATGAGAATGACTGCCAACAAAACGACTCCTACCCAACCCAAGTTCAGGTAAATCTCAATATAACCGTTATGTGCCTGATTGACCCCTTGATTAAGTAAAATCATCATCTGCTTGAGTCGCGGCCCGAGCCAGAAGCTTTCAAAACCTGCCCCGAGCAATGGATTTTGGACAAGGCCAAGTGAGAAATGCCAAATGTTGGTTCGTCCGGTGAGAGTCGTGTCCCTGCCGAGGTTTGCCAGCATGCCCGACCCGATACTTAGAAACAGCGTGGAAAAGGCGACCCCAATTGCCGCAGATACCATCGTGTTGACGAACGCAGGTTTTCGGGCCCATCGGTACAGATAGGTCAATGTCATTGGAGCGCCTGCCAGAAAGAAACAAGAAAACGCTGTCGCCGAGTTGGCTTCCCAGAGCAAGTACAAGGACATCAAGATCACAGCACCGTTAGCAATGAGCGGCCGCCGCTGGCGATTGACCTTCTCTACCCGGTAGAGTTCCAGAAAACGGAAGATGGCTGCCAGCCCGAAGATTAGGCAGATCATTGCCAGACCATTCTTGTCTGTTGCCACTCCTGTCCAAGTGACGCCGCCGGCGTGGGTGAAGGAACGCCCCATTTGCGGGAAATACCGGATAAACACGATGGAAAGCGGCGCAACCACGAACCCTACGCGCGTCAGGAGTCGCCTCGTGGCGGCGACCCAGTCCAGGTCGGAGAGCACGATCAGAACCATGACAACGTCTCCGATGGCTCTGAACCAACGCTTGAATGATACGTCGGGGAAATCGGACCAGATGAAACTGATCCCGCAGTAGAAAAAATAGAGCAGGATCGGAAGATTTGATCGCAGTAAGAGGTTAGTTCGCCCTGCCCTGCTGAATAGGATTACCAAGCCGAGGGCCAGAGCTGCTGACAATACGGCCCGGTCCATCGGACTTCCTTCGAGATACTGGTCCGCGCCACTGCCGGAATATTGCAACCAGGCGGAAACGTTACGAGAGGCGGCAATAAACACCCAGAACGTGGGAATCCAGAGCGCCTTCGATGTCCGGACATTCTCTTCCCGATTCAGCCGGAAAAGTTGCCAGATGACCAGAAAGCAAAACCCGAGGGCGATCAGGCCAACCATTGCTGTTTTTCACCGCAAATCGTTGATGCAGGACTCTGGTTCTTTTCGAATGTTAGATCATCTGGCATACGCGGCCTAGGCAAAGACAAACTTGTAGAGCCGGTCCACCGCAATTGATCTGGATCGCAGAACATCGACGACCTTGATGCTGGCAATGGTCAGTGCGAAAGCCAGGACAAACGAAAGCACCAAAAGTGCCGTTTCCCAGCTGAATGGATGGATTGCCAGACGCAAGCACTGGAGGATGGCAATCTGCGCGATGTAGCCTAGCAGAGAATACTTGCCGAGCAACACAACCGTGGCCATGATGCTCCCGGGTTCGCCGCTCTGCAGACCCATCAGATACAGAATCATCAAGCTAAGGTACACCCCGATAATTTGAAGTGGGTAGATTACGTTCCAAGCGGTGATGGCCACCAAATACCCAACGTAGCCGGCCGCAAGCAAGTAGGGGTGCCGGACGACAGCATTCACTCTCTCTGTGGGAAGGTAACCCGCAACCACTCCAAGCAGACCGATCGCAAGCAACTCCAGATTTGGCATTTCGAACCCCTTGTAATTCGAGACAGCGATGCCGAGCAGAAACACCACGCATACAACGTGAACTGTAAACCGGTAGTACCGGGAGACGACCAACAGCCCCGCCGACAGCAGGAGCAGATAGCTAATAGGGACCAGAATGAAGAAAGCGACTGCCTTCGCTTGCCCCCCGCCCACTCCACTTCCCAAAAAGTAGATGTCAAACAAACTTCGAATCCAGTCATGAGTGGCTAACGCGACATCTTGGGGGTGGCCGGGCGCCATAAAACTCCTCGAAAGGTTCAAGAGCAGGAAGACTCCCAAGATCTTCAACCCTCTTTGAATAAGCCGCTTCGGAAGCTGCGGATCGGAGATACCGTACTTGAAAATGTAAACGTTCGAGACGATGAAGCCGCTGATGAAGATGAACGAGGGGGTCAGGAATCTAAGGTATCGGTTGTCGTGTGGGCCCAGAAAATAATTAATCCAGTGATAGAGCACCATGATTAAAACCAGGGCCCCTTTTGTGAAATCGAGCGCTGGAATCCGAGCGGGTTTGGTGACGGGGATCGTTATCGTTTGGCTGGTTAGGCTCATGCTAGAAGTTTAATGTGCATCCAGAAAGAGGCGATGGATCAGTTCAAGGGTCAGCAACTGATGGATCTCCGTGGTGTAGTTCTGGTTTCCCTTGAGGTGGCCCTTGACGACGGCTTCGACGCGCGTGCGATCCAGGTATGGGCGGGACAGTGTTCTGGAATCCAGCAGCATTTGCCGAACGTATTCTGACAAAACGTCGCGATACCAGACACGATAATGATTGAACTTGTGCCTGCCAAGAAACAGTCGCTCCAGATGCAAGGCAGAAAATGTGTGATCGATGCCCGCCACCCATTGCGGCATGCCGTAGTCATAGGCGTATTCCGCCCTAAACGTGAATTCGAGCCAGCCTCGTATGACGGCGCTCGAAAGAGCCCTGGAGTGACCGCTTAAACCGCGATCCGTGCGGATTCGCGCGAGCGTAGTGCTGCCCTCGGCGATCAGTCGCGTGCAATCTGAGCTGTCTTCGAAAATATCGGTCTTCGCAACGGCCGCGGCGGGCGCACGGAAAGCCGTCCGGACCAGATCATTATCGAGGTACGGAGACCTCAGTGAGAGTTGCGTTTGTTCCAGCGCGAGCAAGCCGTAGTGGTGCCATGGAGCCTGCCCAAATGCGATGAAGGAGAGCGCATGCCCGCTGGCCAATCCGTTATAGGTTCGCCGAGCCTCATTGACGGACGAGAGAAACTCGGGGCGAAATAGACCCGGCGCGGGTTCAACGGGCTTGAATGCGCGCAACTGGCGAAGAATTTCGCCGCCGTAGTTCCCCGTCATCCTGACGGGCGCGATTTGAGCGGCCCTCTCGTTCAGATGAAGATCGGAAGCGCGATTGACATTGACGCATCCGTCGGTCAGGTAGACGGCACGCTCCGCGTATTGCGCAAAACGAGAGAAGAACTCTTTCCCCAACGGGATTACTTCGAATGGTTGGCCGCTCGCTCCTGCCACTCGGCGCGCCAACAGAACATCCTGGCACTCGCGGATCGGGCCGCCGAACGAATAGCACGGAAGAGAGCCAGGCGCGGACTTGTGCCAGGCCATGATCATCCGCGTATCCAAGCCGCCCGTCAGTGACATCCCGATCCGTTGTCGCCCGTTGAAATATTTGGGGAGAATTCGCGAGAAGGTCGAGCGAAGTTCCTGATAATACTCTTCCAGTTCCATGGGAGCCTGGCTCTCCCACTCCTGCGGCTGGAAGTACGTGTTTTTTTGTTGCAGTGTCCTGTTGCGGAAGGTCCACGCAGAAGCCAGCGGCAAAACTTTGATGCCTTTGAAGAGAGTTCGGCCTTCCAGCACGCAACCGCAAGAAACGAATTCTCCTAACCCACGGGGATCTGCGTCTCGAAGTTCCGGGCGCACGGCCAGAATTGCCTTCGCCTCCGCCGCAAAGTAAAAGGCATCACTTGACTCGTGAGAGTAGATGCGTTGCAGGCCGTAGCGATCGTTAAATAAAGTCACCACCCCGCGTGCCCGGTCCGCAATCAGCCCGTGAAATCTTCCGTTCAGCCCTTTTGGAAATTCGGCGTCTTCCTCATACATGTGGACAAGATAGGACGGCCCGTTCTCAGCGACGTCGTGTCCGCGCTCCTTCAATGCACCAACTGTGCCAAGTGGTGAAAATTCCTCGCCGGAGAAAAATAGAGTGACGTCGCTTCGTTCATTGTGCAGGGGCATCCGGTCGGCGAAGGAGTCCTTTCGGGCAACCCAACCGACATAGACGCCTAATTCTTCATCAATCCAAGTACCCGTCGCATAAGCGGGTTCATGCCGGAGCGCCTCGACCATCCGCAACAGCTGCGGCTCCGCACTTTCGCGCGGCATCTTACTGATGAAACCAACAATTCCCGGCATGGACCCTTTCTTAGAGCGTCTCTGTGGCAGATGAGGATTTGCGGTTGTACCAGGCGCTACGGAATTCGCGGAGTTTGGCAAGCAAAGGTTCGGGGAGGTGATCCGCGAACTTCTTGTGCAAGCCGAACCGAAAGGCAGCACGACCGGCGAAAGTCAAGGGAACGTAGTAGCGTGGCACATCGATTTGTTGAAAGCCGTTACGTTCCTTGAAGTCGGAGAGGCTGCTCCGTTGTTTTTTCCCATAGGCGAATCTTGAATATACGAGATATGGAATTCCTCGTTCGGCGCAAGACTTGACTGCCTGAGCTATCAGAGCATTTGATGGGGCCTTGTCCCTATGCCGGATCATCGAGACTATATTCATCAGCCCCGCTTGCGTGCGAGTCTCGTCATGAACCATCTTGATAAAACCGATTAGGCTATCTTCAAGAAAAGCGCCGATAAAGATGCTGCTATCAAGAAACGTGGCCTCCTCCCGATATACCGTCTGGAGGTCCTTACCATAGTGAGCGTTGGGTGCCCCCTGACGAATCGGGGCCTCGTTATAAACTTCCCAGATTCCTTTAACGAGCGTGTCGTCGAATGGAATCTCTCTGACAACCACCTTTCTTTTCTCAGCTTGCTTCGCTTTGTTCCGGGCCTTGAAGCCAATCTGGTTACTCCACCAGTGCTCAAACGTAGTTATATGCAAAGCGGCAAAATTGTCCCAAATCATGGGGTAGGAGTACTTAGGTGCTGTATCCGGCAAGCGTTGTATGAAGGTGAAAAGGTCTATTCGCGTTTTGGACGCCCTAAGCTCAGCAAGCATACTTTCTGGATCGTCGATAAACTGGTATAAGTCCGCCTCAAGTCGAGCGGTTCGAACAAGTCGGCCGGCGACTCTTACCTGCTTTTTGCACACATCTATCAAAGAACTCATGGGCTAAAGTTTCCTAAGTCTTTCTGCCAGAATCGAAGGGCATTCGTGGTCACACCAGTGAATGTGAACTCTACCTACGGAAGTCAATCGCGGAATCAGGTGAAAATGGCGGAGAGGGAAGGGATTCGAACCCTCGGGTAGCGCTAGCCACCACGACCAGCAAGCTGGCCGCTGCCTTAGCCAACGGCGACCTCTCCAAAACTCAAAATTACCACAACAAGCAGACCAGTGTAATTGTCGCTCGGACTTCGGTTCCTTGTCTTTAAACAATTGATCTCAAGTCTGCCGGCGCGTCACGGGGCTTAGCCCCACATAGGCGAGAAGCCGGCTGCCGTGATCCAAAAGCTTAATTAAGTACGTGAGGAACAGGTGTTGACCGAAGAGGGCAAGAAACGGCAGCGCCAGCGTATAACAGGGCACGGCGATCAGTGACCTGGTTGCGTTCTGT
>Ga0210399_10005165_pt1 | contig 10159 bp, 3 predicted proteins | sample IncBWC14MmetaG_FD_150865 | JGI IMG/M metagenome (GOLD analysis project Ga0210399, IMG submission 150865) | Forest soil microbial communities from Barre Woods Harvard Forest LTER site, Petersham, Massachusetts, United States - Inc-BW-C-14-M | ecosystem: Environmental > Terrestrial > Soil >...
TCCCAGAACAGTTCCTCCGATGCGCTGTTGGACATCAGGAAGTCGAACCGGCTGTTGATCAGGCTGGCCGGCAACGGTTCGAGCGAGTGCACGATCTCCCGGATGGCGTCGGGGATCACCAGCCGCGCGCACTCGGCGCGCAGCGGCGTCGCCTCGGCCAGCCGGTACAGGTGCTCGCGCTCGGCGCGGTCGAGGCGGAGCGTACGCGCCACCGCGTCCAGGACCTGCGAGCTGGCGTTGATCTCGCGGCCCTGCTCCAGCCAGGTGTACCAGGTGACGCCGACGCCGGCCAGCAGTGCGACCTCTTCCCGGCGCAGCCCCGGCGTGCGCCGTCGCGAGCCCGGCGGCATGCCGAAGTCCCCGGGACTCAGCCGGGCCCGCCGGGCCTTCAGGAACTTGCCGAGCTCGGCCCGTCGTCGCTCGCCCGCCCGTCGCTCGCCCGCCCGTTCCTCGCCCGCCCGTTCCTCGCCCGCCCGTTGCGAGACCCGATCTTTTGCTTCGTAGGTGACCACGAGTTTTTCCAATCAGCGATCTGCCCCGATCTAACTTAGCGGGCACCACTGACATTTCGCGGGGTGCGGGACGGGCGGTTGGGACAGATCGGGTGGGGCGCGCGGGTTTCTCACGCCTCGCTAGTCCCGCGAGTCTCCGCTTATCGCTTAGGTTTTCGAGTCAAGCCGATTCGACAACCGATGAATGTGACACTCTAACGGATAGAGCCGTTAGGGTGCCGCATTCATAGTGTGGACAGGCTGCCGAGTGTGTGGCGGGATGACTCTAGCGGGGCTCGCGTGCATAGTGTTCCGCGTCTGGCTGGCATCCGGACTCGGCGCTTGGCCGATCCGGGTTCGCTCGGCGCTTGGCCGATCCGGGTTCGCTCGGCGCTTGGCCGATCCGGGTTCGCTCGGCGTCACCCGATCCGGGTTCGCTTGGCGTCACGGGCGCTTGCAGTTATTAGGCGTGGATGCGGGACGGCGAGGCTTCGATCGCGTCGGCGCGGTCTAGGAGGGGCTGGCAGCGCAGGCGGCGGGCGATGTCGCGGGCTTCGACCACGGGCTGGGCGGCGGCGGCGGTGTCGCCCTCACGGGTTAGGTACTCGGCGTAGTCCATCAGGCCGTGGGCCAGGTGGTACGGGGTGCCTCGCTCGCGCAGGCCGATGACCGCGGCCGCGAAGGACGCCGCAACCGACTGGCCGGTGACAGCGGTTGCGGCTGACGCCGGGGCGGGCTGGCCGTCGGCGGCGGCGGCCAGGCGGGCCCGGGCCAGGTCACGCTCGGCGCGGAGCATCGGGGCGATCTGCCCGGGCTGGTAGGAGTCGAGCAGGGACAGCAGCTCGCGGACGGCGGCGAAGTCCGCCAGCTCGTGGGCGGCGCGGGCGGCCAGCGGCCACGCCCAGCGCTGGTCCTCGGCGCTGATGCCGAGCGTGCCGACGTGAGCGAGCGCGCCGCGGGCGTGGCGCAGCGCGTCCTGGTACTCGCGGCGGGCGGCCGCGGTGGAGGCCTCCACCAGGCTGATCAGCGACTTCATTTGCAGATCTTCACTGGTCCGCAGGTCGCCCAGGCTCGCCAGCATGGTCTCGGCGGTGCCGACGTCGCCGCGCAGGGCCGCGAGCAATCCCCGGTAGCACGAGAGGAACGGGTAATCCTGCAGGCCATCGGAGTCCGCGGTCTGGGTCAGCTCCTGCTCGGCGGCATCCCAGTCGCCGAGCATCAGCAGGGCCTGGACCAGGTTCCCGGTCGCGAAGGCCAGGCGGTCCCGCTGCCCGGCCCGGCGCAGATGGCCGGCGGCGGCCCGTGCCGCCTCCGCCCCGGCCGCCGGGTCGGTGACCGTCAGCGCATCCGACAGGTTAACCAGCGAAGAAGCCAGCTCGACGTTATCGTCGGCGAGCGTGGCGAGCCGCGCGCTCTCCCGGAAGTAGGCCGCCGCCTGGGGACGGCGGCCAGCTAGGCCGTGATAGACGCCGCGGACTTCGAACAGGCCGCTGAGCAGGCTGGGGTCGACGTCCAGCGACTGGCCGAGGGTTATCACCTCGGTGGTCAGTCGGTCGGCGTCGGGCGACCCGACGAAGACCTCCAAAAGCGCGAGGACCTTCAGCACGCGCACCGTGTCAGTATCGGGATCGGTCCGCAGCACCTCCAGGGCGGCGGTGAGCTGATCGCGCGCTTCGGCCATGCGCCCCCACATGCGCAGCGCCTGTCCAGCGGTGGCTTGCGCGCGGGCCGCAGCGCGGACCTGGCCGCGGGCCAGGTGCTGATCACGGGCATGACCCGCGTACTCGATGGACACGGCCCAAGCCCCGTTGGCGTCGGCCGACTCCGCGGCGCGTTCCCACAGGCTGCCCGCGTCCGGCCGCCCGTCGGCGGGCTCGTCGCCAGGCGCCCGGCCGGGCATGCTCAGCTCGGCGGCGGCGGCGTAGCTGGTCGCCGCCGGGCCGGGGGCGCCGGTGCGCTTGGCTCGGTCGCCGGCCCGGATCAGGGCGGCGATGGCCTGGCCGCGGATCTCGGCGGCGTCGGGATCATCCGGGATGGCGTTCAGCGCGTCCAGGTAATGCCGGGCCACGACGTCGATGACTTCTTCCCCGTCGCCGGCGAAGGCGGTGCGCAGGTGCGCGGCCACGGTCAGGTGGCGGGTCTTGCGGTCCCGCCGGGACAGGGTGTCGTAGGCGACCTGGCGCAGCATCTCCTGAGAGAAGCGGTAGCTGCCCCGCTCCGGCGAGAGCGGATCCGCCGACACGCTCAGCACCTCGCGCCGCACCAGCTCGGCCAGCGCCGCCCGGACCGACGGCTCGTCCCGCCCGGAGACTGCGATCAGCGCCTCCGCGGGGAAGCTGCTGCCCAGCACCGCGGCGTCACTGACCAGCCGGCGGACGCCAGGGTCCAGGGCGTCGAGCCGGGCGGCCAGCAGCGCGTGCAGGCTGTCCGGCACGATCAGCTCCCCGACGTCGCCGGTCAGCCGGTACACGCCCTCGACCGGCTGGACGATGTCCCGGTCGACCAGCGACCGCACCGTCTCCACCGCGAACAGCGGGATCCCCTGGGCCTGCTCGGTGATCTTGGCCCGAGTCGGCGGCGGCATCCCGGGCACCAGCGCATCCACCAGCGTGTCCATCGACGCTTCGTCGAGCGGGTCCAGGGTCAGCGTGCTGCGGTTGCGCCCGGTACCGAACCCCGGCCGGACCTGGCCGAGCTCGGGACGCGCGAACACCAGCACGTACACGGGCAGGTTCCGGGTCCAGTCGATGAGGTAATCCAGGAAATCCAGCAGGCCCGCGTCGGCGTACTGGGCGTCCTCGACCAGCAGCACCAGCGTCTGCACCGCGGCCAGGCGTTCGAAGAACAGCCGCCAGCCCGCGAACAGCTCCTCGCGGGACAACCCGGACCCGCTGTCCTCGGCGAACGGGACCCCGAGCAGCCGGCTCAGCCGCAGGCCGGCGTAGGCCCGCTCGCCGGCATCGGCCACGAACCGGTCCAGGCCGTCCTGGAGTTTACCCGCCGCGACCTCCGCGGAGTCTTCCTCGGCGATACCCAGCCGCTGCCGGACAATCTCGGCCAGGGCCCAGAACGCCACGCCCTCGCCGTAGGACAGGCACCGGCCCCGGTGCCACCACATCTCCTGAGCCAGGCCGTCGGCGTACTTCTCGAACTCCCAGCCCAGCCGGGACTTGCCGACCCCGGCCGGGCCGGACACCAGGACCAGGCGCGGCACCCGGCGCTCGGCGGTGGCGTGGAACAGCTCGCGGACCGTGCGGAGCTCCGCGTCCCGCCCGGTCAGCGGCGCCTCCAGGCCGTCCATCCGCTGGCTGACGCCTACCCAGGACAGGACCCGGGTGGCCCGCCACAGTTCCTGCGGCTCGGTCTTGCCCTTCAGCTGATGCGATCCGGCCTCCTCGAACCCGACCGCGTTGCCAACCAGCCGGTGCGTGGCCGCGTCCACCAGGACCTGCCCGGCCGCGGCGACCGATTGCACGCGCGCGGCGGTGTTCACCGCGTCCCCGGCGACCATCCCCTCGCCCACCGCGCCCAGGCTGACCGCTACCTCACCGGTCACCACGCCCGCCCGGGCCGCCAGGCCCGGCACCGCCGCCTCCGCGCCCAGCGCCTCCACCGCGGCCACTAGGTCCAGCGCCGCGCGGACGGCGCGCTCCGCATCCCCTTCGGTCGCGGCCGGCGTGCCCCACACCGCCATCACCGCGTCCCCGATGAACTTCTCGACCACTCCCCCGTAGCGGCCGACGACCGTCCGGGCCACGGCGAAGTACTGCGTGAGCAGTTCGCGCACGGCCTCGGGATCCCGCGATTCCGACAGCGGGGTGAAGCCCACCACGTCGCAGAACAGCACCGAGCACACCCGCCGCTCGGCCACCGGGTCCGGGTGGTACCCGGGACCGGCCAGGGTGGCCGGCCCGCCGGATGAGGGGGGCCCGAACTCCGCTACCGGCGAACCGCAGGAACGGCAAAACCGCTTGCCGGGAGTAAGCGGCTCACTGCACGACGGGCACGCGCCGACGGCTGCCCCGCAGTCCCCACAGAAACGGTCGCCCTCTCCCAAAGACGCACCGCACTGCCCGCACGTCACGCAACCGTGCTTACGCTAGTGCCGTCAGACCTGTCAAGTCCTCGCTAGGCTTGGGCGGTGCGGCTGACATTCTGCGGTGTCCGCGGGTCGACACCGGCACCGGGGACGGAGTTCGTCCGGTACGGCGGCCACACCTCCTGCGTGGCCGTGGCCCACGACGGGGCGGCCGCGCCCACCCTCATCCTCGACGCGGGGACCGGCATACGCCGGGTCACCACGCTGCTGGCCGGCCAGCCGTTCACCGGGACGATCCTGCTCACGCATCTGCACTGGGACCACGTTCAGGGACTGCCGTTCTTCCGCGCGGGAGACCGCGACGACGCCACCGTGATGCTGCTGCTTCCCGACCAGCACGACGGCACCGGCGCCGAGGAGGTGCTGGCCCGGGCCATGTCACCGCCGCACTTCCCGATCCGCCCGCGCGAGCTGCGGGGACGCTGGACGTTCGGCACCATCGGACCGGGCCGGCTCGAGGCCGGCGGGTTCACCGTGCTGGCGTGTGAGATCCCGCACAAGGGCGGCCGGACGCTCGGGTACCGGGTCAGCGACGGGCGTTCGGTGGCGGCGTACGTCACCGATCACTGCCCGACCGCGCTGGGCCCGGGCCCGGACGGCTGGGGCGAGTATCACCCGGCCGCGGTCGAGCTGGCCGCCGGGGCCGACGTGGTGGTGCATGACGCCCAGCTGCTGGCCGAGGAGGTGGCGGCCGAGGCGGCGTTCGGCCATGCCGCGGCCGACTACGCGGTCGCCCTGGCCGGACGCGCCGGGGCCCGGCGGGTGGCGTTGTTCCATCACCGGCCGGACCGGACGGACGACGCGCTGGACGAGCTGGCCCGTCGGTTCGCCGCGGCCCCGGTGCCGGTGCTGGTGGCCGCGGAGGAGCAGATCCTCGACGTCTAGGCCCGGATCCGGGGCTGGGCGGGCTCGAGGGCGTCGGCGCGGTCCAGCAGGGGCTGGCAGCGCAGGCCGCGGGCGATGTCACTTCGGCCACCGCGGCTGGCTGCGGCGGCAGCCGCGTCGCCGTGGCGGCTGAGATATTTGGCGTGGTCGAGCAGGCCGTGGGCTAGGTGGTAGGGGGTGCTATGCTCGCGCAGGCCGGCGATGGCAACCGCGAAAGCGGCGGCGACCTGGTCATCGTCGCCGTCCGCCGCGGCGAGGCGGACGCGGGCCAGGTCCCGTTCGGCCCGCAACATGGGGGCCAGGTAGCCCGGCTGATACGAGTCGAGCAGCGCGATCAGATCACCGACGGCGGTGATATCGCCCAGTTCGTGAGCCGCGCGGGCGGCGAGCGGCCAGGCCCAGCGCAAGGATGTGCCGCTGATCCCCAGCGCATCCGCATGAGCGAGCGTGTCCCTGGCCCTGCGCAAGGCGGCCTGCGGTTGGCCTCGGGTGAAGGCGATGAAGGCGTCGGTCAGGCTGACAGATACCTGGTCCTGAGGATCCTCGCTGGCACGCAGGTCGCTTACCGTGGCCAGCATGGTCTCGGCCAAGTCAGCGTCGCCGCGCAGCGCCATCAGCCAGCCTCGCTGAGTGGTGAGTCCTTCCATGTCGGCGAGTCCATAAGAGTTCACCGCCTGGGTGTACTCCGCTTCGGCGGCATCCCAGTCGCCGAGCTGCACCAGCGCCTCGGCCAGGTTCGTGATCGCCATGGCCAGGTGGAACCTGAGGCCGACGCGGCGCAAGTGCCCCAGGGCGGTACGGGCGGCCTCGGCGGCGGCCGCGGGGTCGGTGACGGCCAGGACATCAGCCAGGTTGACCAATGCACGGCTCAGCTCGACATGGTCGCCGACCAGGGTGGCGAGCCGCCCGCTTTCGCGGAAGTAGGCGATCGCCTGCGACCGCCGCGAGACCGTGCCCAGGTAAATGCCCCGGCCGAGAAGAAGCCCGCTGAGTTGCTTGGCGCTCACGTCAAGAGCCTGGCCGAGGCCAAGGGCCTCGGTGGTGAGCCGGTCCGCATCGGGAGATCCGCCGAATACCGCCACGACAGCGAGTTCCGCCAGAGCGCGCACCAAGTCGGCATCGGGATCGGTGCGCAGGACCTCGACCGCGGCAGTGAGCTGATCACGGGCTTCGGTGTGGCGGCCCCACAGGCGCAATGCCCGCCCGGCGATGGACTGGGCGCGGGCGGCGGCCCGGTCGTCGCCGTGGTGAAGATGGTCAGCACGTGCACGCTCCGCGTAATCGACGGCCGTGGCATAGTCCGCGCTGGCGATGGCGGCCGTGGCGGCGCGTTCCCGCAGCATCCCGGCGCCCTGTTGCTCCCCCGGCTGGCCGGCCGTGACCAGATCGCCCGCGGCAGCGTAGCTCGCGGCGCCGCGCGCGGGCGCGCCGGTGCGCTCGGCACGTTCGCCGGCCCGGATCAGGTTCGCGACGGCCTGGCCGCGGATGTCGGCGGCGTCAGGATCGTCCGGGATCGCGTTCAGCGCATCCAGATAGTGCCGGGCGATGACATCGGCCACTTCTTCGCCGTCGGCGGCGAACGCGGCATGCAGGTGCGCGGCCACGGCCAGATGGCGGGTCTTGCGGTCGCGCCGGGACAAGGTGTCGTAGGCGACCTGGCGCAGCATCTGCTGGGCGAACCGGTAGCTGCCCCGTTCGGGCGACAGCGGATCCGCGGACACGCTGAGCACCTCGCGGCGGACCAGGTCGGCCAGGGCGGACCGCACCGATGATTCGTCCCTTCCGGAGACTGCGATCAGCGCCTCGGCCGGGAAGGTGGTGCCCAGGACCGCGGCGTCGCTCACCAGTCCCCGGACGCCGGGATCCAGGGCATCGAGGCGGGCGGCGAGCAGGGAGTGCAGGCTGTCTGGCACGGCCAGCTCGCCGACGTCACCGATCAGCCGGTACACCCCGTCGACGGGCTGGACGATATCGCGATCGATCAGCGAGCGCACCGTTTCCACCGCGAACAGCGGCAAGCCCTGCGCCTGGCTGATGACCGCCGCGCGCGCCGCAGGCGGCATCTCGGGCACCAACGCATCCACGAGCTCGTCCATGGACGCGGGATCCAGCGGGTCCAGAGTCAGCATGCTCCGGTTCCGCCCGGCGCCGAACGCTGGCCTGACCCGGCCGAGCTCGGGCCGGGCGAATACCAGCACGAACATTGGCAGCTCGCTGACCCAGTCGATCAGATGGTCCAGGAAATCCAGCAGACCACTGTCGGCGTACTGCGCGTCCTCGATCAGCAGCACCACCGGGTTCTCGGCCGCCAGTCGCTCGAAGAACAGCCGCCACCCGGCGAACAGCTCCTCCCGCCCCAGCGTGGCTTCCGTGTCTGCGGGGAACGCGACGCCCAGCAGACGACCCAGCCGAGCACCGACGTACGCCCGCTCACCCGGGTCGGCGACGAATCGGTCCAGCCCGGCGGTGAGCTTATCCACGGCGGCCTCGGCCGAGTCTTCCTCGGCGATACCCAGCCGCTGCCGGACGATCTCGGCCAGCGCCCAGAACGCCACGCCTTCCCCGTACGACAGGCACCGGCCTCGGTGCCACCACACCTCGGCCGCCAAGCCGTCGATGTACTTCTCGAACTCCCAGCCCAGCCTGGACTTACCGACCCCGGGCGGGCCAGACACCAGCACCAGCCGGGGAATCCGGCGATCCGCCGCGGCGTGGAACAGCTCCTTGATGGTGCGTAGCTCCGCGTCCCGCCCGGTCAGCGGCGCCTCCAGGCCGTCCACTCGCTGGACACCGCCGACCGCCGATAGCACCCGGGTGACCCGCCATAGCCGCTGCGGCTCCGCCTTGCCCTTCAAGGCGTGCTGCCCGGCCTCGGCAAACCCGACGCCGCGGTCAGCCAGCCGGTACGTGGCGCCGTCGGTCAGCACCTGGCCCGGCTCGGCTACCGTCTGGATCCGCGCCGCGGTATTCACCGCGTCCCCGGCGACCATTCCCTCGCCGACCGCGCCCAGGCTGACCGCCACCTCACCGGTCACCACGCCTGCCCGGGCCATCAGATCTGGGACCCCGGCCTCGGCGCCCAGCGCCTCGACGGCAGCCACCAGGTCCAGCGCGGCCCGGACGGCGCGTTCCGCGTCGCCCTCGGCGGCCACGGGCGTGCCCCAGACGGCCATCACCGCGTCGCCGATGAACTTCTCGACCACTCCCCCGTAGCGGCCGATTACCGTGCGGGCCACCGCGAAGTACCGCGAGAGCAGTTCCCGGACCGCCTCCGGATCGCGCGACTCCGACAGGGGCGTGAACCCCGCCACGTCGCAGAACAGCACCGAGCAGACCCGCCGCTCGGCCACCGGCGCAGGTTCGCGAACGGCCGTGGCGGCCGGCCCGGGCGCGGTTACGGCCAGCGGCGAGCCGCAGGCACGGCAGAAGCGCTTCCCCGGAGTGAGCGGCTCAAAGCACGACGGGCACACGCCGACCGCGGAGCCGCAATCCCCACAGAAACGGTCGCCCTCTCCCACGGGCGCGCCGCACTGCCCGCACGTCACGCCACCGTGCTTACGCTAGGGCGTTCGGCCCTGTCAAGCTGGTCGATGGGGGGCGCGGGTACCACGGCCCGTTCGGCCAAAATATTTAAGACCCCCGGAGCGGTACGAGACGTACGGTCCTGACCAGCTACGGGCAGAGGCGTCGGCGGGATCAGGCCCGGATCCGGGGCTGGGCGCGCTCGAGGGCGTCGGCGCGGTCCGCCAAGGGCTGGCAGCGCAGGTGGCTGGCGATGGCGCGGGCTTCGTCGACGGCCAGCGTGGCGGCGTCCGGGTGGCCGTGCCTGCTGAGGTACTCGGCGTGGTCGAGCAGGCCGTGCGCGAGGTGGTACGGGGTGCTGTTCTCGCGCAGGCTGGCGACGGCGGCGGCGAAGGCGCCCGCGGCGGGCTGGTCGCCGTCGCCCTCGGCCTGGCGGGCACGGGCCAGGTTGCGCTCGGCTCGCAGCATGGGCGCCAGGTGCCCGGGCTTGTACGCGTCGAGGACGGCGAGCAACTCGGCGAGGGCGGCGGTATCGCGCAGTTCGTGTGCCGAGCGTGCCGCCACCGGCCAGGCCCACCGCAGGTTGCCGAAGCTGATCCCGAGGGCGTCGGCGTGCGCGAGCGCCTCGCGGGCCCGGCGCAGCGCGTCCCCGGGCTTACCGCGGGCGGCGGCGGTGCAGGCTTCCGCCAGGCTCAGCATCGCCTGGTCCTGGGGGTCTTCGCTGACGTCCAGGTCCTGCAGCCCGGCCAGCATGGCCCGGGCCGAGACGACATCGCCACGCAGGGCCGCCAGCCAGGCCCGGGCCCAGGTGAGGTGCTCGGCATCGGCCAGCGCGTCCGAGTCCAGCGCCTGGATGAGCTCGGCTTCGGCGGCGTCCCAGTCCCCGAGCTGCATCAGCGTCTCGAACATGTTCATGATCGAGACCGACAAGGCTCGGCGGTTGCCGACCCGGCGCAGGTGCCCGGCAGCCGTGCGCGCGGCGTCGCTGGCGCCGGCCAGGTCGGTGGCGGCGAGGACGTCTGACAAGTTGAGCAGCGCACGACCCAGGGTGTAGTTGTCGTCGGCGCGGGCGGCGAGCCGGGCGCTCTCCCGGAAGTAGGCGACGGCCTGGGGGCGCCGCTCCACGGAGGTGAGGTAGATCCCGCGGATCAGCAGCAGCTCG
>Ga0210399_10005166_pt1 | contig 10159 bp, 9 predicted proteins | sample IncBWC14MmetaG_FD_150865 | JGI IMG/M metagenome (GOLD analysis project Ga0210399, IMG submission 150865) | Forest soil microbial communities from Barre Woods Harvard Forest LTER site, Petersham, Massachusetts, United States - Inc-BW-C-14-M | ecosystem: Environmental > Terrestrial > Soil >...
TGCGCACATCGTTGAGCTCATCGAATCGCGAGGCCAGGTCGCTGGCAACGATGGTGATGAATCCCGGCGCCAATCCGCACTGCGGGATGAACGCGGTGCGCGCGCCTACGCTTAGCTGCTTTACCGCGCGGGTGCTGGCCACATCCTCGGTCAAGTCCAGGTAGTGGGCACCGGCGGCCTTGGCCGCCTCCGCGATGAGCCGCGTGGCGTGATAAGGCGCGGCGGACAGCACGGCGAATTTGCCGGTCAGCAATTTGCGCAGCGCATCGCCTTGCGTAATGTCGACCGCAACTTTCTTGATGGCCGCGGACGTTTCCACTCGATCCAATTGGAGTTGAGAGCGATCGACAACGGTGACCGCATAGTCGCCGCAACCGCCCAGAAACTCCGCAATCATCGAGCCGATTTTGCCCGCGCCCACGATAACGATGTCTTTCATGCCGCCTCCAGAGTAGCCACTCATTTTTGTCTACGCGCACTGCAGATGGTAGGGTCGTTTTAGACGTTATTAAGGTATAGTCCTACGTTTAGAAGGGCGAATTAGGCGAAGTGCCATGGACGTCATCGACGAAAAGCTCATATCGGCATTACGCGAGAACGGCCGTGCCTCCACCGCCATGCTGGCCAGGCTGGTAGGCCGCTCGCGTACCAGTGTGCAAAGCCGTATCGAGCGGCTCGAAAAGCAAGGGGTGATTACCGGCTATGGAGTTCGCCTGGCGCCGGAGCATGGCTTGGGCGCGGTGCGCGCGCATGTCATGATCAAAGTGGGTCCGAAGGAAGCACGCGCCGTAACCGCCGCATTGCGTGACATATCACAGGTGCGGCTCCTGCATTCCGTCAGCGGCGATGTGGACCTGATCGCGATTGCGGCCGCAGCGTCCGTCGCCGAAATGGATCAAGTGATCGATCGCATCGGTGCCCTGGATGGGGTGGAACGCACCACTTCGTCAATTATTTTATCGACAAAATTTGAACGATGAGTGGCCCCCTGAAAGCGCCTGCCATGGGTAAGCCGTCGCTTCATGTCTTGTTGCCCACCATGGGAAGCGCGGGCGACGTGCATCCGTTCATCGCGCTGGGCGTGGCGCTCAAAGCCCGCGGCCACCGCGCTACGATTCTCACCAATCCTATTTTTCAAGCACTGATCGAAGCGCAGGGCCTTGGTTTCCTGCCGGTCGGGAGCGCGGCGGAAGCGAACGCGGCCATCGCCAATCCGGAGCTTTGGCATTTGCGCAAGGGCTTCAAGGTGATTGCACAGGTGATCGTGCCGGCGATCGCCGAGATCTATCGTTTGATCGAGAGGCATGCGGACGCCCAAACGGTAGTGGCATTTTCCAGCCTGGCCTTCGGCGCCCGCGTGGCGCAGGAAAAACTGGGCGTGCCCAGCGCGTCCGTGCATTTGCAACCCAGTGTCATCCGTACGTTTGCCGATCAAGGGATGATGGGCAATGTCAGGTTATCGGCGTCGCGTCCGACATGGTTCAAGGAAGGCCTGTTCCGTCTCATCGACGCCTTGATCGTGGATCGCCGGATCAAGCAGCCGCTCAATACCCTGCGTGCGACGCTGGGCTTGCCGCCTGTCGATCGAGTCATGCACCGCTGGCTGCATTCGCCTCAATTGGTAATAGCCTTCTTTCCCGAGTGGTTTGCCGCTGCACAGCCGGATTGGCCGCCGAATACGCACACCGTTGGGTTCCCTCTATGGGATGCGGACGGCGAAGCTGCGCTCCTGGCCGATGCTGACGAGTTTCTGAATGCGGGTGAGCCGCCCATCATCTTCACGCCTGGCTCGGCGGGATCGACGATGCAGCGATTCTTCAAGGAGTCGGTCAAAGCTACGCGGGAACTGGGCTTGCGCGCCATGCTGGTGACCAATTACCCGGACCAGGTGCCGAAGCACCTTCCGCCGAACGTCAAGGTATTCGGGTATCTGCCTTTTAGTCAGGTGTTGCCGCGCGCCGCGCTGCTCGTCTACCACGGCGGTGTCGGCACGTTGGCCCAAGGAATCAAAGCCGGGGTACCGCATCTGGTGGTGCCCCACGGCTACGATCAGTTCGACAGCGGCTGGCGGATCGAACAACTCGGGTTGGGCCGCAGCATTCCGCAGAGGCGCTACCGCGCACGACGCGTGGCGGGCGCAATTGAAGGCATCCTGGGTGATGGCGGCTCAGGCCAGCGGCGCTTAAAATTCGCGTCGCGCATCGACTCCGCCGATGCGATTGCCCGAGCGTGCGTGTTGATAGAGGGATTGGCGCGGGAGAGCTAGGGTGCCGGCGCATCGTGCATGTGCTCGAACAGGTCGCCGCGCACCGGAATTTTTCCGAAACCGCAGCCCCCAAATGGCAAAGGAAAGAACACCAGGACGCAGTGCTCGTTGATATGGATGAGTAAACCGCCGCCTTCGATGCCCTCGACCCGATGCGTGTGCGAGTGGTCCCAGCCAAAATCTGATTTTCTCTCGCGATCGGGACCCAATCCGCCATTCAAATCCGCGCCCGCGCCATGCTTGTCGAGGGCGCGGGGCGGGGCTGCCATCGCCAATTGAGCTTGCTGCCTGATCGCCCGGTCGGCCTCGGCGTTCCAATCGATGGGGGCTTTGTCGGCCATGGCCGGCTGGGCAGGTGCCGGCACGGTGATCAGTTGCGTGTCAGGCGGCGCGGCCGGCTTACTGCGCGGCGCAGACGATGCCGGTGTGGGTGCGACGGGGCTAACGGGTGTAGTTGCCCTGGGTGCGCGGGTGCGCATAGGATCGGGCAGCGCCAGAAAAACCAGAGCTTCTTCGCGGCGCAGGTCTGCCCGTGTGACCCAACGCGCCGCGATGAGCAACAGCGCGGCGTGAGTCGTCACGACCAGTAGAAGGATGGCAGGCCGCTGTATGCGCGATCGAACTCCCTATACCTCGACCTGCGAGGTAAGGAATGGGATAGCCGCCGGCGCGATTAGTTCCTCGAGGAGTGGCAATCGGGGGCGCATGAACGGGCATGAAGGATGAAAAAACGGCGTGGATTTTGAGGCCCACGCCGCCGGGATGTCGCACCAGCGGGGGAGTTGGCTGGCTTGCTGGCGCGAGATTTCCTAAACTTCAGGCGCCATCCTGCCAAAAACGTAGAGGAGCGAAAGGTACTCTTTGTACGGTCCAGTTTGATTTTTATCATTTGTCAACTATCTATAATTCTGATAGAGCGCTTCAACGCGTTGAAATTACTGCAGAAACTCCGTTGAGGCGGCCGTGCGCGGCTGCCGCAGGCGCCGCACGATCAAATAAGCGACGACGGTTACCACGAGAGTAATGCAGCTGAACTTGAAATCCTGCTGCTGGCCTGGTGTGAAGGCCATGGCGATCAGCACGGTAACCATGCAGCCGATGGCGGCAACGCTCAGATAAGGGAACAGCCACATGTTCACCGCGGGCTGCGCTTCGCCACGGCGTTCGCGTTGCCGGCGTAGCGCGATTTGCGCGGCGGCCGTGGTCATGTAAACGAACACGATGACCGCGCCCGATGAACTTACCAAAAAATCGAATACTTTTTGCGCACCTTCGGTTGCCGCGATGATCCCCAGGAATCCGGCCGCCGCGCCGATCAACACGGAGACCACGGGCACCCGGCGTTTGTTCAACTTGATGAACGACTGCGGCGCATCGCCGTGCCCGGCAAGAATGAACAGCACCCGCGAGCTGACATAGAACGCGGAGTTCAGGCAGGACAGCACCGCGGTGAGAATGATGAAGCTCATGATCGTGCCTGCCCAAGGCACGTGGATGGTAGTCAGCGCCAATGTGAAGGGCGACTCGCCGGAGCGAACGGCGTTCCAGGGAATTACCGAGACGATCAAAAAAACGGACACCACATAAAAAATCAATATGCGCCAGATCACCGTCGTGGTCATCTTGGCGATCGCCCGACCTGGCTGCGCCGATTCCGCCGCCGCCACAGTGGTGATTTCCGCGCCTGTCATGGCGAAGAACACGGTCGGCACCGCTGCCAGTACCGCGATCCAACCGCGCGGCGTGAAGCCGCCGTAATTCACCAGATTTGCAAAAGTAGCCCCCGAGGGCGATGTCCAGCCGAAGGCGAAAGAGGCGGCGATCACGATGAACACCAATATCGCCGCGACTTTGATGGAAGCGAACCAGAATTCGAACTCGGCATAGGAACGCGCCGACATCAGGTTGACGCCGGTCATGATGGCCATCAAACCAAGACCGATTTGCAGCTGTGAGAATGGCAGCCAGTGCTGCAGGATCTTCGCGCCGGCGATGGCTTCCACCGGCACTACGATGACCCAGAAATACCAATACAGCCACCCCACCACAAAGCCGGCGCCGTCCCCCAGGCCGCAGCGCGCAAATTCCGTGAACGAACGCACTTTGGGCAGCGCCGTGGCCATTTCGCCCAGCATGCGCATCACGAGAAGGATGAGCATGCCGGTGATGGCGTAGCTGATGAACACGGCGGGACCCGCGGCCGTGATGGAAGTGCTGCTGCCGACAAACAGCCCGGCGCCGATGATGCCGCCGATCGAAATCATCGCCAAATGGCGGCTTTTCAACGAACGGCTGAGCTGATGCTTGGCGTCGGGCTGTTCCGGAATGCTCGGCTGGGTCATTGAAATGGCCTCGGTGATACTAGCCGTAAATTACGCACGACACGTTCCGGCTCGTTTGATGGCGTCGATTACAAGCTGCGCAGGAAATCAATCATTGCCTTATTGACTTCATTCGGCCGCTCCTGCTGCGTCCAATGCCCGCAACCCGGCAACATGATGGTTCCCCGCAGTTGGGGTATGTAGCGCGCCAGGTCCGCGATGACTTCCTTCATTCGTGGGAAAGAAACGACGAGATCAAGATCGCCGGCCATGTAAAGCGCCGGCACCGTCACCGAGGCGCCGGCGTACGGCGCCATCAATTCCCAATTGCGATCGATGTTGCGGTACCAATTGAGTCCGCCGCGAAATCCAGAGTGTTGGAATTGCTGCACATAGAAGTCGATATCCGCCGCCGTGAGCCACGAGGGCAGAGTTTCGGGATCCGGCATTCGTGTGAGAAATCCGCCGGCTCGGGGCACCATGCCGACGCCGGAGGAAGAGGCGCCAGGGTTGCGCCTCGGCACGTCGCCTGACCCTGAAAAAAGAATCTTGCGAAGCGAACTGCGTGCATCGGCCTGAAGTTCTGCTTCGGCCACGCCCGGTGCCTGAAAGTACAGCTGATAAAAACTTGCATCGGCATTTTGAGGCATCACCGTGGTGGGCGCGACGCTGCCGCGGGGCCGGTAAGGTACGCTGAGTCCGACGACGGCGCGGAAGCGATCCGGTCGCATGAGCGCCGCGTGCCACGCGACGGGTGCACCCCAATCATGTCCCGCGATCACAGCTTGTTTTTCGCCCAACGCATCGAGCACACCCACCATATCGCCCACCAGGTGCTGCAGGGTGTAGCGTTCGATTTCGGCGGGGTGGCTCGTATTGCCGTAGCCGCGCATGTCCGGAGCGACGGCATGAAATCCGGCCGCCGATAAGGCCTTCAATTGATGTCGCCACGAGTACCACGACTCCGGAAATCCATGGCAGAGCAGCACCAACGGCCCGCTCCCCTGTTCGGCGATATGAATTCGAATGCCGTTGGCGTCAAGCGTACGGTGCGTGGGCTCGTTCATGGCTGTTCCGTTCATCGCAGTAGACTATCAGTGCAATACCCAGGTCGTAAGTGGCTCAGGCAGGTTCCTAGGGTGCCGGCGCGCCCATCGAGGCCAGTTTTGCCTCCAGTTCCGTCCCGAAATACGCCTGGGGCCTCGATGCGTCCACGTGTTCGCGGCGTTCGCGCGCGGCAATTGCGGACTTGGCTTTTTCAAAAGCTTCCCGCAAGGAGCGAGCCTCGGGCAGAGCGTCACGGTAGAACGCCTCGCCAAAGTAGGTCAGATCGCGGTCGTTGGAGCAACCGAACGAGGTGCGATCGGCGGCTGCCGCTGTGATGATGATGGTCCGAGGATCCTTCAACGAATCGATAAAGGCACCCGCGTAGCAGGCTGAAATGATGATCACCCGCCACTTGATGCCGGAATCGCTCAGCGCCCCCGCCAGGTCTTCATCGGTCAGGTCATTGAGCGGCAGCTGCGAATTCGACACGGCGATTACCGCATCCTGCGCGCCATGCGAGGAGATGGACAAGAACAGCACATCGCGATCGATATTCATCCTCGCCGCCAGACCGCGAAGCGCGTACCTCAATCCTGCTACGCTGGCCAGTGGTGCGCGTTCCAAGTCGCGCTCATCATTGATCAGCGAAAAGCCTCTGCCTTCCATGCCGTAGCGCTCGGACAGCACCCGCGACGCCAAGCCGATCTCTTCCGTGAACACTTTCTGTCCGCCGACTCCCGCGAAACCAAGAAAGAAGGCATGAGGACTTGCCGATTGATCGCCGCCGATGCCGGCCAGGGCTCGGTCGATGCGTGCGGGTTGGCCGAATAGCAGGCTCTCGGCGTCGGCCTCGCTCTCATTGCTGTCTGCGGCCGCCTCGACCTCGGAGGGTGCCCAGACGTCGGGAATCACCTCCAGTGCATCGGTGAGCCAAATGAATCCCGCAACGAAGGCGACCGCGGCAATGGCCGCTCCGCGCTGTGGTTCACCCGTCAGGGTTCTCAAGCCGCGAGAGAAATACAGGAGCGCGTAAACGGCCGTCGCGATGGCCATCACGATGAACCCAATTGGCCCCAAATACGGCGCCACGACGGCCGCAAGACAGAGCGGGATTGGAACCAAGCCGAGGGACAGCAACAGCGTCGTGCCAAAACCAGGCATCGGCTTGGATCGCCAGCGCAGTAACGCGGCCAACGTCAGAATGGCCAGCGCATACCACGCCAACAATGGTGCGCCGGCGATCAGAAACTGCGGATCCGGAAATGCATCCCACCGGTCGATCGTGATCCACAGCAAGAGCCACAGCGTGCTCAAGCCGATGAGAAGGGGCACGGAATGACGAGATTGAACCGGCGCGGTGCCGCGCTTCAATAGCCATATGCGCAGCAGAAAGGCAAGATAGGATTGTGCCGGCTCGGCCGCCACGCGCGCGGCATCGATCGGCGGATTCAGCGCTTCGTTCTCGTCCATCGCGGGAGATGATAGCTTGACGCGCCGGGTGTTGCGCGCGGCCTGCAACCGGCGGGATGATATCGCGGTCCAGAGCACAGCCGGCGGGGGTGATCGATCCAATGGGCGGGAGCGCGTATGACCGTATATAGATTGGGCGAGGATTCACCGCTGATCGCGTCAAGCGCGTACATCGCTCCGAACGCGACGGTGGTCGGAAAAGTCATCCTCGCTGAGAACTCTACCGTGTGGTTCGGCGCCACGCTAAGAGGGGATAACGAGGTCATTCGCATCGGTGCGAACAGCAACGTGCAGGACGCGGCGGTGTTGCATACCGATCCGGGTTTTCCTCTGTCCATCGGGGATCATGTTTCGATCGGTCATCAGGCCATGATGCATGGCTGTACGGTGGGCGAGGGCTCTTTGATTGGAATACAGTCGATCGTGCTCAACGGCGCCGTCATCGGCAAAGGCTGCCTGGTCGGTGCCGGCGCGCTCATCACCGAGCGCAAAACATTTCCCGACGGTTGCCTCATCATCGGAGCGCCGGCCAAAGCGGTTCGTGAGCTCACGGCGGAGGAGCGGGAAAATCTGCTGAAAGTGGCCGCCAATTATGCCGAGCGCGGTGTGCACTACCGGGCTCATTTGCGCCCACTTTAAGACGCCGCCCGGTCTCGGGCGATGCTAATATTCCGCACCCTATTTTCTAAATCGCTCACACGGGAGAGAAGCGAATGGCGAATGAACAAGACCTTGGGCTTAGCAGGCGTGATTTTGTACAGAGCGCCGTTTCCGGCGCGGCTCTGGCAGCGGTTCCCCTGGGGGTGTTCGCCGCGACCCCGGCCAAGGAGGCTGACAAAACCGCCGTGTTGGCGCAAATCCCGAAGATGCACGCCGCCAACATCAAGCGCTTGCAGGAGTGGATTGCGCTGCCGTCGATCGCCGCCGAGAACCGCAATTTTCCGCAGGGTCCGGAGTACATGGCGAAGCTGGCCCAGGATGCGGGATTCACCAATGTGAAACTCATACCGACGTCGGGCAAGTCTGGTGTGTTCGGCAAGATCGATGCCGGTGCCAAGACCACCATGGCGATTTATTTCATGTACGACGTGAAACAGTTCGTGCCGGAGGAGTGGAGTTCGCCGCCTCTCGAGGCGCGCCTGGTGCAAAAAGAAGGCTTGGGCACGGTTTGTATGGGGCGCGGGGCCGTCAATCAGAAGGGTCCGGAGAACTCATTCCTGAGTGCGCTGATGGCATTCAAGGCGGCTGGGAAAAAATTGCCCGTCAATCTCGTGCTGGTTTGCGAGGGTGAAGAGGAAATTGCCTCGCCGCATTTTCAGGAAGTGATCAAAAATCCCGAAGTCATGGCAGAACTGAAGAAGTGCGTGGGCGTCTTCATGCCGGAGGCAGGCCAAGATCGCGATGGCGGGGTTCAAGTGTCCCTCGGCGCCAAGGGAGTGGTCGAACTGGAATTGATATCGAGCGGGGAGAAGTGGGGCCGCGGCCCTGCGCACGATGTGCACTCGAGCCTCGAGGCGCAAGTGGACTCGCCGACCTGGCATCTAGTTCAAGCCTTGAATACGCTGGTTGAAAAAGATGGGCACACGCCGGCCGTGGAGGGCTTTTTCGAAAAGGCAAAACCGTTGACGGCGGCGCAGGAGCAAATGATCAAGGACCACGCCGCAAAAACTGCGGAAAGCACCGTGCAGAAGGCGCTCGGTGTGCAGCACTGGGTGCACGACAAGAATTGGGTGGACTCCCTGATGCTGCTGGAATCCCGGCCGACGATCAACATCGAAGGTCTGGTCGCGGGCTACACCGGGCCCGGCGGCAAGACGGTACTGCCGCACAAGGCGGTGGCAAAAATCGACATGCGCCTGGTGCCGGACATGACTGCGGCAGATACGCTCGCAAAGCTAAAAGCGCATCTGGCGAAAAACGGGTTTGCCGACATCGAAGTGAACATGAGCGGCGGGTACAACCCGACCACGACGGATGGAAACAGCAAGCTGATTCAAACGCAGCTGGCCACCTATCGAAAACTCGGCCTCGATCCGCAGCTATGGCCGCGGTCCGCGGGATCCTGGCCTGGTTATGTGTTCACCGACGCACCCTTGAGTCTGCCGGCCGGCCATTTTGGCCTGGGCCACGGCACCGGCGCGCATGCGCCCGATGAATATTATTTGATTGAATCGACCAATCCGAAAGTCCAAGGATTGGACGGCGCAGTCGCGTCCTTCGTGGAGTATTTGTACGCTCTAGGCTAAGTCCGAAGTTTGGGCGCGGCGCCGCTTACCGGCGGCGCAACGCCAGCCTACATGGATGCGCGCAGGGCAAAAATCCTATGGGGAGGGCACCTTTCCCGGGCTGGCAGGTGGTTTCTCGGCCGGCTTTGCGGGCGTGGCTGGGGCGGCTGAAGCGGCGGGGGCGGGGGGCGCCTTGTCCCCGTTCACAGCCGCCTTCGCTTTCTCGGCGCCGCGTTTTGCCGTCGCCGCGACTTCTCGAGCGCCTTCCTTGGAGGCGACGGCCACCTCGTGTGCCACCCCCTTGGCGGCCACCGCCACTTTTTTCGCACCTTCCTTCGCAGCGTCAGCGACAAGCTTGGCGTCGTGCTTGACGGTGTCTTTCACGGCTTTTGCCTGATCGTGGGCTAGTGTGGGATCGGCCGGCTCATCGGCGCGGGGATCGTCGGCAGCGCGCACGCTCCATAGCGGTAAGAGCAGCAAACTCAGCGCGACTGCCGGAGGGAAATGACGGTTCATGGCGAAGGTACTCCCATTAAGTGTTGAAAACGCCGCCGTATTTCTCGCGCAGGATGGTCTTTTGTACCTTGCCGGTGCCGCCTACGGGAAGCGATTCCAGGAATATCACTTCATCGGGCACCCACCATTTGGCGACGCGATCGGCGAGAAACGCGAGAATATCCTGCGGCTGCGGATTGTGTCCCGGCTTGCAGACCACAAACAGCAGAGGCCGCTCCTGCCATTTGGGGTGCTTCACACCGATAACGGCCGCCATCGCCACTGAGGGATGCCCAATGGCGGCGTTCTCCAAGTCGATCGAACTGATCCATTCG
>Ga0210399_10005167_pt1 | contig 10158 bp, 2 predicted proteins | sample IncBWC14MmetaG_FD_150865 | JGI IMG/M metagenome (GOLD analysis project Ga0210399, IMG submission 150865) | Forest soil microbial communities from Barre Woods Harvard Forest LTER site, Petersham, Massachusetts, United States - Inc-BW-C-14-M | ecosystem: Environmental > Terrestrial > Soil >...
GACGCTCCCCGTGGGCGTTTGAGAGTACTGAGGAGCTACTCCAAAGCTCACCGTGACGATCTGGCCGATGATGGCCAGACTGGGCACGTTCGAGGTGATCATCGTGATGGAGCCTGCCTGGTTAACGGTGAGCGAGCCGTTCACGTAGTTGATGGTGTAGTTGGTTAAACCGCTACCCACCGCCGCGCTTGGCACAATGGGATACGGCGAACCCACCGTAGCCGTAGCCACCGCTCCCGCGCTGGTCAGCGTCACACTGTTGACCTTGTCGCTGTTCAGCAGGGTAGCGGCAGTGAACTCCGTGCCCACGAACGCCAGCGTCTGCCCGTAAATCTTGCTCGCGGGGTTAGCCGTGATGGTTAACGCCGCCGGGGTGACTGCAAGCGAGCCGTTCACGTAGTTGATGGTGTAGTTGGTTAAACCGCTACCCACCGCCCCGCTTGGCACAATGGGATACGGCGAACCCGCCACCGTGGCCGTTGCTGGCGCTCCCGCGCTGGTCAGCGTCACACTGGTTACCGTGTCGCCGTTCAGCAGGGGGGAAGTGGTGAACGCTGTCGGTAGGAACGTTGTTCCGTACACCTTGCTAGCGTTGGTGGCCGTGATGGTTAACGCCGCCGGGGTGACCGTAAGCGAGCCGTTCACATAGTTGATGGTGTAGTTGGTCAGCCCGCCGCCCACCGCCGCGCTTGGCACAATGGGATATGGCGAACCCGCCACTGTAGCTGTCGCAGGCGCTCCCGCGCTGGTCAACGTCACACCGGTTACTGTGTCGCCGTTCAGCAAGCCGGACGTGGTGAACGCCGTTCCTGACAGCGTGAACGTAGTTCCGTAGGCCTTGCTCGCGTTGTTAGCCGTGATGGTTAACACTGCCGGGTTGATGGTCAGCGCGCCGGGCGGGCCATAGGTGATCGTGTAATTTGGATCCGCTGCTCCTCCACAGGTCACCGGGTACGTGGGCGGACTCACAGGGCTACTGACCGTCGCAGTCGTCGTGCAAATTGGCTGTGTGGTCAAGCTGGCCGCGGTGTCTCCAGCCACAAAGGTTGCATAAGTGGGCGTGAGAGACGGCATCGGTCCGCCGTACGTCATTGTCGGGCTAGGCGGTGTAATCACCAGAGGTGCTGGAGTTACTGTTACGTTGCCAGCCACATAGGCGATAGTGTAACTGGTATCCACCGCACCCGCACAGACGACCGCTCCCGGATAGTTTCCAACTGGGGTTTTCGCAGTCACGGAGGTGCTGCAAACTGGCGCCGTAGTGAGGCCAGAAGGCAGAGTGGGAGGAACAAGCGGCGTCCCATTGAGAGTGTAAGTAGGCGTCAGCGGGCTTTGGACAGGTCCGCCGTAAGTCATCGAGAAGTTAGGAGCTGTAATCGTCAATGCCCCCGTGGTGACAGTTGCGGTTCCATTGACATAGGTGAATATGTAATTGGGGTCGAAGCCTCCCGAGCAGGAGCTCGTATAGACTCCAACCGGCGTGGTCGTGCTGAGGGGGCCTTTCGGCGGTGGGACGCTGCAAGTCGGCGCAACATTGGGCGCTGTAGCCATGGTAGTTGCTGTGTCCCCAGCGACAAAGCCAACATACAGCGGACTAATGACTGGAGGCGTGCTGCCCGACAGCATCGAAACGTTACTCGCCCAAACCGTGAGCGGTACCGGAGTGACTGTCACCGTTCCCGTCACATAGGTGATTGTGTAACTAGCATCCACTGCTCCCGCACAGGTGATCGGATAGGTTCCGACCGGGCTGGTGCTGGTCGCCGTCGTGGTGCAAGTCGTCGGCGTTGTCAGGCCGGCTGGGTTCGCAGGACTGTAACTGGCCGTGAGGACCGGAATCTTGCTGCCGTACCGCATCGTGGTGTTGTTCGCGGTGACGGTCAACAACGGCAAGGCTGTTCCGCCAGTACCGCTCAGCGAAACTGTGAGGGTTGGATTGGTTAGATCGGTGGTCCGGATGACCAAGCTTGCGGACTGCGCGCCGCCGACAGTTGGTGTGAAGGTCAGGCTGATCACGCAATTCGCGCCTAAGGCGGCCTGTCCATTACACGAGTCGCTCAGCACCGCGAATTGACCGGCGGGTACGATCGAGAAGGAGTACGCAAACGGCGCAGTCCCCGCATTGGTGATCGCGACGCTCTGGGCCAGGCTGGTGATATTGACCGGGACGGTCCCGAAGGCCAGAGTTGTAGGTGATACGGAACTTGTTGGTCCGAAGACGACAGTGTTGGACCACGCCGAGGTGATGTTCGGCGCGAGGGGCGTCCAATAGTTGGCATCCGGCTTGAACGCCTGCACGCGGTAGAAATATGGTCCTGCACCGCTGGCGCTCGGATCGATTTGCGTTATAGTGCTGCCCCAGGTAATGCCTTGGCCATTTGCGTCCTGGGGAGTGCTCGCGCCGACTATTGTAGAGCTAGGGGCGGCGAAGGCAGCAGTCGTATCTCGCTCAAGAATGAAACCCGTCTCGCTTGCCGAGTTGTCGGTCCAGGTCAGATTCAGGCCTGTTCCTCCAGTGGCAGCAGCGACGGTCAAATTGGAAGGCGTCTCGGGTGCCACGTTGAAGGCCATCGCCCTCATCATGTCATTTTCTTCGTGTCCCAGAATGTGGCAGTGCCAAACGTATTCCCAGCCAAAGTTCTGGACCTTGTTCGGGGTATTCTGCGGGTTATTGTTGGCGGGGTTTACGTCTGTAAAAATCGAGCACGGCAAAGGCGAAGGTCCGCTGGTTGGCGCGGTACAGTCACTGTTTGCGGGCATCGTCACGTCCAGGAGCCGGTAACTATCGCGAAGCGGGAACGGGAGAACCGGTCTGATGGGCTGTAGCGCGACCAGGATGTCTTCCAACGGATTCATCCTGACGGTGTCCTTCCATCCCAATTCGTTCTGGTCTATCGGCCGAACCGTGCCGTCCCAACCCGACCGATTGATCACCTGTACGTTGAACAGGTGGAAGTGAATGAAGTGGGTGTCCACACCATTGTGGGTGATGTGCCAGAGTTGCGTTTCACCGTCCTTGATGATCTCGGTGGGAGGATCGATATACCCCAATGGGATCGTCGTCTGGTTTAGGAAGTTTGTGAGTGGCAACTCGACCCCAAGGGTGGCGTTCATCCGGCCATAGTCGACGGTGAAGAGTTCCTGGATCGTTTTCCGCTCATCGGTGTAGGTCACCGGAGTGGTTGAACCGATCGGGAACCACGTCAAAGTGGCATCACTAATCAGCGAATAGGTCAGGGTTGGCGAATACCCGCCAGAGGCAGGCGGGTAGGTCGGTTCAGGAACAATGGGCACAGGCTGAGTTTGAGCGAAGACGCTCGGCAGGGCTCCCTGCAAGATCGACAGATTGAAGGGCACTGGGTTTTTGGGCGTGGTCTGGTCTACCACTACCTGCATAATAGTGCGGGTGTTGGGACCGAAGCCGGCTATGGTGTTGGGTGCGCCGCCGATTGGGGTCTGATCGCCGTCGCCGGTGAAATAATCGAGGCGCGAGTCCACCGCCGGGGCAGGCGTGGGTGCGTCATTGTAGAGAATGAGGGTTTTGCCTGCAAAGTTTGAGAAGTCAACGACGGCGTCGGCCCGTTCTGCTGGTCCCAGCCAGAGGCCGTGGACGCTGACGTTGGTGATTGTCACGCTCCGGGTATTGGCTTCATAGCCAACTGGCATCGCGGGGATGACCACGGGCGCGGGCAAGAGGCCACCCTCGGTACCGATTTCAATCCAGGGTGGACCTGCAGTTGTCGGATCAGGCACACCGCCCGCTCTGCCGTCGGCCGCCCACATGGTCTGCTGTACCGGGATGCCCGCGGTCTGGCTGCCTGCGCCGAAGGTCGGCCAGCAACCTGAAGGCAGGCCAGTTCCGTTCAGCGGGTTTCCGCTTCCATCAAGAAGGGCCGTGGCAAGCCCCATGAACAAGGTTGTATTCGTGATAGGGGTGATCTGGGTGCAGAGCGGCAATGTGCCGGTTGCCCCGGAAGGCTGAACCGCAGGAAGCATTTTGACTTCCGTGTTCGTCCTGCCGTCCACAGTCGTAACTGTGGGATCGGCCACGTACCACGAAAGATTCCAGGACCGGTCGTTGCCGGCACTCAGGATTCGGAACCGGTAGGCTGCCGGCGCCACATGCATCACCGGATACGCCTTGCCGTTGACCATCGGCGTGTCCATGAAGCCCTCGGGCGTTCCAGACGGGTTCGGTGTGATGGGGCACTGCACTGCCTGATTGGGGAATGCCGAGGAGGTGCAGGGAATCGTGACCGCGGTGACCGGGTTTGCGGCTAACAGAACGGTTTGATTTCCCGGTAAAGTCCACGGACCGTAGTCCCAGCGGCCGAACGCATTGGCTCCGCCTGGATCGGCCGGGTTCTGGTTCGTCGTGTAAACGTGCGGGAACCAGAGGTCGCCGGCATTCGCTGCTCCCGGAGTCGTTCCAAATCCGCCCGCAGTCCAAGTTGGATCCTCAACAGCCAACTGGGCAGCGCTGGGTACGAAGCTTTTATCCTGGATGACCAGCGGAATGAGGTGTGCCGTATCGGCAACGGTCTGCACAGAGTTAGTAGCAAGCGTTCCCGGGACCCCAGCGGCAAGGAGCGCAGTTTCTTCCGCCGGGTCATACAACAGGTAACCAGCCGCTTCGCCGGCATAGACATTCAGGCGTGTGATGCCATAGGCGTGGTCGTGATAGAACATCAAGCGGCCGCCCTGCTGGTTGCTCCAGAAGAACGTCAAATTTCCGGCGCCCGGATCATTCGTGGCACCTGCCACACCGCACGTCGGTTGACCCGCGCAGGAGGCGATTACGTTGCCGGTTGTTTTGTCAAACCACATATCGGGGACAAACTGCACACTGTCGCCCCTGCCTGGGCCTGCCTCTCCTTTTGGGGCAGTCCACTGGTGCGGCGTGCCGTCGCTGATCCAAGGAGTGGCACCGCCGTGCAGGTGGAGTGTGGCGCGGTTCTCTGTATAAGGCGCACCCGCTCCCATGTACGTGGTATCGGTGGGGATGAACAGGTTGCCTCCGGTACCAATGGGAAGCATGTTCTGGAACAGGACACGCACTGGCCGGTTCTTCTGTGCAAGAATCACCGGTCCTAAATAAGATTGTGGAGGTGGCGCGATGGTATTAACGCCAGTGGCATCTGTGCCGTTGTTGAGCTGTACGTAACCACGCAGTTTTGTCTGAGGCAGGTCCGTATGCAGGTTCGGCGAATACTCTTTCAGCGCGATCACGTAGTAATCAGATCCCGGAAAAGTGATCGTGTCCGGAACAGCAATCGCCGTCTTCAGGTCTGGCAACGGGTCTAAGAACTTGCGCATACCGGTGCCGGCCGTGAGTGGAGCACCGATGGTCGCGAGCACTACCGCGCCCGATCCGCAGGCGGGCATCGGCGCGGCGCCGCACGTCGGGGTGGTAGCGGTGCCGCCGACGCCGTAATCCACGACGGTGATTTGTGGAGCGATGTAATTAGCCCCTCCGCCCGTCCCGGTGACGTTCGCGAGGCCGCCAGTTGCATCCATTGTGAACGTAGGAGCGGTCGCACCCGTTCCAGTCGTGTCCGTGATAATGGCAATGGTGGAGGGGCTGTAGCCGCTTCCCGCGGCTTTAATCGTGAAGCCGGTGATCGCGCCTGCAGGCAGCGGGCTATTGGCCCAATTGGCCACGCCGAAGTAATCCGTACAGTTAGGCGGCGGATTGTTTGGGTCACAAGGGGGAAGATTGGTGGTCTGGCCGAGCGCCAACGTGCCCAACATCAACAGTGAAAGGATGCAAAGCGTTTTTTTCATGTTACTTCACCTTCCCATGATGTTTTCTAACTTCGGCTGCACGGTGGTCGGCATGCTTGGCGGCTGCAGCCCAGCGGTGATCGTTGGTGGTGCCTCGCATCTGTTCAGGGCCTCGAGGCGCATTTGCGCCGCTCGATTGCGCTGGTGCTTGGGCTTTTGCTTGCGCGGGCGCTTGCGACTGATTTGTGTTTTGCGGGTTGTTCTGGGCCATACCCCAGCAAAGTGCAGCGAGTATTAGTGCGACGCGTGTAAGCGTCAGGCATGTTCGCCTAATCATGTTCTTTCTCCTTGTGTCGAGTCATCGCCGAGGAAAGGACTGCAGGAACCGGATCGCGCCCGGGTAGCCGAGATTTGAAAGTGAAGAGACCGAGGGGAGCACAAAATCCGATACGATTCAGCGCTGCGGGTAGCGCTCTTGGAAGAACTAAGAATGTTAGTAACCTGGGGTCGCGAAGTGTCCCCATGGGGCTATTCGTCCTAGGTGACTCTTCGGCCATTGAGAACTTTTACCGCAGCGCCCAGGCAGTGCGCTTTGCTGGCGCGCAATATGTGAGGTAAGTCACGACGATGCGTGATCAGGAACGATGCGAGTAGCCGGGGATCACTGTTTTGCTGGACCAAGATACAAACACAGTGGTTCTTGCCGGGGAAAAATCGTAACAGGGATTATGTATAGGGGGCGAGTTGCGCAGGCAAAAATGAGACTGGTCCTAGCGTGATCGGAAAGGCGAATTGCGCCAACTATCGCCGAGCAGTAGCTATCGCTCGAACTGGTTGAGACTCATGCAACGTTGTTGCGGGACGCAGCACTGGGACGAGAATCTCGGACGCTGGTCACCTCGCGCATTCGCGTGCCGGTATCATCCGCGGCAGTGTGAGCCTGATCGCCCAATCCCTCTATCCCCCGCGCAACATTAATCAACGCAGGGAGATTGTCGACCATGATTGCTTTCGACTCCGGTTGGAGAATGCCCCACTCTGCCCACTGACAAAGCAGTCGGCTGATGGTGAACAGGGTCGTTCCGGTCATTTGCGCTAATTCTTCGCAGGAAAGATAAATGGGCCCCTTGTGGGTTGGGTCGCCGCTCCGTTCAAGGAGCCGGAGGAGCGTCCGAGCCACCCGCTGCGGGACTCGCTCCGTGGCCAGATCACGAAAACATTCTTCCAGCAGCCGCAGACGCTGATCCAGGATGTTGACGGCATTGTCGAGCAATACCGGGAACTGAGTCCAATAAGCTTTAAAGGTCGATGCTTCCCAGACCAGCAGCTGGCACGGCTCGATGGTCTCTGCGCTCGAACGATGCGTCCTTCCCGTCAATAGTTCTGCTCCTCCGACCAGTTCACCGCTTCCTTTTACTCGGAGAATGACTTCTTTGCCGGATTCGGTCAGTTGAGTGATCTTGATCAGGCCGGAAGCAATAATAAAAACGAAGGATGCAGAATCACCTTGGCGAAAAAGATGGTGCCCGCTCGGAATAGTCTTCTCACGCCCTGTCGTGGCGATCTCCGCACATTGACCGAGAGAGAGCCCGCGGAAAAAAGGGGCGGCCTGGACCGAAGCAAGCCGGGTATGCAGCGAAGGGGTTTCGCCGGTTGGGCGTTCGCCGAACAGTATGGCTCTCCGGCGTGAGCCGGGAATCGTATCCTGCAACTTCTCGTTATGTGAACTTACCTCCAGCCCCGAGAGTGAAAATCTCCCTCGAGCGGGTCTGCAAAGGCTGCGGCTCCCCATGATCAAACTCCCCAAAAGCAACGCTGCTTTAATGCTGGCTGAGGAGGGCAGTATCCGTAGAGCTGATACAAGTCGGCTTGCAAGGAAGCGCAGGCGATCTGACGAAGTGGCGCTTCCAGCAGCTCGGTACCGTCATCAACAGTCCGACAGCGGCGAAATTTAACTTGCCAAATAACAGTTTCCTGGGTTCGGCCTGTGGGGGAGAAACTTGCAGTCAAGCCCTGCAATCACGCTGGCGTCCCTTGGATCGCTCTGCGTCAAGACTTGCTCCGACTAAAGCGGCACTTGGGGGGCGTACAGTGCTACGCCTAGTCGGCAAGAACGGACTAATTCTCTCGTTTTTCTGACCCACAGGCTGTGACCGTTGTCACCGATGTCAGTGATTGAGTGGGCTTGGAAACCCCATTTAGTGGGCTCCGGCGCAAAAGCTGGGAGTGGGAGTGGACCCTGCTTGGCTGGCCTAGCAAAAGCCGTCGCTGATTTTGCTGCACTTACGGTGCGGCTAAGGCCGCCCTTTCAAAACGGGATCAAAGCCAGAGTTGTTCCGCAGCCTCGTGCAGGGTCACGCTTCCATTGCGTCGCACTGATGAGCCATGATGCAGACGTTGTTCGGATGGGCGCCAAATGACCCGCATTTGAATATCCGTTCCTGATTCCAGCACTTATCGATGCTCGAGTATAGACCGCGCCTTGGCCGCCAGACTCTTCATTGAGAAAGGTTTCTGCATGATCTCGACGTCTTCAGTCAAACCCTCCTGGGAGCGAATTGCCTCGTCAGGATAGCCGGACATGAAAAGAACCCTCGTTTCAGGGTGCACTTGCTTCATGCGAGTGGCTAATTCCAGTCCACCCATGTTAGGCATCAAGAGGTCGGTGACCACGAGATCTATGCTCTTCTGCTGGGTTGCGGCGATGGAAAGAGCAGCCTCTCCATCGGGTGCTGTTAGCACGTTGTACCCCAGCCGCATCAGATAGGCGCTGATCACTTCGCGAATAGCCGCCTGATCTTCAACCAGAAGAATTGTTTCGCTACCGGTGGATTTCTCAGGCTGCGCTAGTGCGATCTGACCGGACGCAGCCTCCTCATCGCACTTGGGAAGAAATATTTTGAATGTTGTGCCCCGGCCAAGGACACTCTCCACCGTGATTGCTCCATCGCTCTGCTTTACAACTCCATAGACCATCGACAGGCCCAGTCCGGTTCCCTTTCCAGGAGCTTTCGTGGTGAAGAACGGTTCGAAGATTCGTGATTGGGCATCGGGGTCGATCCCTACACCGGTGTCACTGATTGTCAACGCCACATAAGAACCAGATGGCAAAGATGAATGCTGCCATACCTGTGTTTCGCTGAAATGAACATTTCGAGCCTGGATCGCAAGCGTGCCTCCGGCAGGCATCGCATCGCGTGCATTCACGGCAAGATTAAGAATTGCCTGTTCAAGCTGGCTGCGATCGACTTTAATCTTCCCAATTCCCGGTTGGATCTCAAGTTGCAACGTAATTGTCGCGCCGAGCAGACGCTCCAGCATCTTGCCTACTTCGGTCAGGACGGCGCCCAGATCCAATACCTTCGGCTGCAGGATCTGTTTGCGGCTGAAAGCCAGCAACTGGCTCGTGAGTGAAGCCGCCCGGGTCGTCGCGTTATGAATCTCGACGGCATCCGCGTAAGAGGAATCGGTTTGTGGCAGCTGCCCAAGAATCCGGTCGGCGTGCGCCTGGATGACCATCAGTAAATTGTTAAAGTCATGAGCTACGCCTCCTGCGAGTTGGCCCACGGCTTCCATTTTCTGAGCCTGGCGCAGCTGATCCTCCAGCCGCTTGTACTCGGTTATGTCGTAGAGCACGCCTTGCATTAGAGGAATGGATCCGTCCGGAGCCTCAAGCAGTTTGGCTTCGTCACGGAACCACAGGATACGGCCATCGCGAGCGCACATTCGATATTCGGCCTGATAGAGTTCGCCGGTTTCCTGCACGCGCTTCTCGGCGGCGAGAGCAATTTGACGGTCGTCTTCGTGAATGCAGCGCATCCAGATGCCAGGATCCGAAAGCCACTCGTCAGCGGAGAAGCCCAGCATGGATTCGATCTGCGGGCTTACGAAGTGCCACCGGCCAAGGGACCCCACTTCTGCGATGTAGGTGATGGCGGGTAGCCGCTCAACTAAGGTTCGATAGCGTTGCTCAGCAGCTTGGAGTTCAGTCCTGGTGTGGTGGTATTCGATCGCAATTCCGGCAAGATGGCTGGCGCGATTGATCAGCGTCAGATGGTAGGTGTCGGGCGTGCGAGGTTGGCGGTAGTAGCAGGCGAAGGTGCCGAGGGTCGTCCCGTCCCGCGACGGGATGGGCATAGACCAACATGCACGCAAGCCATGCGGCAAGGCGAACTGCTTGCAGTCGGCCCAAAGGGGATCAGCCGCGATATCAGTCACCACTACCAATTGTTGGAGGTAAGCAGCCGTGCCACAGGAGCCGGCGCGCGGACCGATTTTCACCCCATTTACTGTTTCCAAGTAGGCGTTGGGAAGGCTCGGACCAATCCCACCATGGAGCGTGCCACTACGCTGGTCCAGCAAGAGAATCGAGCACAAGAGTCCCGGGGAACTTTCCTCGATTTTCAGGCACAAATTTTCGAGGACCTGCGCAAC
>Ga0210399_10005170_pt1 | contig 10156 bp, 7 predicted proteins | sample IncBWC14MmetaG_FD_150865 | JGI IMG/M metagenome (GOLD analysis project Ga0210399, IMG submission 150865) | Forest soil microbial communities from Barre Woods Harvard Forest LTER site, Petersham, Massachusetts, United States - Inc-BW-C-14-M | ecosystem: Environmental > Terrestrial > Soil >...
TGCTTGTAATCATCCTCGCAGTTTTCTCGGCATGGTCAGTTGCGATGAGTGACGAAACGTCCACTCCGGCGGAATTCGTCAACACACTCATGCCGCAACCATCGCAGCTTGCCGCACAGGAAGGCCGTCTCATCATCACCTCGTCCTTTACCGCGACCGCAGATCACTTCCGCGATCCGCGCCTTGACGCGGCCGTCACACGTGTTCTTGATCGCCTCAAAATGCACACGGCCATCGCAATCGCCACAACCTTGGCCACTAGCACCCCTTCAGCTCTCATCGTCAGCGTCGGCGGCTCAGGAGAAAAGATCCAGACCGTAAACGAGGACGAGTCCTACTCGCTGGACGTGACCCCCTCTGGCGCGCACCTCCATTCTGCAACGGTTGTCGGAGCCATGCGCGGCCTGGAAACTCTGCTGCAGCTGATTCAGTCTGACGCCACCGGCTATTTTGTTCCCAGCATTTCGATACGCGATACGCCGCGCTTCCGCTGGCGTGGCCTTTTGATCGACTGCGGACGCCACTTCATGCCGGTCGACGTTCTCAAGCGGACGCTCGACGGTATGGCCTCGGTGAAGCTCAACGTCTTCCACTGGCACCTCAGCGAGGACCAGGGGTTTCGCATGGAAAGCAAAGCTTTCCCCAAGCTGGCCGGGTTGGGCTCCGATGGACTCTTCTACACGCAGGAACAGGCGCGCGAGATCGTCACCTACGCGCGTGACCGTGGCATTCGCGTGGTTCCCGAATTCGACATGCCGGGTCACAGCAGCTCCTGGTTTGTGGGGTATCCCGATCTCGCTAGCGGCCCCGGTCCATTCCATATCGAGCGCGAGTTCGGTGTTTTCGATCCGGTCATGGATCCCACCCGCGAGAGCACCTACAAGTTTCTCGACACTTTCATCGGCGAGATGGCGGCAGTCTTCCCTGACCACTTCCTGCATATTGGAGGCGATGAGAACAACGGCGTTGAGTGGAACGCCAACCCGCGCATCCAGCATTTTATGCGTGAGCACAAACTCAAAGATGCTGCCGCGCTGCAAAACTATTTCAACCAGCGTCTTCTCAAACTTCTTGAGAAGCACGGGAAGGACATGATCGGTTGGGATGAGATTCTAACTCCCGACCTGCCCAAGGGAGTTGTGGTCCAGAGTTGGCGCGGCTTCGACTCACTCGCCGCCGGAGCCAAGAACGGATACCAGGGCATCCTCTCCGCCGGCTATTATTTGAATCACAAAAACAGCGCCGAAATGCACTACGCGGTCGATCCGTTGCCCGCAGCGAGTACCCTGAACAACGACGAGCAGGCTCGGATTCTCGGTGGAGAAGCTTGCATGTGGACGGAGCAGACCAGCCCGCAAACTCTCGATTCGCGCATTTGGCCGCGAGCGGCGGCGATCGCCGAACGGCTCTGGTCTCCACGGACTGTGGACAGCGTAGACGACATGTATCGCCGCCTGGCGGTTGAGTCGCTGCGACTTGAAGGCTTTGGTCTTACGCACATTTCTCAAGAAGAGGTAAGTCTACGCACATTTGCCGGTACCGAGCAGATTGGTCCGCTGCAAATCTTTGCCTCCGTTCTCGAACCGGTAAGCTTCGACGAGCAAGCATCCATGCAACATCCAAATGCGCTCACGCCGCTCAATCAACTCGCAGACGCTCTTCCGCCCGACCCGCCATCACGGCACAATTTTGAAGTGCTCGTGCGGTCCTACTTGCAGGATCCTCGAGCCAGAAAGCGCGAAGAAACCGAACTCGTCGCCGGCTTCAACTCCTGGATTGCTACAGAGCCTGCGATTCTGCAACTGATGAGCGCCTCGCCCCAACTCGCTCAAGCCGAGCCTCGGGCCCCTCAGTTGGCCGAACTCGGTACAACGGGGATCGAGGCGGTTTGGTATGTTTCCTCTGGACTGCCGGCAGCCGCTGGCTGGAAAACCGAAAAACTCGCCCTCCTAGATACCGCCGAAAAACCGCAAGCGCTGGTTCGCTTCACAGTGATCAAGCCCTTGCGCGATCTGGTCAATGCAGTCTCTGAGCCAACAGCCAAGTAACTTCAACTCCAAAAAAAGGCCAAGGAGATGGGATTGTTCGCCAATGCAGCACCCGTCTCGGATTCGGAGTTATATGAAGTTCTGTTCCGGCCCGGATTTTCTGCGGCTGAGTCAATGACCGATCTCTCAGGGCGCGGCGTTGGCCTGGATGTGGTGCGGCGGAAGATCGACGCGCAGCACGGCTCGGTGCAGATCGCCAGCGAGGAAGGGCGGGGCACAACTATTACGGTCCGGCTTCCACTGGATGTACTCTTCCGCTCCGTTGCAGGTTCTGCAGGTCGAAATGCCGTTGGCGTGATTATGACCGGAATGGGCGACGACGGAGCACGAGGATTGCTGGAAATGAAAGAAACCGGCGCCATCACGATTGCGCAAGATGAAGCAAGTTCCGTCCTCTTCGGAATGCCTCGGGAAGCGATTGCTCGAGGCGCTACGGATTTTGTGTTGCCGTTAGAGCGGATCGCACTGCAGGCACTGGAGTCGCTGAAGCGCGAGCTGCAATCGGATCGACTTCAGATCTAAGGGTCCAAACAAGGGAGCGGTGGCAATTCGAAAGTCGTATGACGGGGGTTATCTGTTGGCAAGATGTTTTGATTTGTAGCATGAATAATTCCCGCGTGACTCTGGTGCGAAGCTCACTGGATCGCAAGGAAACACTTCACCGCACATGAAAGGAAACGCAATATGGCAGCTGGTGCCAAACCCGCACTCGAAACATTGACGGAGGATGAGCGCAAGACTCCGCCGGCGTCCGATCCGAGCCCTCTCACCCTCAAACAGCGGATCATTCGTAAATTGACGGAGATCTTCGAATATAACGAGCGCCTCGGAGTGACTCGTCAGTAAGCGGTCTCAGGTCCTCAATCCATAGTCGCAATTCAGACAGCGACACGGCTGCAATGCGGCCCGTGGTACGTTCAGCCAAAAAAGCCACGCGCTGCACGCCCTGGCAATCTGCCGGGTGAGCCTCTGGACGCTCCCTCAGCACACTGTTTCCGGCAACAGGCCGGCAAGCCCTTTTAGCCTGAACTCAAAGATTCAGGCAGAACGTCCAACGCTCCCGAATCTTCTCCGGAGCGACGCCGACATTGTTAGCGATGGCGATATTACGACATTTGTGGGATCAGACCCCACAATAAGAGCATCAGGCCACGTCGCTAGAGCGTAACAAACGCGGCAGCTGGAGAAGAGGCCGGGACGGAATTGGGCGCGGGTTCCCAACTTATGGGCTGCTATCCCAAGACTTCAGGCTCCCGACTTTCCGAAATCTGTGGGATCCTGTGCCTGAACTTTAGCGAGGCCGATTCATGAATATAAGGGCACAAAGCATTCCAATCATTCTTGCTCTCACTTTCCTGATCACATTTTTCACCACTCCCCTTGACGCCCAGCTCATCCCCCTCCAATCTCTCGTTACTCCCTCTACCACAATCCAGAAAGACGGCCACCTCGTTACGTTTGCAGTGCATGGCTTCATCGAGTTTCAGTCTCTAGCCGAACTCTTCCCCTACATCGAGTCGCAGACAAAACGCTGGAGGGGCACGCTCGACGACTCTCAGCTCCGGAATCTCGCTGGCGAACTGCTCCGTCGCGGCATCGAGAGTCGTACCATCTCCATGATCGACGAGCGTCCGCTCGAAACGTTGATTACGCACACTGCCGCCGAATTGAGCGAGGCAATTGCGCACGTGAAAGAACCCTTGCCTCCCGGGTATCTCGAAGCTTTCCTGGCTGTACAAGAAAAATGGAAGCATTCGATGAACTGCTGGAGTGCCTCTTCTTGTATTCCCGGACGCGTACTCTCGAACTGGTATCCCATCGAGGAAGGTATCCTGCTCTACGGTGCCACCTATGACTCCCCCGAACATTTCTGGCAAGCCGTGAAATACCATCCCGACATCACCATCGCTCAGCTCACAGATATGATTAACCAGCTGGAGAAAAAAGACTGGAGCTCTTGGCTCCAGCGGCTCGACTCTGATCCCAACCTGTATCTACCGAACGCCTACGCAGTCGAGTTCCTCCGCCACAATCTCACGTCCGACCGCCTCCGGTGGTTTCGTGAGGAACTCACACGCCATAATCTGCAACAGACCGAACGGGCCCGCACAGCTCAACAGCGCTCCACTGCGCCCTTCCGCTTCACTGCATTTGAAGAGAAGGTCCTCTGGGGAGATCTCGCTGACGTCTTCCACCTGGTCTACACCTTCTCAACACCCGACGACCCCATTCGCAAGAATCTCGCCGATCATCATTTTGACGCTGTCTACCTCGAAGCTCGAAAAATGCCGTTCATCAGCCAGGATTTTCGTTCTCTCATGCTCGAAATCTGGCGAGTGAAGTACCAGCAGATGCCTCGCTTTCGCGAAGTTATCTCTGGCATCCCACCTGAAATCCGGCTCGAACACTTCCTGAACGACGGGGACTCACCTGACATCCCAATTCCCGTCTACATTCACTATCTGAATCAGATGCGGGATCTGGCCCGCCGTCCGCCCGTCAATGAGTAAAGTGAAGATATTTCGGCAACCATGTCTGATCTACCGATTCCAACTTCGAGCCGAAGTCGATCGACCTTAACCGCGCTTTCTGCGATAACTCATGTGATCAGTTGCTGTGGAGTTACGCGAATGATTGGTGAAACCTTTCGAGTTCCGCAGATCATGGAGTTTCTGCGTTACGGATAGCGTCGTCTAGATTAAAATTACGCGAGTAGTACCCCATTCCACCTTTGAGCTTCTGGAGTGCTGATGGAAACGCCCAGAAGCCAGGGTCGGGCCGCAATTTTACTGCGCTTCGGTCCACCCAGCTTTTCATTCGATTCCACCATCGCTGCGTCTGAGGTGGTGCCGGCCGAAAGTGGCTGCCTGTCCATTGAAAGTCGGACACCACGAGCATGTCGTTTTGATCGAGCCAGAAAGCATTGAGCTCGTGGAGAGCGGTACGCTCCTGTTGCGTATAGGGGCGGTGACGCGTCCAGAGCTCAAGACGAATCCACGGGTGGCACCCAGAGCCAAATCCGGGCGGCCCAATCCATCCCGCCCACGGATCCGAAATTGGCGCAAATCGGGCGCCCTCCGGACCTATCAGGGGCCGCGGTCCGGTATCCACCTCGATCAGGGGCAGCGGCCCCGCAGGCACATGCCACAGGCTGTGCTCTCCATCCTTCAGGGTATCCACGACTCGAACCGCTTTCCACCGCTGCCGATGGAAGCGTCCCATTTCCAGTTCCAGGTCCCCGTCTCGAATGCGATGAACCTGGAAGACAGGCGAATGCCTGGGCGTTTGGTCGGGCTTCTCGCTCTCCGGCCCGAGTGGATCGTCGGGCACGATGAACGCAATTTCCGGGTCGGCGTTCAGCCGATCGAGGAGAAGGAACAAGTCATGCTCGTCAACGAAGAAGCTGAGTGAAGGCATGCTAGCTTTTTTCGACACATGAAACAGGGACAATTAGCCATCACCGTGACTCAAAACAGCGCTGATTCTACACCCCTCTCTACATGAGAACCGCAAGCCTTGAACGAGGAAATGCAGGTCCTCAGGCTCCATTTGCCCCAAGCGCGGTTCCGAAGGCAGCTTTCCGCTTTGCTCCTAAGCCAGGGGTTTGCAATCTCCCAAGATTGTGAAAAAATGGAGGGCATTGGCGGACATCGGCAAGTAATCGACGCCGCCGCTTTTCCCTTTATTTTGTTTGTTTGCCAGATGTGAGGTTGCGACGATGTGGTCGGGCACTCCGCTTTCTGCACGAATCACGGGAAATATCCTGGCGCGTTACGCTTTCGCAGTCTTAGCAGTTGTGACCGCATTGCTAGTGTGTGACGGCCTCACTCCTTTCCACGTTGATCGCGTGCACTATGTGATTCTCTTCCCAGCCGTGGCCTTCTCCGCTTGGTACTGCGGCATCGGGCCATCCATAGTGGCGCTTGCCGTTGCCTTCGCTGGAGCTAGATATTGGTTCACTCCACCAACACACTCATTTCGCATCCCCAATTCTGCGGACTCCATTAGCGCCCTCGCGTTCCTGTTCTCTTGCGGCATGGTGCTGGCAATGGGAGAGGTTCGCCGACGCGACAATGAAAAACTCCGAAGGTCGCAGGGCGAACTCGAAGATCGAGTCCGCGAGCGCACAGCAGAACTCGACACTGCCAATCAAAACCTACGTGAACTCTCGGCGCGTTTGCTCCAACTGCAGGACGAGGAGCGACGACGTATTGCTCGCGAACTGCACGATAGCATTGGGCAGATGTTGACGGCTCTGACCATGAATCTGTCCAGTGTGCGTGCCGACATCGAGCGCCTTGCTAAGACGGCTACTGCACTGAGCGACAGCGAAAGCCTGGTCCAGGAGATGAGCACCGAAGTCCGCACGATTTCCTACTTGCTTCATCCACCCCTGCTCGATGAAAAAGGATTGTTGTCAGCCATTCGTTGGTATGTCGACGGATTTGCCCAGCGCAGCAAAATCAGGGTTGATCTAGACCTCCCGGATGATTTCAGACGTCTGCCCCTTGAACTGGAGACGGCGCTTTTTCGGGTGGTGCAGGAATGTCTTACGAACGTTCATCGGCATTCGGGGAGTTCGGTAGCCAAGATTCGCGTTCGTCATAGCGGCGGTCAGGTTCTTGTTGAAGTCGCGGACGAGGGCAAGGGAATACCACCAGAAAAAAAGTATGTAATGGCTTCTGCCGGGACGCACGGAGTTGGAGTTAGAGGAATGAGAGAAAGACTCAGACAACTCGGTGGTTCCTTGGAAATTAACTCCAACGGAGCAGGCACAATCGTAATAGCGCGGCTAACGGTTGCCGAGACCTGTTTGCCTGAAGATACTTCTTCGATTCAAGATAGTTCGTCGAGCGCAGTGGCCTAACGACAACGAACATTTCCGACGATATTCGTGCGGTGCTGGATCGGTGGTCTGCGCCGTCCGAGGGGCAATGAGAGAGGCAATTGGGCCAGGTTTGGACAAGAAGTGGAGCAATTACTTCTTACCAGGGATGCTCGACTACAAAACGAGTTTCTTTTGGGTTCTAGCGCTTACTGCCGTTCAGGTCCGCTGGGTAAACATCGAAATCAATTTCCACCTCGTCCTTGACCTTGATGGTCCCTCCGCCCACAGTGACCGGCTTGATGCCGAAGGCGGTCTGCTTGAGTTTAGTCTTGCCCTGGTAATGCATCGTGTCGCCCGTCACTTCGAACACCAGTTCGTTGCTCACGCCGTGCAGCACGAGCGTACCCATCACGCGGAAATGGCCTGGGCTCGTCTGTTCCACACGCGACGAGTTGAAGTGGATTTCAGGAAATCTCGCGGCGTCCAGCACTTTGGCGCCCAGCATGGTGCTCTCGATTTCGGCGCGGTCTTTCTCTGAGACGTCAGAGTCCGTGACTTTCATCTGGGCGGTTACAACCGTGATCTCAACTGCCATTCCTTTGGCATCGATGGATCCATGGGCGATGGGCGCGACAACGACATGATTGTGTCCAGCAGCAGAAAACAATCCCGTCTTGCCGACGTGAATGGTGAAGGAAGAATGCGGAGTTTGGCAATAGGTTGAGGAACACAGAGCAGTAACGATGAGTGCCAGCAGAAAAATGCAGGAAATACGCGTACACGACATAAGAGCTTCTCTTCTGCAATCAGGAATGCTTTGCCTGCTGTTGGCCAACTTCTGTTCAACGTACCTATAGAGATGACTTGGCATCCTTCACCGTCTCGGCACACGGCGCCCACATCAAGAGTACCTCAACGGCATCGAACGAAGGGTCCAAATCGGGCGAAATTTTGATGGCAAGCAGGGCGGCCGGAGCCTTCGTTTTTAGTTCCGCCGGCAACCGGGACACAGCCTGGAGTAAGGGTGAGCGGTTGTGTCAGCGAGGCCTTCCCGTAGTAGCCTTAGCAAAACCCAACTAAGAAATGACTTTCGCCAGGTTGCGGTAGGCCGGTATAGGTCAGTCGCTTTATACATCGCGTCAGACACAAGCATCGCTTACTGTTCTATGTCACCTGGGAACGGTGCAATGAAGTCGTCCGCGGCGGTGCGCGCGAACGCTCTGCAGAAATCCACGGCTGAGGCCGGAAAAAAGAATTTCAGGGCACGAGTGGTTCGGCTTTTCTGAGTTTGGACAGATCTCTTTCAGTTTCCTTCCATTTGCGCTTTTTCCAATCGTGGCCAACGGATCCGCTGGCAAAATACGCAAGGATGCTTGACTTCAAGTCCGGCGTGAGATTTGCGAAGTGCTTCTTGGCAAGGCGGCTGACTAAGTCTCCGTAGGACTGGTCGGCGAGCCGATATTGACCGGCGCGTGTGAGTTCACCCGTGTCAAGGTTGCGGTTGGGAATCTTGAAATCGCCCCTCTCCACCTGCCGGACTAAGCGATGAAATTGAGTAACCACGTCGTCCATACTTTTGAAATACATGTCCTCAGTTTGAGGCGTTGGATCTTTAAACGAGAGCGCCTTAAACGGACCGAACCTTGGAATCAAGTGGCCAAGAATAAAACCCAAAATTCGGGCGAAGACGCCAGGGTGGCGATAGTTTGAGCCAAAATTGTTTTCGTACTCCGCTCGTGACAGATGATAGATAAACTGCTGACGTGCTTTGTCATTCTTTTCATAGGGGACATTGATTTTGCGGGATGCAATAGCCACCTGTGTCATTTCCGGGATTACGCGGCTGACACCAAATCGGTAGGTCTCAATTGCTAAATCATCAAGCCTGAGCAATTCGTCAGACTTGATGCCGTACGTATTAACGAAGCTACGCTCAAGCAACGCCTCGGGAACCTTGAATCCAATGAAATCGTGATACTGCTTCGAAACGTAGCGTCGCTTGGCGACCTGCACGACATCGAAGCTGAACTCGGTTTCCAGGTGGGCATTATGGTCGTCTTCGTAGGTGACTATCGGACCATATTTGTCCCGCAGCCTGGGATAGACCGCAGCCACCCCTGCATTGACTGCCGGGTGGCCCCAGGTGTCGGCAGCGTAATGGCCGAGTGCCCCCAAGGCAAACGCAAACTCGTTGACATTGCGCGCTTCCCGCAGCATGACAGCGACAAAATCTCCCGAGCGCACATAATGGAGATAATTGGTGAATTCGTGGCTGCCAAACGGATAGTAGCCAATGTCCTGAATAACCGAGCCGCCGTAGGCGTAGGCATGAGCTTCCTTGAGTTCGTCTTCTGTGGCTGTTGGGAATCTTTTCAGGAGGGTCGGCTTGATGTCGGAGTCCCAAGAAATGTCAATGAGTTCTTCGTGGGAGAGAACACCGTAGGCGAATAGATGTGACGAGCCCAACAGAATCGTGAACACAACAATTGGCAGCAGTCTGATCTTCAACTGGCTTTCCTTTGATCCAAAAAAGACGCAATTGTACGCAGTTTTATTTTCAGAAAAGCCGCGTCATTCAGGTAAGCCCTCGGAAACTGGAAGGGCATCTGTTTCGTCAGCACACCAAATTTACCGCACGGTGACAATTCCATGACAATCTCCACCGAGAGAGAGATTACGCTCCGTAAATTACCTGAGGATCACGGCGACCTGCGAACAAGCAGTGTGCCGTTGCTTGGCTTGGGCCCCTCCCAAAATGATTTTGGCTCTCACTCATTAGGTATGAAACGTGATGGAGGATAAAAATGTACTCAAACACACTCACCAGACTGTGCGCGATCTGCACTCTCACGATTTTCGCTGTGCTTGCTTTGGCCACGCTGGGAATGGCGCAAGCCTACCAACAGAGCAACCTTGTTTCAGATATTCAAGGCCTCGCTCCAATTACGGACGGCCATCTCCTTAATCCTTGGGGTCTCATTGCAAGTTCCACCAGTCCCTGGTGGGTGTCAGACAACAATGGCGGTGTTTCGACTTTATATAACGGCAACACTGGAGCGATTGTGCCTTTGGTGGTGAACATTCCGCCTTTAGACGCGAACGGAAACGGCACGGGAACTCCGACCGGCATCGTTTTCAGCGGAGCATCAGGTTTCACATTTCAGGTGAACGGCACTACAGCGGGTTCCGTGTTCACGTTTGTCACCGAAGGTGGCACGATTGTCGCTTGGGGTCCTGGTATCAATCCCAATGATCTTCCCCACGACGCTTTCGTGGTAGT
>Ga0210399_10005172_pt1 | contig 10155 bp, 10 predicted proteins | sample IncBWC14MmetaG_FD_150865 | JGI IMG/M metagenome (GOLD analysis project Ga0210399, IMG submission 150865) | Forest soil microbial communities from Barre Woods Harvard Forest LTER site, Petersham, Massachusetts, United States - Inc-BW-C-14-M | ecosystem: Environmental > Terrestrial > Soil >...
TACTTCTCTTTGTAGTCAACGAGAATATGAAAACTACATGAACGGAATAGATGTTAATGAGTATATGTTTCCTGCACATTTTGTGTACGGCTACCTTGAACGCAATAACGCTTTCTTAGAGGACGATGTTGAAATAAAAGAAAAAATAGAAACTACATATAAAAAGGCAACTATAAAAACTGTAAACGCAACTTTTAAATGGCTTTCTACTAATGTTATTTCTATTGATAATATGAAGGATATATTAAGCGAGCTTAAACTTGACTACGTTGATTTTGTAAATGCGTATTGTGAGCACTTAAAAACAGTTTAATTCGGATTTATACATACAATCTTTTACCTATACATTAAACCAGTAAAATTTAAAAATTCCGATATGACATATTATGTGAATAAGGGATTATGTCTTGGCTTTATAATCACCCAAATTTTTAACCTTAAACCACAAATAAAATGAAAACAAAAAGACCGACAACTCAAATTTACAGCGACTACACCGCACAAGATTTTTTAGTTTGGAAAACACTATTTAATCGGCAAATGGAAATTCTAAACCCCATTGTTTCTGCTGAATATATAAAGGCTTTAGAAGTGGTAAAATTTACTTCTGACAAAATTCCTGACTTTGCAGGGGTAAATAAACTACTAAACCCTATAACGGGATGGGGCTTGGAGGTTGTTCCAAACATTAGTCCGCAAAAAGAATTTTTTGAGTTTCTATCTCAACGAAAATTTACAGCAACTTGCTGGTTACGCAGCATGGAACAGTTAGATTATTTAGAAGAACCAGATATGTTTCACGATGTGTTTGCGCATGTACCTCTTCTAAGTAACAATGCTTATGTAAGCTTTTTTAAAGGCATAAGCGATATTGCTTTAAAGCAGATTGATAACCCAAGAGCCATTGAATTATTAGGTAAAATTTACTGGTTTACCATTGAGTTTGGATTGATTAAAGAAAATAATCAGTTAAAAATTTATGGTGCAGGCATTATTTCATCAAAAGGCGAAACCGAGTGTTGTTTAAGCAATAAGGTTATTCATCAAGCATTTGATGTGCAAACTATTTTCAACACCGATTTTAGAACAGATATCCTTCAGGAACGGTATTTTATTATTGATTCGTTCGAACAATTATATGATTCACTGCCTGAGATTGAGTCTTTGTTAAAACAAAGTTTAGAGTTAGTTGCATAAACTTAATGAGAAATATATATCTTTATTACTATGTGGATAGAAGAAAACAACCAATTAAAACGCAACTTTCTGTTTAAAGATTTTAAAGCTGCTTTTGCCTTTATGACAAGAGTAGCCGAAATTGCAGAAGACATGAACCATCATCCTAAATGGATAAACGAGTACAACAAAGTTGATATAAGTTTAGCCACACACAGTGCAGGTGATATTGTAACAGATAAAGACCGTAAACTTGCCTTGGCTATAGATAAGGTGTTCGAGAAATAAGAGAAACGAATTACTACTAAAGTAATTCGTTTGCTAAGTTAGCTAACTCACTACGCTCCCCTTTTTGTAAGGTAACGTGTGCATATAGTTTATTATCTTTTATTTTATCGATGATGTATGATAAGCCGTTACTCTGAGCATCTAGGTAAGGTGTATCAATTTGATAAATGTCTCCGGTAAAAATTATTTTAGTGTTTTCTCCGGCACGCGTAATAATAGTTTTTACTTCGTGTGGTGTTAAATTTTGTGCCTCATCTACAATAAAAAATACATTGCTTAAACTGCGACCACGTATGTAGGCAAGCGGACAAACAATAATTTTTTCTTTCTCCACCATCTCCTCAATTTGTTTGTACTCTTTTTCTTTTTCGCCAAACAAACTCTTAATAAATTTCAAGTTATCCCATAGTGGCTCCATGTATGGGTTTAGCTTTGATTTTATATCTCCGGGCAAATAACCAATGTCTTTATTACTTAAAGGCACAATAGGGCGAGCAATATATATTTGATGGAAATTACGACGTTGCTCTAAAGCACCTGCAATAGATAAAAGTGTTTTACCTGTACCGGCAACGCCTTGTATAGAAACTAATTTAATATTAGGATTTAAAATAGCATCAATAGCAAAAGCCTGTTCCGCATTTTTAGGAACTACATTAAACGCCACCGTTTTATTTACACGGCGTAGCACTTTAGTTTCTTGCTCGTAAGCTGCTAACACAGATTTTTGTCCGTTTTTTAAAACAAAAAAATGATTTGCCATTGGCGAATCTCTTTTAAGTGTAGCAGAAACATCTACCTCGTTTTTTTGATAAAGCGTATCTATAGCATTAATAGGAGCTTTCTCAACAGTTGTTATGCCTGTATAAAGTTCATCAACGTGTTTTATTTTTCCGGTTTCGTAATCTTCAGCCGTTAAGTTTAATGCCTTAGCCTTAAGCCTAAGATTTATATCTTTTGAGATTAAAACAACTTTTTTATCCGGATGATCTTCAGCTACCTTTAATGCACAATTAAGTATTTTATGATCTGCTTTACGTTCGCCAAAAACATATTCGGCATCAATGCCTTTTGCTTTTAATGCAAACTCTATTTTAAAGTTGCCATGTGTTTTGCCGTTTATCGGTGTCCACGATTGTAAGGAGTGGTTACCGGAAAGTTTATCTATATATCTTGAAAATTCGCGTGCCGCAAAGTTTTTTGTGTCGTTGCCTTTTTTAAACTGATCTAGTTCTTCCAAAACAGTAATTGGTATAACCACATCATGTTCCTTAAAATGCTTAATAGCCGTGTGGTCGTATATAATTACCGAAGTATCTAAAACAAATATTTTTTTTACTTTAACTTGCTTACTAACTGCTTTCTTAGCCATACCTTTATTTTTTCTTAAAGCTATTTTTAATATGCCAATATGCCAAATAAACCTTTTAATATTTTCAACAGTGTTTTGTTGAAGTAATTTTTAAACAGTTTCCAAGTACTTTATTACTTGTTGCAGATAAAAGTCTAAGCCTTGTTGTGGAGTGGTAGCAATTAAAATATCGTGTAAGGGCTCATTTTCAGGCGAGTGAATGCCTACTTTGCATTTTGCTTTTGAGGACGCTGCAATAAATTGTAAAGGAATTTTTTGAGTAAGGTTAACGTCTATCAACAAATCCTTTTCATCCTCCATAAATGTTTTTATGTACGGACTTTGCGGCTGATAAAAACTCTTCAACTCTTTTTTATTAAATAAATCAATGTCGGTTTTTATGTAGGAATAATTAGGTGTCAGTTTTTCATCAACATATCCAATAGCATGCACATTTTTAGTATATGCTTTTAATCGCTCGATAAATTTTTTGACTGTTTCAAAAGTGTTGTTATCGGTAGCATCAAATAATATTCCTATTGTTTTTGCATCGTTTAATTTAACAAACTGTTTGTTACGTGGCACAGCACAGAGTTTTTTTATCTGATATTCTGCAATATATTTTATCAAGAAATTCATCTACACAATCATCTTTAAAAATTCATCTTCCGCAATTATAGCGACACCAAGTTTTTCAGCCTTTTTTAATTTTTCGGGGCCCATATTATCTCCCGCCAATAGGTAATTTGTTTTTCCTGAAATAGAGCCAGTGTTTTTGCCTCCGTTTTTTTCAATTAAGTCTTTCAGCTCATCTCTACTGTGTTTTTGAAACACCCCCGAAATTACAAATGTTTTTCCACCTAATTTATCAGTGGTGCTTTGTAATTGTTCTTCGCTTAACTCAAACTGCAAGCCGTAATTTTTTAACCGTTCAACTACAATTTTATTTTCAGTATTAGAAAAATAGGCTGCAATGCTTTTTGCAATAACCCCTCCCACCTCATCAATATTTACCAAGTCTTCTTCCGTGGCGTTTATTAAAGCATCCATATTTTTAACCTTTCGTGCAACTTTTTTCGCCGTAGTTTCTCCCACATGTCTAATGCCAATGCCATACAACACTCTTTCAAACGGAATTTGTTTTGAGGCTTCAATCCCCTCCAATAAATTGTTTACAGATTTCTCTGCCATTCTTTCTAAAGGAAGTAATTGCTCCTTTTGTAACGCATAAATATCGGCTATATTATGGATGAGTTTTTCGTTATACAGTTGCTCAATCGTTTCCCCACCCAAACTATCAATGTTCATAGCCTTACGGCTAACAAAATGTTCTATCTTCCCTTTTATTTGCGGAGCACAACCATTTTCGTTTACACAATAATGATTTGCTTCCTCTTCTCGTCTTTCAAGCAAAAAGCCACATTCAGGGCAGTGTGTAACGTATTTTACAACTTCTGCATTGGGGTTTCTTTTTGATAAATCAACTCCCACAATCTTCGGAATAATTTCCCCACCCTTTTCCACAAAAACATAATCGCCCAAACGCACATCTAATTTTTCTATGATATCCGCATTGTGTAAAGATGCACGTTTTACAGTCGTTCCCGCCAACAACACAGGTTTTAAATTAGCGACTGGAGTAATAGACCCCGTACGCCCAACCTGATAGGTAATTTCTTCTAAAACGGTTGAAACCTGCTCCGCTTTAAACTTATAAGCAATTGCCCAACGTGGCGATTTAGCCGTGAAACCAAGTTGCTGTTGCTGCATGTAACTATTTACTTTTATTACAATGCCATCTATATCGAAGGGCAAATTGTTCCTTTTTTTGTCCCACTCATCAATAAAATTAAACACCTCATCAATGTTAGCGCAAAGTTTTGTGTACGGAGAAATTTTAAAGCCCCAGGTTTTTGCTTTCTCTAAATTTTCGTAATGTGTTTTTGCCGGAAGATTATCTCCCATCATATAGTATAAAAAGCAATCGAGCTTACGTTTGGCAACCACGGCAGAGTCTTGCATTTTCATGGTACCCGATGCCGCATTGCGTGGGTTTGCCAAAGGAGTATCGCCAATTTCCTCGCGTTCTTTATTTATTTCGTTAAACACGTTTAACGGCAAAAAAATCTCACCACGAATTTCAAAAAAATCAATATAATCTCCATTTAGGGTTAATGGAATGCTGCGAATTGTTTTTACATTAGTTGTAACGTCATCACCCTGCACACCATCTCCACGCGTTACAGCCTGCGTAAGTTTTCCATGCTCGTAGGTTAAACTGATAGATAAGCCATCAAATTTTAATTCGCACACATACTCAACATCGTTACTAAACAAATCGGTTGATGTAACGCCTAAGCCTTTTTTTACACGCTCATCGAAATCTTTTAAGTCATCTTTACTATAACTATTGGCAAGCGATAACATGGCATATTTATGCTTTATCGACTTAAATTCTTTAGTAATTTGTCCGCCCACTCGTTGCGAAGGCGAGTTAGGTAATAAATATTCGGGATACTGCTTTTCGAGTTTAATCAATTCTTCCAGCAGCATATCAAAGTCATAATCGCTTATAGTTGGTTTATCCAACACATAGTAATTGTAGTTATGCCGCTCAACTTCTTTCGAAAGGTGCTCTATACGTTGTTCAATTTCTTTGGCAATCATGGACTAAATATCTAATTTTCAGTAAATTAAATCGTTTTTGTTAAAAAGATAATTTTCATATATTTGCCCTCGAATTTAAAAAACAATTAAACAAAATCAAACAATGAAAACATTAAAAACACTTTCTGCCTTAGTATTTGCTGCGGGTATCCTTTTTACTTCATGTAAAAAAACCGACAACACAACCTCAACTACACCTCCTGTGAGCAAAAACCCCACTATTACCTTAATAGGTGGCACAGGTTATACTTCTTCGGATTATACTACTACAGTAGGTGCTCCCTCAATAAAAATAGGATATACCGCTATATCAAATACCAGTTCAGGTTCAAAATTAGATCATGTATATACTAGCATTACTTCTAATAATGTTGTTACTTATAGCACAACTACAACTTTCACTACTAGCATTACAAGTCATGCTGATTCAATTATTATACCTACTTCTACCGCAGGAACTGCACGTGTTGAATTTACAGTAACCGATAAAGCAGGACTTACTGCTGTCGTTGGTATAAATATTACGGTAGTTGCCGCATCTCCTGCAATTATGCCAATTGGTACAGGAACAACAGCAATTACTTTAGGTGGGACTGTTGATACAAATCCAAGTTATATAAACATGTACACAGGTGCTACTTTAAAATCATCTCAAGTTACAACTTCAAATGCTGCTTCAATTGATTTAGCTTATAGCAAAACCAAAATTTATTCTCCTAGCGATGCTTTAGAAACTAACACAACCGTTAAAGGTGCTGGCGTTATTACTAAATTAGATGTTTATACCGCAAAAGCATATTCTGCTATTACTGCTGCCGATATTGCAGCTTACACTCCAACAGGTGCTACTAATGTTACACTTGCAAATGGTACTGTAATTATGTTTAAAACTGCTGCCGGTAAAAATGGTGTATTTCAAGTAACTGCATTTAATGGTTCAGCTACTTCTACTACAACTGACAACATTTCAATTGTAGGTCAAATACAACAATAATTTACGGAACAACTAAAAAGCCCTTTCATAATACGAAAGGGCTTTTTTTATTATTTAATTTCAAATTACATAAAAATGAAAAAACTATTTGTTTGTTTTGCTTTTATAGCAACTATTCTGTTAGGCTCTTGCTCAAGCCAATCTGGTTTAGCACAGGAAGTATCGAGTGTTTTACCTACCGAAGAGGCTACCGCTTTAGCAGAGTCTATGGCATCTAAATTAGGTTTAAGCACGGTTCAAAAATCAAGTGTTTACACATCTTTACTTAATTACTATACCAAGAAAAAAGATTTGGTAACTCAAGTAAAAAACAATCAGCTCACACAAGCGGCTATGACTCTTGCTGAATCTAAGCTTAGCGCCGAAAAAAATTCAGCTATAAAATCGGTTATGACTGGTGGTCAGTTATCTTCTTTGGCATCTCTTTTTGGGATTAACTAAATTGTCTTAAAAAACTTCTTTTAAAATTCGCCACTCGGCAGGGTAGTAGTTGTTTATTCGGTTACCCAAGTTTTTAAACCAACCTAAGTTAAAGTTTTGGTAAGTAAGTAGAGAAAACCCTTTGGTTGCATTAGCTAATACAAAAGGTTGTTTACGCAAATACTGTAGCGCAACTGAAGCATCTACATCTATTTTTATAACATCGTTATTTATTCTGTTTTGATAAGCAAGATAAGGGTGCGGAATAAAATCTTTCCCTTTTAACTGCCCTATATGCAAAGGCAATTTCTTAATTTTTAAAGCCGAAGTAATTTTATTTACGGCATAAGTACTGCCTTTATGAAAGCCACATATATCATCGTAGAACTTAACAAAATCAAGGTTTTCAGCATTAATGGCTTTTTTTACAGCCATATCCTCATCCGCAGAAATTTTGGTAAATAATTTATGTTGATTGCGGTTTATATTTTTTTCTTCACTAGTTATTTTTTTAAAACAAGCTAGGAAAAACCCTTCGCCATTTGTAAGGTGTGGGAAAAATCGATAACCAAAGGCTTTATGTTTAGCTGATTGAGTTTCTGTAATCCCCCATTCCGGTAAGGTTTTCAACTTAATGGGCTCTAATGAAAATTTCTCACATAAATAATCGCACATATTTTCATTCTCTTCAACCGAATATGAACAAGTGCTGTAAATTAAAACACCGTCTTGTTTTAACGCAGGAAGTAAATCGATCAAAATTCTTTGCTGACGTAAACTACAATGATTTACGTTTTCTTCGCTCCAATACTCAATGGCATCATCTTGTTTTCTAAACAGTCCCGAACCACTACAAGGAGCATCAACAACCATAACATCAAAAAAATTCGGCAATCGCGAAAAATCTTGTGGATCGCTATTAGTTACCATACTGTTTATGGAGCCCCATTTAGTCATATTATGTGTTAACACAGGCACACGCGTACTTATAACCTCATTGCTGACTAATAAACTTTCTTCACCTAACAAGGAAGCTAGTAATGTGCTTTTGCCCCCGGGTGCTGCACAAGCATCCAGTACAATTAAGGGTTTTGATGCATCAACAGCTTGTATAAAAACTTGTTCTACAAACATAGATGAAGCCTCTTGTACATAATAGCAACCCGCATGAAATAATGGGTCGTTTGTAAAAATGGGTCTTTCGGGTAAATAAAAAGCGTTGCTTGTCCAGGGCACTTGTCTGTCAAATGCAAAACCACAAGCAGGTTTTAACGGATTTAATCTTACCGAAACAGGAACAGCCTGTGTATGTGATTCTTCAAATGCAGAAATGTCAACACTAAAATTTTCTTTAAGCTGGTTTATAATTTGGATAGGGATTTTCATTTGCTTTTCCAAATTAAATAGTTCTTTGGAAAAGCAAACTCTTTTACATCTACAGCATTTTTAAAAATGCCATACACCGCACTACCGCTACCACTCATAGATGCATATAATGCTCCATTAGCATAAAAATTATTTTTTATGCTTTGTAATTCTAGATGCTGCAAAAAAAAAGTTTTTTCAAAATCGTTCGTTAATTCTTCCTTCCAATTTTTAATTTCACTTGTAATTATTGATTGGATATTTTTTTGTGGCTTAGCCGGCACAACACCTTTATAAGCCATAGCTGTGTTGCTATGTACTGCAGGATACACAACAATTATACAATACTGATTTAAATCAACTTTAACCTCAGAAAAAACATCTCCTTTTTCACTTGCATAAACAGGTTTATTTTCAACAAAAAAAGCACAATCACTGCCTAATTGTTTGGCAAAATTTAGTTGCTCAATTGGATACAGGTTTAAAGAAAATTTATTATTTAGCAGTCTAATAAAAAAAGCTGCATCACTAGATCCTCCACCCAATCCGGCGCCCATAGGTATAACTTTATGCAGGTGAGCTTTTACAGGAGGTAAATTATGAGTGGCATCTAACAGTTTATATGCCTTCGTAATTAAATTATCTTGTGCGTTTCCTTCAACTACTATACCCGAAAGAGATAAATTTATTTTTTCATTTCCTTTTTGAAACGCTTTATTTTCAATCACCTCAAGCGCATCGCACCAGTTTATAGGATAAAAAACTGTTTCAATATTATGAAACCCATCTGAACGTTTTTCTACAATATTCAAACCAAGGTTTATCTTTGCATTCGGAAAACAAATCATTGCTAAAATTTACATGTCGAAAATCGGTATAGATATTGAGAAAGCCAAACAAATATTACAACAAGGAGGTTTGGTGGCTATTCCTACCGAAACGGTTTATGGTTTGGCGGCTAATGGTTTAGATAAAAATGCGGTGCTTAAAATTTTTGAAGCTAAAAACCGACCTCATTTCGACCCGCTTATTATCCACACAAATTCTATTGAGAAAATTAAATTATGGGTTGATGATTTTCCACAATGGGCGCAACAATTGGCAGATGCTTTTTGGCCCGGGCCGCTTACTCTTTTGCTTCCTAAAAAAAAATTAGTTCCTGATTTAGTTACTTCGGGTTTGCCGCAGGTTGCTGTTCGTATTCCCAATCATAAACTTACTTTGCAGTTACTTGAAAGCCTTGATTTTCCGTTGGCGGCTCCCAGTGCTAATCCTTTTGGCTATGTTAGTCCAACAACCGCAGCACATGTTGCTGCACAATTACAAAATAAGGTAGATTATATATTAGATGGCGGCACATGTGACGTGGGTATAGAATCAACCATTGTTGGGTTTGAAAACAATTGTGTTACTGTTTACCGCTTGGGTGGCTTAGCTGTTGAAGATATAGAGCAGGTTGTTGGTAAGGTTAATGTGCAGGTAAATCAATCATCAAACCCAACTGCACCAGGGATGTTAAAGAGTCATTACGCGCCAACAAAACCCTTATTTATAGGTGATGTAAATGATTTTTTTATAAACAATGCGTCCAAAAAAATCGGTATCATTTCCTTTTTCCAAGATTACAATGCCGAAAAAAATCATCTAAAAATTCTATCCCCTACTAAAGATTTAAAAGAGGCCGCACATAATTTATTTGCTGCTATTAGAGACTTAGATGCAAGTAATGTTGAAGTAATTATTGCCGAAAAATTTCCAGATAATTTTTTGGGAAGAGCCATAAACGACAGATTACAAAGAGCTTCTGCCAAATAAAAAAGGGAGCGTGGCTCCCTTTCTAAATTTTACTCCGATAAATCAATTTTCTAAAACTCATCTTCATTAAAGAAGAAAT
>Ga0210399_10005173_pt1 | contig 10154 bp, 8 predicted proteins | sample IncBWC14MmetaG_FD_150865 | JGI IMG/M metagenome (GOLD analysis project Ga0210399, IMG submission 150865) | Forest soil microbial communities from Barre Woods Harvard Forest LTER site, Petersham, Massachusetts, United States - Inc-BW-C-14-M | ecosystem: Environmental > Terrestrial > Soil >...
GCGGCGCCTCGAGCCAGCGATGGATTTGATCATTCAGTCGGCATCCGGCTTGATGAGCATCACAGGCACGGCGGCGGGCGAAACCGTGAAGACCGGGCACTCGATCGCCGATATCACTGCCGGTTTGTTTTCGCTGATCGGCGCCCTGATGGCGCTGGAAGCGCGGCACCGCACGGGCCGGGGTCAATTCGTGGACGTCTCCATGATGGATACGGTGATGTCCACCATGATTTCCAACTTCGCCCGGTTTCTCGCGTCGGGGAAAATTCCGCGGCCGCTGGGTACGTTGTTCGACGGCATCGTTCCCTACCGCAACTACCAGTGCGCCGATCGCGAAATAACCATTGCTGTGGCCAGCGATAAACTTTGGAAAAGCTTCTGCTCAGCCATCGGTCGCAGCGACTTGAGCGATCACCCGGACTACAACTCCAATCAATTGCGCGTCAAGAATCGCGCGGTGCTCGAGCCCATGCTCGAAACGATGTTCCGCTCGCAGCCCGCTGCGCACTGGGGCGAGCTGTTCGCGACGCACGGGGTTCCTGCCACCGTGGTGCGTAATCTGAAAGAAGTGGTGGAGGATGAACAAACCCGCGCGCGCAACATGACGCCGGTGGTGCAGCACGCCGAGGCGGGGCCCATACGGGTATTGGGCGTACCGGTGCAATTGTCGGAAACGCCCGGCCGTATCGCCGGCGCCGCTCCGCTGCTGGGTGCGGATACCGAGGCGGTGCTCGAGGATTTGCGCAAGGGCTGATTCCATCTAGCGGAACAAGTCCGTGATGCGCGGCCCGGCGAGCCTTTGTCACTCAGGGTAGAATTCCAGGGTTACCAAAGATCGGCGGGAGCTTTTGACTATGCGTGAGGTTTGGAAACTTGGTTTGAGTTTGGCGGCGCTGAGCTGCCTGGCGGTACCTGCTTTTGCCCTGAGTCCGGGCGATGTGGTCGATAACTTTCGCCTCACCGACGAGAAGGGGCAGTCGCACGAACTGTACTACCTGTCTGACATGAAAGCCGTCGTCCTTACAGCGCAGGGCGGCGGCTGCGAAGCCGCGCGTTCCACCGCAAAATCGCTCGGCGCGCTGCGCCAAAAATACCAAGCGCAGGGCGTGGAGTTCTTGGCGATTGATTCCAACTTGAAGGACACGCCCGACACGATTGCCAAGGAAGCGGCGCTCACCAAGAGCGGAATTCCGGTATTGATCGACGAGCTGCAGCTCATCGGCGAATCGTTGGGCTTTACTCGCAACGGCGAAGTGCTGATCGTGAATCCGCAGAATTGGCAGGTGATCTATCGCGGCGCGGCTGCCGCGGGTTCCGACGATTACGTGGCCGCTGCGCTCGATGCCGCGTTGAGCGCGACGCCGGTCAAAGTAGCTCAGACCAGCGCACGCGGCTGCGACATCCCCATGCCGGAGCGTGATCGCCGCAGCGCGCATGCGCAAATTTCCTACGAAAAAACCATCGCGCCCATGTTGAGTTCCCATTGCGTGGCCTGCCACCGCGAGGGCGGCATTGCTCCCTGGCAGATGTCGAGCTACGACATGGTCCTGGGCTTCTCGCCGATGATCCGCGAAGTGGTGAGAACCAAGCGCATGCCGCCATGGCATGCCGATCCGCACTATGGCGTGTTCAGCAACGATCGCTCGCTCTCCAAGGACGAGACCAAGACGCTGGTGCACTGGATTGAAGCCGGTTCGCCGCGTGGCAGCGGCAGCGATCCTTTGACACAGGTGAAAAAGGACTGGCCGATCTGGGCGCTGGGCAAGCCGGATCTGGTGGTCTACCTGCCGAAATTCGAGGTGCCGGCCACCGGAGTGATTCCCTATCAAATGTGGACCGTCGACAATCCGCTCGATCACGACGTGTGGGTGCGCGCAGTGGATTTCCAACCCGGGGTGCGCTCGAATTTGCATCACATCATCGCCACGATCGGCGGGGAAATGGCCCCGGGGGCAAAGCGGGATACCGACGGCAGCCTTGCCGACTACGTGCCGGGTTCCGAGCCGCTGCAGATTCCGCCTGAAAGCGGAATCCTGCTGAAAAAAGGCGCCAAGTTTGGCTTCCAGGCCCACTATACGGTCAATGGCAAAGAGGCGACGGACGTGACCCAGATGGGGTTGTACTTCATGGACAAACCCCCACAGTACCGCTATCGCGCCGCGATCATGGCGAACCCGCAGATCAGCATTCCCGCCAATACCAAGCTGTATAGCAACGACTCGAAACATACCTTTGACCGTGAAGTGCTGGTGTACAGTCTGCATCCGCACGCGCATTTCCGCGGCTCCGCTGCGGAATTCGTGGCGCTGTATCCCGACGGCCACGAACAGGTGCTGCTCAATGTGCCGAGATATGAATTCAACTGGCAGACCACTTACGTATTGAAAACGCCCATCGTGCTGCCGGCGGGAACCACGGTTAAATACACCATGAGTTACGATAATTCCACGCAGAACAAGGCCAATCCTGATCCCAATCGCGTCGTGCCTTGGGGTCAACAGACCTGGGATGAAATGCTGTTCGGCGTGATTCGCTATCGAAACATGAGTGAAGACGCCAATCCGGCGAGAACCGCCCAGACGGCAGAGTAATTCTAGTAGTCGCGGTGAACATTCTTAAAGGAACGCTGCTCTCATGGGCGCTGATATCCGGCGCGGGCTCGGCTGCTGCGCTGGCGCCCGGCGATCGCATCGCCGACTTCACATTGAAGGACGAGTCCGGCGCCAGCCATGAGCTGTACGCAATGTCGGCGAAGAAGGCCGTTGTCATCATGACGCAGAGTAACGGCTGTCCGATCGTGCGGTTGGCGGTGCCGGCATTGCGTGAAATTCGCGACCGCTATCGCGCGCAGGACATCGAATTTTTATTGCTCAATCCTACCGTGCAGGATACACGCGAGTCGGTGAGCAAGGAGGCGGCCGAGTTCGGATTCGGCCTACCCGTCTTGCTGGACCGCACCCAGCAGGTCGGCGAATCGCTGGGCGTGGATCGCACCGCCGAAGTTTTTGTCATCGACCCGAAGAGCTGGAAGCTCATGTATCACGGCCCGATCGATGATCGCCTGAATTACGAGACGCAGCGGCCGGTGCATCATCGGTATTTGACCGATGCGCTCGATGCACTGCTCGCGGGCAAGCCGATAGCCGTGGCCGCGGCGAATTCGCCGGGCTGCCTCATCAATTTTCCGAATCGCAAACATAGTTAATTGATTCGTTCGATGCGCAGGCGTACCTCGATATTGGCCGCCGCGCCATGCATCATCGTACTGTGGGGACCGCAGGACGTTTTTGGTGAGCCCCAAGCGCCGAATGGGGAAGCTCTGTTCCAAGCGCGCTGTGCCGCCTGCCACGACGGAGCTCCCGAGTCGCGCGCTCCAGCCCCCGAAGTGCTTCGTCAGCGCTCCCCGACTGCCATTCTCGAGGTCCTCGCGAACGGCTCGATGCGCGTACAAGGGGCATCTTTAAGCGGCCCCGAACGGCGTGCCGTGGCAGAGTATCTGGGGGGCGCAACAATTGCCGGCGATCCCACCGGCGCGGCGGTGGGCCGGTGCGACGCACCGTCGACATTCAAACTCAACTCGGGTCCTGCATGGAACGGCTGGGGCGCGACACTGGCGAATACCCGGCCGCAATCCGCAGCAAATGCGCAACTGACCGCTGCACAACTGCCGCATCTTGAGTTGAAATGGGCCTTCGGGTTTCCTGACGCAACATCCGCGTGGGCGCAGCCCACCGTCGTCAACGGCTGGGTTTTTGTCGGCAGCCAGAATGGCACGGTCTTTGCGCTCGATGCCAAGAGCGGCTGCATCCACTGGTTCTTCAGCGCGGATGGCGGGGTGCGAACCGCAATCAGCGTCGGTGCCACGCCGAGCGGTGGCGCGGTTTATTTTGGCGATACCAGCGCGACGGCGTACGCCTTGGATGCAAGCAGCGGCCGGCTGCTGTGGAAAACTAAAGTAGCAGACCATCCACTGGCGCGTATTACCGGCGCTCCCGCCCTGTACAAAGACCGCATTTATGTGCCGATGTCTTCTTACGAGGAATCGCAGGGGGCGCGGCCCGAGTACGGCTGCTGCACGTTCCGCGGCAGCTTGTCTTCGCTCAATGCCAAAACCGGCAAAGTAGTGTGGCGCACCTACATGATTCCCGACGAGCCCAAGCCCCGCGGCACCAGTTCCGCCGGCGCGACGCTGTATGGGCCGGCCGGCGCGTCAATCTGGTCGGCACCGACCATCGATAAGAAGCGCGGACTCATTTATGTGGGAACCGGCAATACTTATACCGGTGCTGCCGCTGCGGCAAGCGACGCCGTCGTTGCGCTCAAGCTGTCGGGAAAGATCGAATGGGTCAAGCAGCTGTTCCCCAAGGACGTGTTCATCAGCGGCTGCCGAGCGCACAGCGATAATCCGAATTGTGCGGATCAAAGCGGACCCGACTATGATTTCGGCAATTCGCCGATCCTCGCTGATCTTGCCAATAGCCGCAGCGCGATCGTCATCGGACAGAAGTCAGGCTACGGATGGGCGCTCGACCCGGATAAGCGCGGCGAAGTTCTTTGGCAGTATCACGCCGGTGCCGGCGGCGCGCTGGGCGGCATTGAGTGGGGCTCGGCAGTGGATACAGAGCACGCGTACTTCGCTGTTTCGGACATCTTCTCTCCCGCGCCCGGGGGACTGCACGCCGTGAACCTCAAGACCGGCGAACGCGCCTGGTATGCACCGCCGCCGCAACCCAAGTGCAGTGCAGGCCAGCGTTGCAGCGCGGCGCAGGCCTCGGCCATCAGTGTGATTCCCGGAGTGGTTTTTTCCGGATCGAATGACGGCACGCTGCGCGCCTACTCCACGCAGGACGGAGCCATCCTGTGGGAAGTCGATACCGATCGCGAGTTCCAGACCCTGAACGGCGTCCCCGCCAAGGGTGCCTCGATGCTGGGTCCGGGGCCCGTCATCGCCGGTGCGATGCTGTATGTCCCGTCGGGGTACGGCGCATTCGGCGGCCGCCCCGGGAATGTGCTGCTCGCCTTTGGACTCGCTGCAGAACCTTAGGACCTGCTACGATTGCCGCCCCGTCGGGGTTAGATCTTCGGGGTGTAGCTCAGACTGGTAGAGCGCTACGTTTGGGACGTAGATGTCGCAGGTTCGAATCCTGTCACCCCGACCATTGATTTCATTAGAGTTTTTCCATCATCTTCGTTTACGGTTCGAGGTCCAAAAAGCTCACGGTTCCAATTTCGGCGCAGGAAAATCTCACGAAATTTCGGCTGTCCTTTTGGCGGTCCTCTACGACTAGACTCCGTGCGACGCATCAATTGATCTCGATGACAAGGACATCTCGCGGCTGAATATCGCTTTGGCGTTGCCATGGGTTTGGCGGACTAGCCACCACGGGAGGGTGGCTGCCCGGAGACGTCAGTAACGATTTGTTCCGAGGTATTCAAGGTAACACAAGTGAGCGGAGCCGCGATCGTGACTGGTGGAGGCAGCGGCGTTGGTCGGGCCGTAGCCGTAGCCCTAGCCAGCGCCGGTTGGCAGGTCGTCATTGCGGGCCGCCGGCAGTCCGCATTGGCGGCAGTTTGCGCGGAACGGCCAGAGCGCATTTTCGCAATTGCAGCCGATGTCAGCGATGAGCATTCCGTATGCAATTTGTTCGCTGAGAGCGTGGCTCGATTGGGCCGAATCGACTTGTTGTTCAACAACGCCGGCACGGCGACGCCCCCTGCCACTGTGCCCGACATCAGCCTCGAGGACTGGAACGCGGTGATGGCGGTCAACCTAACCGGCGCGTTTCTTTGTGCACGCGAAGCGTTTCGGCGCATGGCCGCACAGTCCCCCACAGGCGGAAGGATCATCAATAACGGCTCGCTGTCAGCGCATGTTCCGCGCCCCAATTCCGCGCCGTATACGGTGTCCAAGCACGCTGTCACGGGGCTTACCCGCACGCTGTCCCTGGAGGGGCGCGCGCATAATATCGCCTGCGGGCAGATCGACATCGGCAATGCCGCTACCCGCATGACGGCGGGCATTGCGGCGGGGTCGCTGCAGGCCGACGGCAGAACGGCGCGCGAGCCGACAATAGACGTCGATCACGTGGCTGCAACAGTCGTGCACATGGCCAGTCTGCCATTGGACGCAAACATCCAGTTCCTCACCGTGATGGCGACCAATATGCCCTTTATCGGACGAGGCTAATTTACGGGGCCTATCCTTCAGATATCGTACGCGCTGGTCCCCAGCACATGAGCCACGATTTCCTCCGCGGCTTGGTCTGCGGAGGTCGTCTCGGTATTGACGCGGATTTCGGGATGCTCCGGCGGCTCGTAAGGGGAGTCGATTCCGGTGAAATTCTTCAACTCGCCAGCCCGGGCTTTCTTGTACAGGCCCTTCACATCGCGCTGCTCGGCGACTGCGAGCGAAGTCTCGACGTAGATCTCAATGAATTCGCCGGGCGGCGACATGCCGCGCACCATGCGCCGCTCGGCGCGGAACGGCGATATGAACGCCGCCAACACGATGAGGCCGGCGTCGGTCATCAGGCGGGCAACTTCGCCGATCCTGCGTATATTCTCAACGCGATCCGCGTCGGTGAAACCCAAGTCCTTGTTAAGGCCGTGGCGGATGTTGTCGCCGTCGAGCAAGAAGCTGTGCTTGCCGAGCGCGTAGAGTTTTTTCTGCACCAGATTGGCGATGGCGGATTTGCCCGCGCCGCTCAAGCCCGTGAACCACAGCAGGCGCGGTTGCTGGTGTTTCAAACGCGCATGCGCGTCGCGATCGATGTCGAGGGCTTGCCAATGCACATTGCTCGCGCGGCGCAGCGCAAAATGCAGCATGCCGGCGGCAACCGTCGCGTTGCTGATCTTGTCGATCAGGATGAATCCTCCCAGATCGCGGCTCTTCTCGTAGGATTCAAATACCAAGGATTTGTCGGTGGAAAGATTCGCGATGCCGATGGCATTCAGGCTCAGGGTCTTGGCGGCCAAGTGCTCCAAGGTATTGACGTTGACTTGGTATTTCGGGCCATGAATTGTCGCAGTGACAAGCTGGGTGCCTACTTTCAGCCAGTACGGGCGGCCGGGCAGCAGCGGCTCATCAGCCATCCAGACTATTGCAGCCTCGAACTGATCCGCTGTCTCGGGCGGATCATCCGCGGCTGCAAGCAGGTCGCCGCGACTGCAATCCACCTCGTCGGCGAGTGTCACGGTCACCGATTGGCCGGCCACGGCGAGCGCAAGGTCGGCGCCCAACGTGACAATTCGCGCAACCGTCGACATTCTGCCCGACGGCAGCACGCGAATGGCATCGCCGGGCCGAATCCGGCCGTCGGTGATCAATCCGGCGAAGCCGCGAAAATCGAGGTTGGGTCGGTTGACCCATTGCACCGGCATGCGAAACGGCCGCAGTTGCGCGGCGGTGCTGTCGATCTCGACGCTCTCCAGACGCGATATCAACGAAGGACCTCGATACCAAGGCGTGTTGCTCGATGCCGCTGTGATGTTGTCGCCGAACAGACTCGAAATGGGAATCGGCAAAAAGCTACGGATGCCGATGCTATCGGCAAATTTGCGATAGTCAGCGACGATCGAATCAAATTTGGCTTGATCGTAGTCCACCAGATCCATTTTGTTGACCGCCAGAACAAAGCTCTTGACGCCGATGAGATGCGCGAGGTAGCTGTGGCGGCGCGTTTGCGTCAACACTCCTTTGCGTGCATCGATCAGGATGACTGCTAGATCCGCAGTGGACGCGCCGGTGACCATGTTGCGGGTGTATTGCTCATGGCCCGGTGTGTCCGCGACGATAAATTGGCGCCGCTCGGTGCCAAAGAAGCGATACGCGACGTCGATGGTAATACCCTGTTCACGCTCGGCGGCAAGCCCATCCACCAACAAGGCGAAGTCGATGTTTTGACCTTGCGTGCCAACGCGCTTGCTGTCCGCTTCGAGGGCCGCCAACTGGTCATCAAAAATCAATTTGCTGTCGTACAGAAGCCGGCCGATCAGCGTTGATTTGCCGTCATCGACGGAACCGCAGGTAATGAAACGCAGCAGCGATTTGTGTTGCTGCGTGTTTAAGTTTGCCTCGATGTTCTCGTGCGCTTCAGCAGCGGCCATCAGAAATATCCAGCCTGCTTTTTCGTTTCCATGGATGCGGCTTGATCGTGATCGATCGCGCGGCCCTGGCGTTCCGAGGTCGTGGTCAACAGCATCTCCTCGATGATCTGCGGCAAGGTCGTCGCGCTGCTCTCAACGGCTCCGGTCAGGGGGTAACAGCCGAGGGTGCGAAACCGAATCGAGCGCAGCATCGGCACCTCGCCGGGGCGCAGCCGGAAGCGGTCATCATCGACCATCAAGAGCAGGCCATCACGCAGCACGGTGGGCCGGGATGCCGCGAAATAAAGCGGTACGATCGGAATTTTTTCGAGGTGAATGTACTGCCAGATGTCAAGCTCGGTCCAATTGGAGAGCGGAAAAACGCGCATGCTCTCGCCCTTGGCCTTGCGAGAATTGTAGATATGCCAGAGTTCCGGACGCTGATTTTTCGGATCCCAACGCTGATTGGCCGAACGAAACGAAAATATGCGCTCCTTGGCGCGCGATTTCTCCTCATCGCGCCGCGCGCCGCCGAAGGCGGCATCGAATCCGTACTGGGTCAGGGCTTGTTTCAGCCCTTCCGTCTTCCACAGATCGGTGTGCAACGTACCGTGATCAAAGGGGTTGATGCCGCGCGCCATGGCTATGGGATTGTGATGCACAATCAACTGCATGCCGCTGTCGCGTGCGATACGGTCGCGCATCTCGTACATCGCGCGAAATTTCCAGGTGGTATCGACGTGCAGCAGCGGAAAGGGCGGGGTACTCGGGTAGAAGGCCTTGCGCGCGAGGTGCAGCATCACGGCGCTGTCCTTGCCCATCGAATACAGCATGACCGGCTTATCGCTCTCGGCGACGACTTCACGCATGATGTGCATGCTCTCGGATTCGAGGCGCTGCAGATGCGTGATGGCGGCGATCTTGTTCTGCATCGCGTGCATGTTCGCGGCTGCACGTGCAGCCGTCAAGCGGGACCTCTTCATCTGTGGACCATGGCGGATCCGGATGCAACTCCGTAGTTGCATATCACGGCCGCGCCGCTTAATATGCAGCCAGGGGGTTGCATATGAGCACATCAACGGACCGCATTGAAAGAAAGATCCTGCTCAATTCGCCGCGCTCACGAGTTTGGCGCGCGATATCGGATCCGAAAGAATTCGGGGCTTGGTTCGGCGTGTCCTTGCAGGGGAAATCCATGGTTGCCGGCCAGCCGTTGCGCGGGCATGTGACCCATCCCGGCTACGAGCACGTGGTTTTTGAGGCCTGGATCGAACGAGTCGAACCGGAGCATTTATTGTCTTGGCGTTGGCATCCCTATGCGATCGATCCCGCCGTCGATTATTCGTCAGAACCTACGACATTGGTGGTTTTCGAACTGCAGGAGGTCGACGGTGGCACCGCGCTGAGTGTCGTCGAATCCGGCTTTGATAAGGTGCCGCCGGCACGCCGTGTCACTGCATCTCGCATGAACAGCGGCGGTTGGGATCAGCAGATGCTCAACATCGCGAAACATGTCGCAGCGCCTTAGACGGTCTTCCAAAACGGCGGCGCTGCAAAATTACGCGCCGGTTTTTGCGGCGCTGGGCGATGAGACCCGGTTGCGGCTTATCGCGGCCCTGTGCGTGGGAGGCGCGATGTCGATCACGCAGCTCACCGCAGGGACGGACTTGACCAGGCAGGCGATCACCAAGCACCTGGCGGTGCTTGCGGAGGCCGGACTTGCGCGGGATGCGAAGGTGGGCCGGGAGCGGCTGTGGGAATTCGAACCCGGTCAATTGGAAGAGGCGCGGCGCTCGTTGCAAGTGATTGCCGCGCAGTGGGATCACGCCTTGGAGAAGCTGCGCCTTGCCGTCGAAAGATGAGCAGAGGGCGAAAACCGGGTGATCATGAGCGGATGGCAAGGTTTCGTGCCTAGGATCCAATAGCCGCTTCAAATGCTTGGAAAGTCCTATATAATCCGCGCGCACTTCCGATTCGGTTTGCACGTACCCGAGCATCGGCCTGATAGATTACGATTGGCGCTGTAATTCGTTGATTTATAAAGCGCCCGTAGCTCAACCGGATAGAGC
>Ga0210399_10005174_pt1 | contig 10154 bp, 7 predicted proteins | sample IncBWC14MmetaG_FD_150865 | JGI IMG/M metagenome (GOLD analysis project Ga0210399, IMG submission 150865) | Forest soil microbial communities from Barre Woods Harvard Forest LTER site, Petersham, Massachusetts, United States - Inc-BW-C-14-M | ecosystem: Environmental > Terrestrial > Soil >...
TGCTGGGACGTAATGTGCAAGAGGTATTCGCCCGTGATTCTTTGCTCGGTGCGGCCCTGCTCGACGCGTTTGAGCGCCGGCGGACCATGTCGCAGCGCGAATTCGAGGTAGCCGGCGGAAAGCGCGTACAGGTATCGCTGGATTTCGTGCAGGAGAAGAATTCGCAGATCGGCGCGCTGCTCATCATGCGGGACACCGAACCGGTGCGGCGGATCGGCGACGAAATCGAAATGTCGCGGCGCCTCTCCGCCAGCAGCCGCGTCACACGCGGCGTGGCCCATGAAGTGAAGAACCCGATCAACGCTATCGTGCTTCATCTGCAGCTTCTGCAAAACAAGCTGGCCCAGGAGGAACCGGACACGCGGCGCCACATGGACATCATCGACAGCGAAATCCGGCGCCTGGATCGCGTCGTGCAGACGCTGGTCGATTTCACCAGGCCTCGCGAGCTTCACCTCGAAGAAATCGATCTCCGCATAATGCTGGAAGACGTCGCGCAACTTGCCGCTCCCGACGCCGAACAGCACGGCGTTGCCATCGACCTTCACATGACGGAGCAGAGGCTGCCGGTGAAAGTCGACATCGACCTGATGAAGCAGGCCATTCTCAATGTGGTGATCAACGGAGTTCAGGCCATGCCGCAGGGAGGGCGTCTCACCGTCTCGGCGAGTAGCCAGAAGGGGGTAGCATTGGCGGAGGTGCAAGACCAGGGCAAGGGGATTCCGAAGGATTTGCACGATAAGGTCTTCGAACTGTATTTCACAACCAAGAAGGAAGGCAGCGGCATCGGGCTGGCGCAGACCTATCAAATTCTGCAGTGGCATTACGGCACGGTGGACTTCGAGTCGTCTGAGGCCACCGGAACTGTGTTCCGCTTTCATATACCCATTGCGGCGGCGACTCAGGCGCACTCCGAACATGCCGAGGGTGCAGCAACCTTTCAGCGCGGAGATTAACGATTTCGTTGGTCGCCCACGATTCGGTGGCCTGGCATCGCATCAGAGCGTAATATGGGTGGAGATTTGCCTTTCGTTCTACGGGACCAAGCATGACTCTGGCCGCTACCATCCTGTTTCTCGGTATTTCCTCACTCACGTTGGTAGATCCGGGGCTGATGGCTCGTTCCGCGCCACGGTCGGACTCGTCTGCGAATGCGCAAGTCGCGCAGGAGCAAACTGCGCAGCATCCAGCGCCGCCGGAAACAACAAAACCTTCCTCCGCCCAGTCGCCCAGCGCGCAGGCTCCCGCAAGCAACGCTAAAGCGAGCCCCGCGAAAAAAGTGCCCCACAAAAAGAAAGTGGATCCGCCAAGCGCATGTGATCCTGCGACGGCATCGCCGCAACCCGGCGGAACACAGTCGTCTGCCGCCACTGATCCCCCGAAGAATTGCCCACCGGAAAAGACCATTGTTCGCCAGGGAGGAATCTCTGAACAGAGCATACAGTTGGCTGGAGGTTCTACCGGCGATCAGGCACAGAAGCGGGACGCGGCCAATCAAATGATTGCGGCAACGGAGCAGAATCTATATAAGCTGACAGGTCGCCAGTTGAGCAACGCCGAACGGGACTCAGTGATACAGATCCGCCAGTTCGTTGAGCAATCCAGAACGGCGCTGACAGCCGGCAATCTGGAACGCGCTCAAACCCTAGCATGGAAGGCAAAGCTACTATCCCAGGACTTGATCGACCCCAAGAAGTAATCAGCACGCCTCGCGTGCAACAGCATGGGACGGGCGGCTCACTTCGTCTCGCCGGACAGCCGAGGCGGCTGTCGCTACATGATTCGTTTATCAGGGTGGCCCATCCTTCTTTCGCGTTCGTTGCTTCGGTTTCTACTTCCCTTTCGCCCGCGCGGCATTCACCTTCGTGAGCAATTCTTGCGATATTGATTGCATCGGTCCCTGAATCTTCACCGCCTCAGTCAGTACTTCGCGCGCCTCGGTGAGTTTGTTTAGCTTGCCGTAAGCAAAGCCCAGCCCGTACAGAGCGCGGGCATACTGCTGATCGTCTTGCCCCTTGACCAGCGCAGCGGCTGCTTTGAGCTCCGGAATCGCGGCCGTCGACTTCTCTTGCTTCAGATATGCCCATCCGATAGTGTTGTGCGCCGCGCCCGCCGAAAGCTTGCGCGACTTGTCGGCATCCGGCGCGTCCGGCCTGGCGACTTCGATCGCCTTCTGCGCATAGCTGATGGCTTTTGCCGAGTTGCCGGACTCCCCGTAGTAGCTCGCCAGCAGCAGCAGTGCCACCATCGAATTGGGATCGCTCGCCAGCATCTTCTCGCCAAACGCGACGAGGCGTGTCTGATCGTTCAACTGGCCCGGTCCGAGCGTATACATGGCGTAGTTCGAAACCTGATCGCCGAATTTCGAGTCAGGATAAGCTGCCGTGAACTTTTCAATCTCCGGCATGCGGCTCTTGGGATCAGTCTCGGCTGTGATGACATTGAAGCCACTGGTCTCGAGGAATTCGCAGTTGTTCAGGGTCGCATTCTTCTCGTCCGAAACCTTGCGTGCGAAGTCCTCGTCGCTCATACCTTCCGGCTTGGTCTGCTTGGCGATGCTGTGGCAGACTTCTCCGCCCTTGGCGGAATAGTCCATCACTTTGAGATTGTTCTTGGCCTGCATCGCCGTGCTCGCCTGCGAGACCAGGATATCGAGATTACGCGGGGACCCGGCGAGCGCCTTGTCCCCATACTCCAGCGATTTCTGAAAATCGCCGCTGCCCTGGTAGGCCTGCGCAATCTGCCAGTTTCCGTAGGCAACCGCCTGTGGATTCGAGGAGAACTTCTGTACGAAATCCTCGTACATGGCCAGTTTCTTGGAATTGTCCTGCTCGTTGGTGATGGCCTGCAGAGCGTGATCTTCGTCAGTTCCCGCGGCGATCACAATCCGCTCGACCTGGCCTCGTGCCTGGGGAATCGAGAATGCAATGATAAGAAGTGTGGCCAGTAGCGGCCAGATGCAGCGCTTCATAGCGAGCCTCCGGTATACGCGAGAGATGGATGATCTTCGGATCAGCAGCGAATCCTAGCGCTGAACGCGGCGGTACGCAAGGGCCAGCATCACGGACAGAACAAGAGAATCTCACCGGAAGACTGGGAGCCCATTTCTGATTGCTGATTGCTGATTGTTGATTGCTGATTTTTGATTAAGATCCCAACTCTGAATCCTGGGTTTTCAATCAGCAATCAAAAATCAACAATCAACAATTAAGTTCTTGCGGACCTCCGTGGTGAATTCGCGCCGCGTCGGCTAAAGTAGAAAGATGCGGGCGAGTTTCGGCCAACGTTCCCTGCGCTTCGTTTTTGCGGCCAACCTGATTTCCATGGTGGGCAGTGGGATGAACTCGTCCGCCGTCGCCTGGTACATCCTCAAAGCCACGCACTCCGAGATGGCGCTGGGCACGTTCGCCGTCTTGCAGACCCTCCCGGCCATGCTGATGCTTCCCTTCACCGGCGTTGTCATCGACCGCGAGGACCGCCGCCGGCTGGTCATGTGGCTCGATGCACTCCGCGCAGTCATCATCGTGGCCGTCGCCATCCTCGCCTTCCGCGGGCAGGTCAAAGTCTGGCAGCTTTACCTGATGAACACCCTGGTCGCCGCCGGATTCTGGATGTTCTGGCCGACCATCACTGCGCTTATTCAGGAACTGACGCCTGAGGGACAGTTCGTCCAGTCCAATACGTTTCTGCTCGCGGGTGTGCAGGGGGGATTCCTGATCGCTGGCGCGATCGTGGGATTCATCTACGATCACATCGGCCTGGGTGGCGTCCTGACACTCGACGTGTCGACTTACGTAGTTTCATTCCTCTGTTATTTCGCCGTGCGCAAGGGAAAGCACATTGTCATGCGGCCTGAGGAAATCAAAGCTGACCTGGTAGCCGCCGAGACCCAACTTGCCCGCTTCTGGCGTGAAATGAAAGAAGGCCTGCGCTTTCTGCGCGATCATCGTGCCGTGGTCATGCTCGGCGTCAGTTGGGCATTGTTTCTGGGCGCCATGGTGACCGGCGTGGTCGTGACGCCGTCGCTGAGCGACCGCGTGTTTCACGAAGGTGCCAAAGGATATGGCTGGCTCAACGCCGGGTGGGGCACCGGAGCGTTTGTCAGCGCGTTGTATGCTCCGCAGATCATCGCCCGAATTGGGGGACGGCGCGCGATCGCCTTTTCGATGGCGCTGCTGGCGGTGTGCGTCGCGTTCGCGCCCATCTCCGGATTTTTCTTTCTCGCGATTCTCACCTACTTCGTCATGGGATCGGCGCGGGGAGTCGGCGGCGTGGCTATGAATACAAGCCTCATGGAAATGGTCCCCAAGCATCTGATGGGACGCGTCCAGAACGCGTTCTACTTCACGGGAACATTCCTGCAACTGGTGCTGGCCATTTGTGTCGGAACCGTCGCGCAGAAAGTCAGCCTGGTAGTCGCATTTGCGATTCTCGCGTCCGTTTACGCGCTGTCGTTCGTGGCGTCGAGCTGGCCGGTACCAGATCGAGTCCGCGAGGAAATGGCCGCCGACTAAGCCTCACCACGGAGGGATCGAGGCACGGAGAAGATCATCTCTTGGCCGTGGAATTGGCGCCCAGGGCTCTTATTGCTTCTCAATCAGCAATCAAGAATCAACAATCAACAATGTTTGCTTCTCCGTGCCTCCGTGTCTCCGTGGTAGGAAAACGCCTCGGCCTGTTATCCTTTCCATTTCCCAAGGAGAGCTATGTCCGCTGATCTACAAGGCAGAAATGCCGTTGTCTTCGGAGTCGCCAACAAGCGCTCCATCGCGTGGTCGATTGCGCAAGGACTGCACGCCGCCGGCATGAAGCTTGCCATTACCTATCAAAACGAGCGCCTGGAGCAGGAGGCCAAAGACCTCATCCTGTCGCTGCCCGGCGCCGAAGGCTACATGTGCGACGTCTCCAAAGATGAAGAGATTGCCCGTCTCTTCGCCACGCTCAAAGAGCGTCATGGCAAGCTGCACACCCTGGTGCACTCGGTCGCGTACGCTCCGGCCGACGAACTCAAAGGGAGTTTCGTCGATACCTCGCGTGAGGGATTCCGTGTCGCGCTGGACGTGAGCGTCTATTCGCTGATCGCTTTAGCCCGCGCGGCCGCTCCGCTGATGACCGAAGGAGGCTCGATCATCACCATGACCTATTACGCCTCGGAAAAAGTGGTCCCGCGCTATAACGTGATGGCGGTCGCCAAAGCCGCACTGGAATGTTCCGTACGATACCTGGCCTACGAACTGGGCAAGGAAAAAATTCGTGTGAATGCCATCTCGGCCGGCCCGATTAAGACCTTGGCCGCCCGTGGCATCGCGGGCTTCGGCGACATGCTGCGCGAGCACGAGGAGCGCGCTCCGCTGCGCCGCCGCGTGGAGATCGAAGAGGTAGGTTCCACGGGAGTGTTTCTGGCCTCTAACGGCAGTAGCGGCATAACGGGCGAAGTCATCTATGTAGATTGCGGCTACAACATTATGGGGTTTTGAAAGCAGTTCTCAGTTGCCAGTTCTCAGTTCTCAGTTTTGAAACTACATGTCTTTTCACCGCACTTAGGGACTGGCGCTGGCGCTGCCTATGCCTCGCGGTATACTCCTCAGCCATGACTCTGTACGGCCGAAATCTCTTCCGTCTCACTTGCCTCGTGGCAGCGATCGTGGCGCAGTCCACATTTGCCCAGACAGCGACGTCGCGCGCTGCCGCCGTTCTCGACTCCATGCCGCACGCGAAGTCGATCGAACAGGTAGCAATCTCCCCCGACGGAGCCCAGATCGCTTACATCGTGAGCGGGGAGATCTCCATGATTCCTACAACTGGCGGGCCGGCTCGCACGATTCCGGTAGAAGGCAAGCTGTCCGCTCGCGATGTGGCATGGTCCGCAGATTCCAAACAGATAGTTTTTCTGGCAGATTTACCCGGCGATGTTCCGGCTGCCCAGTTATGGACCGCCGCTCTCGATGGCAGCGCGCCGGTGAAGCGGGTCGACTTAAAAGGCTACGCCGCGGCTCCCAGTTTTTCTCCCGACAATTCGAAGCTCGCACTCCTCTTCATCGCGGGCATCCCGCGGATTGCGGGTCCGCTCCAACCCATGCTTCCTCTCGCGGGAGTGATCGACGATCAAATCTATGAGCAGCGCCTGACAACGATCGATTTGTCCAGCAATGCGCTCACGGCGATTACACCGCCCGACGCTTACGTCTACGAGTACGACTGGATGCCCGACAGTCAAGGCTGGGCTGCCATTGCGGCTCACGGCTCGGGCGACGCCAACTGGTACGTCGCTCATCTGTATCACGTCGACGCGCGATCCCACGACATGCATCAGATCTACGCACCCAAGCAGCAGATTGCCGAACCCCACGTTTCACCCGACGGCAAACAGGTCGCGTTTATCGAGGGCTTGATGAGCGATGAAGGCTCGGTCGGCGGTGAAATCTTCACCGTTCCCATGGCGGGAGGCACGGTCCGCAATCTCACTCCGAAGATCAATAGCTCGCCGTCCACATTGTGCTGGACATCCGCCGATCGGATCTTTTTCGGAGAAAACGTTGACGGCAAGTCTGGATTCGCAAGTGTCTCCCCCTCGGGCGGCGCGGTCCAGAAGATCTGGGCAGGTGACGAAGCTGTGAGCGCCGAGTTTTCTCTGAACGGCGCGCTCTCTCGTGACGGATCGGTCAGTGCGGTGATCCGGCAGTCACCAAGCACTCCTGCCGAACTCTGGGCAGGTCCGATCGGGAACTGGAAACAACTGACAACGCTCAACGCTGGAGTTAAGCCCGCATGGGGCGAGATGGTGAATTTCCACTGGATGAATGGAAAGTTGCGGTTGCAAGGCTGGTTGATGCTGCCTGTCAACTACACTCCAGGCAAGACATATCCGCTTATCGTCAATGTGCATGGCGGTCCCTCAGCCGCCTGTCACGCCCGGTGGGACTCGCAGATCATAGGGCCCCAGTCCGCGATGGGCTACTTCGCTTTCTGCCCCAACCCGCGCGGAAGTTACGGACAAGGGGAAGCCTTCACTCGAGGCAATGTAAGAGATTTCGGCGGCGGCGATTTTCGCGACATCATGGCTGGCATCGACGCGATTTCAAAGCAATATCCGATCGACCCACACCGCCTAGGCATCCGCGGCCACAGTTATGGTGGCTACATGACCATGTGGGCGGAAACGCAAACGCGTCGCTTTGCGGCAGCGGTGGCCGGTGCCGGACTTTCCGACTGGCTCAGCTACTATGGCGTGAACGAAATCGACGAGTGGATGATTCCCTTCTTTGGCGCTTCGGTCTACGACGATCCAGGGGTTTATGCCAAGAGCGATCCCATGCACTTTGTGAAGAACGTTAAGACACCGACGCTAATTCTCGTCGGCGATCGCGATGGCGAAGTTCCGGTCGAGCAGTCCGTCGAATGGTGGCACGCTTTGAAGGCCGTGCACGTTCCCGTGAAGTTTGTGGTGTATCCCAATGAGGGACACGTTTTCGTTAACCCAGCCGATTGGCACGACTACTTCCAGCGTTCTCTGGAATGGTTCGACGAATGGTTCGCTAAGGCATCGGCGCAGCCGTAGTCTCTGTTCGTGGGGACGGTCGCCGAAACCTCCTGAGCGTAGTCGAAGGGGCCGTCCGGCGGAGCGAAGCTCCGCGGCTATTGGTAGATGCCGCTGAGCTTCGCTCTAGCGGGACAGCCGAGGCTGCCGTCTCTACGTATGCGGCTCACGGCGTATATCATCTGACTGTGTCCTCCATCGCAGGCACGGCACCCGAAGATTTTCATCGACGGATTCGCCGAATCCAGGCCATCACAATCACATGGATGACCATCGAGGCCGCTGCCTCCCTGTGGGCCGCCCTCCGCGCCAAAAGCCCTGCCCTGCTGGCCTTTGGCGGCGATAGCGCAATCGAACTACTATCCGCTGCCGTGGTCTTGTGGCGATTTCGGCGACCCGCATCCGAAGAGCACGCTGAACGACGTGCGGCTCGGATCGCCGGAGTCCTCCTTCTCCTCCTGGCAGCCTATGTGGCAGCAGTCTCGGCGTTGACCCTGCTCGGCTACAGCGGGCCCAAGCCAAGCCGAATGGGAATCGCGATTCTGGCACTAGCGGCGATCGTGATGCCATGGCTCGCTAGAGAGAAGCGCCGCTTATCATCCGCGACAGGCAGCGCTGCGCTGCGCGCCGACGCCGCGGAATCCATGTTGTGTGCTTACCTCTCACTGATCGCGCTAGTTGGACTAGCAACAAACGCATTCTTCGGAATCGGCTGGGCCGACCCGATCGCTGCTTTGGCGATCACGCCCTTCATCGTTTGGGAAGCACGCGAAGCCTTGCGAGGCAAACCATGTTCGTGCCGGTAATTCTCCAGCACTCGTTATAAGATTGTCCTATGGTTGACCGGCGTATCGCGTTCACGCTTTTCGCGGTGGCGATCTTATTTTCGATGGTGCGCGAGTGGCAAGCACCTGTCGCGTGCCTACGCTCTTTAACTATTAGCTCAACCGAAACGGTTGCGCATTAGAGAGCGATCCTGATCCTCCGCTCACTCTCCCCTTCCCTTTCCAGCGCAATCTCCACATCCCGCTCGCGCACCAATCGCGGGAACTTCTCCCCCCATTCGATCAGCAGGATGCTGTTCTCGCCGCGCAGGTCGTCCAGGGCAAGCGTGTCCAACTCACGCGGAGTGTCGATCCGATACAAATCGATGTGAAAGAGATTCGCGACCGGCCCGCGATATTCGTGAATCAGGGTAAAGGTCGGGCTGGTAACGTCTTCTTCGGAAGCTGCTTCGAATATCGCGGCAATTCCCTTCACCAGCGTGGTTTTTCCAGCACCCAGATCGCCGCGCAGGAGCACCAGTTTGGGAGGCGCGAGGAGTTTGGCGAGAGTCCGTCCGAAAGCGATCGTCTCCTCCGCTGAATGTGTGGTGATCTCGCGCAGCAACTGGTTCGCTTTGCTTCCATGGCTCACCGGATCAGTATAGAACCGCTCCCGCCCCGCAGCGGGTATGCTGCGAGCACGAAGCAGATTCCTCGCTTCGCTTCGGAATGACAATCTGGTTGGTTGCCGCTGCAGGCGAACGTACCTGAAGCTGCATGGAAGAACGGCCCTTCAGGATGTCACGGAACTGGACACCTTCAGGGCCGCGTTGAGGCGATCAAATAAATGGGATTTCCCCTTACGGGCTCGCTGCGCATCGCTGGACAGCCGAGGCGGCTGTCCCTCCGTGTGTGGTTTTAATACGTTGAGAACGCGCTCGACTTCATCCCTAGCGAACTCCGCTCCACTACGTGATCGAGCGAAGTGCGCAGGCGGCGATGGTCGTCGTCCTCGATCGCTACGAAGCGGAAGGGCTGGAGCACGCTGTCGTCGAGCTTGCGCGTCGGGCTGAGAACTTCGGCCATCCCGTGTACCGGGCCGGCCTGCGTCTGGAAGGCAACTTCGACGAAGTCGCCTTCGCCCAGCGATTGGGGAAGGCGCAACAGGCCTCCGGTTACCGAGATGGTTTGAAGTTTCGCTTTCGTGCGGCGGCCATCTTCAAGACGAATCGCAGCCAGAACTGAATCTCCGAGCTGGATCCGGGCGGCGCGCCGCGAGGGGTGCGGTTGGGGGAAGTGGGTCATAGGCCTAATGCACTATGGCACTAGCCAATATTGCGTAACAGATTACGGAGGCCCCTTGTCCGGATTCCACACGGGAAACGGGAATTTGGCTCATGAAATCTCCAGCCTACGAAGGACTTAGATCACGTTTACTCTCTAGCAAATGTCCTAGAGGACAATAGGTCTTTTGTGGGGACGGCCGCCTTCGGCCGTCCGCCGTATGGAGCCGGGCTCTTTTGCCGGAGTACCCTGAGCTCGCTCGATTCAATTATCTTGTAAGCAACCTCCGGAGGAAGCATGTCGCGACTCTTTCAAATCTTCTTGCTCGCGCCCGTGGCACTCGCCACGCCCGCATTCGCCCTAACGCCGCAATCCGGTCCCGCACTTCGCGTCGCTATCGTTGGGCTGGTTCACGGCCACGTTCACGGATTTCTAAGTCAATACCAGCACCGCCCGGAGATCGAAATTGTGGGCGTTGTCGAGCCCGACTCGAAACTTCGCGCTGCAGCCGCCACCCGATACGGCTTCCAAGCCGCGCAAATGTTCGCCGACTTGGACGACATGAACGC
>Ga0210399_10005175_pt1 | contig 10153 bp, 10 predicted proteins | sample IncBWC14MmetaG_FD_150865 | JGI IMG/M metagenome (GOLD analysis project Ga0210399, IMG submission 150865) | Forest soil microbial communities from Barre Woods Harvard Forest LTER site, Petersham, Massachusetts, United States - Inc-BW-C-14-M | ecosystem: Environmental > Terrestrial > Soil >...
GGGCTTGCGTGCTGGTGCGTGGTCTCTGCGAGCGGCCAAGTGGATTCCAACGGCCATTTCGGCGCCTTTGTCTCTGGCCTCAAAATTCCGTTTCCCGGCAACCGAGACCGCGCCAAGCAGAGAGCGATTCGAATGCGCCGCTACCGCTGGGAAAGGCGTTCTTCGACTTCGGTTGGTAATCCCGGAGGGCAAGCTTGCGCGGTTCGTATCAGCGACGGATAGCGAGGTAAGTGTTGCAATTGGCATGCTGCCCACGCGAGCGGCGCTGTGACTGGGAAAGAGCGAAAGCCCCACGCGCGGACGCACGGGCGAGTATGGGACGGTACGGCCCCCATGGACAGTTTATGTGATCGGGATGTTCTGGCGCAAGCACCAATCCCACCAGCGCCGTGAACACGGCGAGGACATCGCGATAGACTAACCGAAGCGCCGACGCGGCATGCGCCCGATGAAAAAAACGCCAGTCCAAGCAGGCTTATTTTACTCGTGACTCTGGGGTGGATTGCCCTTGAGCCGATAGACGAGCCCAGTCTTGGTCGTGCTGAGAAAGAGCCAGTCGTGAGTGGACTGCTGCAGCGCGATAAAGAACTGCTGGCAGCGGTGGATCGCCTTCTCGTGGACTTCGTCCCGCCGTTTGAACTTTGCCTCGAATGCAAACTCGCCACACAACGGATGGTGCGTGCCGCGCTCCCGCCAGATGCCGATGTTGGACTCGGCGGTGATCCCCTTGCCAAAGTCTAGGACCCCGAGGTCCTGAAGCACCTCCTCGACGATGGTCTGGTTCACCAAATCGACCCTATCTGTGTCGGAGGTTTTCAGCCCCGCCAACGCGGGGAACACGCGCGCCAGTGTTCCCATCGATTGACGGTCGCCCTCCGGCGCTTGGCTCAAGGGGAATTGCGCGTTGTGAGAGAACAACAAGCGATACCCTCCCACTTCATTCTTCAGCGGCAGAGCCTCGGCTTTGAACTTGATCCGGTAGTTACCGGCAAAATTCGGCCGCACGTCCAGCTGCGCCGCCTTCTGCATATCATCGTGGCGAAACTTGAAAACGATTTCCGGTTCGCCCGCAGGGAAGCCCGATTCATAGGCTATGCGCTGTCGTAGTATAAATGCGTTATTGTAGAGCCGGAAGTCGGCGGTATCCAAGAACACCACTTCCCGGATTGCCGGCTTTAAGACTACGCCCTTGTTGGTAAATCCTACGCCAAATTCCTTCGCCGTCTTTGCCACCAGCTTTCCATAGTCGAGAAAGACCTTTGCAGCCGTAAAGCGGTCGGGCTTGAGGATGAGCTTGCACTCAAGATATTGAACCTCGTCGAGCGGATGACCGTCACTGTATTTGCTCTGCTTGCTGTCGGTGACGGGAGCGAAACGTGATCGGTACTTTGGCATGTTGTTCCCACCATTTCTGCTGAGCCAACACCAGATGTTTTAAAGGGGATAAATCATCGCGACCAGCGCGACGGTAACAAGCAAAGTCAGCAACAGCAGCGGCAGGCCGACCTTGACGTAGTCGCCAAAGGCGTAACCGCCAGGCTCCATCACCAGCATATTCACCGGGGATGATACGGGCGTCACATAAGCGGCGCAGCAGGCGATCGACACGGTCATAGCGAATGCATATGGCGAAATGTGCAGTGCCTGGGCGGCGTCGATCGCAATCGGGCCGATCAAAACCGCAGTCGCCGAGTTCGAGACAAATAGTCCGACCAGCGCAGTGACCAGAAACACCACTATCAGCATCGCGATCGGCCCAATCGATCCCAACGCTGCAACCAACTCCTTCGCCATAAGGTCCGTTGCGCCGGTCTTGGTCAGCGCCGTCGCTAGCGGCAACATCCCGGCGATCAGTACCACCGTCTTCCAACTTATGATGCGATAGATAGCATCCAGCCGGACACAGCCGCGGGCGATCATCGCCAGCGCGGCAAGTAAGGCAGCCGCCGCATTCGGGATGACTCCGAACGCCATCACCGCAACCATGACCGCGAGAATGGCGATGGCTAGGGTCGCATGCTGGCGGGCCGGAAGTCGCTCCTGATACTCTGCCGGCAACGCCAGAACCACGAAGTCATCACGGTCATCCCACAATTTACCGATATCTGCCCAGTCGCCTGCCACCAGCAGAGTATCGCCAAAGTCCAGCGTCCGATTGACCAAGCCTGCCGTCAGGGCTTCGCCGCGATGGCGAATGGCCAAGACCGACACGTGATAGCGCGAGCGGAAATCGATGTCGCCCAACCTCTTGCCGATCAACTTCGACTCCGGCGCCAGCATGAGTTCTGCGGTTCCGAGTTCTTGTAGCACCTCGGCGCGCGTCCGCTCATCGAGGTGGGGCATTTCCTCGAGTAGCAGTGTTTGGATGAGTTGTCGTGCTGCCTCCATTTCGGCGACGATAAAGACGGTGTCGTCGGTCTCGAACACAGACTCCAGCAGCGCGGGCAGAAACCGCGATTTGCCATGTGAAATTTTCTCAAAACCCACAAGGACAGCCCCGGAGTCGTCGTGCAGTTGTTTGATCTGAGCCACGGAACGATCGATCAGAGGCGAGCCGGCTAGTACGCGCAGCCGGTGCCAGCGTCCGGTAAGTCCATAAGAGCCGACGAGATCGTGGACGCTCGGCGTCGACGCCACAGCGTCCTTCGCGGCGAGTTGCTTGCTCAGCAGGCCCCGTGCAGCCAACATGAACGCGATAGCCGCGGCTAGCATCGCAAGGCCGAACGGTGTCCAGCTGAAGAAATCGAGTGGCGCTAGGCCGCGGCTCCGCAAGGTGCCTTCGACAATCATGTTTGGCGAGGATGCTATCAGGGTCATCATCCCGCTGATCAGCGCGGCGACGGACAACGGCATGAGCATGCGTTTGCCGTTCAAGCTCGTCTTCCTTGCGACGGTCAGGACCAGCGGGATGAACATGGCCGCGATCGCCGTAGAGCTCATGAACGCGCCGACTGCTCCCGCGAGCGTCATGATCAGCACGATCAGGCGGGTCTCGTTACCGCCACCTAACTTCGTCACTGACTCGCCCAGACGGTGCACGACCCCGGTGTTCACCAGGCCCTCGCCGACAATAAAGATCGCGGCGATCAGAACGACGACCGGATCGCCAAAGCCCGCCAACGCTTCACGCGGCGTGAGCACTCGGGAAAGTATGAGCGCCAGGACGACGAGGACAGCGACGACGTCGACACGCGGTCGTCCCCAGGCGAACAGCACGATGGCGCCGGCCAGTATGCCGAAGACCACCAGCATCGGGCCGGTCACGGCCGCGTGCCCGTCGCGGAAGCGGCGCGGTCCTTCGCCTCGATCGACGCGCCGAGATTGCGAATTCGGGCTGCCTGCACGACACTGAACTTATGCACCTCGACAGCCTGCGCTGGAACCGTTGCCACCGTGGGAATAGGCCACGACATGTTATCGATCTCCGTTTTTGCTAAGTCGACTTAGTTCAGGATCCCCTCTTTCAAGGACGTGGAGACGATTGTCGTTATCAAACGATCGTCTCACGACTCGATATGAGGGGGCTGTCGCCAAGATGCACCGGCAGCACGCGCCGACGACACTCAACGCGAAACCGCTTCACCAGCGTCGGCTCGCCATCCAGATTCACATTTAATTCGTTCTCAGACTCGTATTCGATCCAGGAGCTTCGCGACGTCACCAGTTGAGCGCGAACGGCCGCAGCACCTTCTCGCAACAAGTGGGAGAAAGTGTCGAGACGTGCCGCGTGGTTCAGTTCGGGAAGGATCATCAAATCGAGGAGACCGTCATCAAGTACAGCGTCCGGGCAAAGTGGCACGCCGCCTCCAGCCTGCCGGCCGTTGCCGATCGCAACGGCGACGAAAGGTCCTTCCCACGAGAAACCTTCCGCCCGAAAGCTTCCGCGGTTCGCGGAGAGCTCACCGAAGCGCGAGATGCCGGTAAGCACATAAGCCAGTCCGCCCAGGCGCCGCTTAAGCTCCGGGTCGGTTTCCACGGTGACACGCGAGCCGAAACCGCCCGATACCAGGTTTATAAACGGCCTGTCGTTGATAAGGCCCATATCGATCCATCGCGGCGGGGTGCCGGTGGCAAATTGCAGCGCTGCGGTCAGATCCTGCACCGGCACGCCGGTTGCGTGAGCAAAATCGTTGGCGGTGCCGAGAGGAAGAATGCCAAGAGAACATTGCGCCGGCAAACCCGCACCATAAGCGGTGGCAAATACCTCGTTGATGGTGCCGTCTCCACCGCCGGCTACGATGCAACTAACCTTGCCTGTGCCGGCATCGGCGACCGCTTCGGCTGTCAAGCGCGTGGCATCTCCTGGCTCCCAGGTAACTCGCACCTCTACAGGGTGACTTTGCCGCACAGCGCGAACAGCCGTTCGCACGCCAGCGTTGCCAGCTGCCTTGCCGTGCAGAATGATGCGGGTTGCTACCACCGGTTTCGACCTGCTGGATCGGAGGCCCTGAATTTCCTCGCGCCTAGTGAACCATCATGTCGCAGCGGCAGCCAATAATCCAGCGAGCCGCCGAATTTGCAGATGGGTCTCGCGCACACAAGCAAAGTCCCGGCCGTCGTCCGAGATCTGACGTTGGACGTGGCCCCGGCGTTCAACGGGGTGATCGGGCGCGTGTGTTTGGAAGCACCCATCTTGCGACCCGACCGAGGTCCAAGCTCACAGCACGATCCTCCAGACTACGCAGCTGGCCAGGCAGCCCCTTCACGAGGAGAATGTACGGTTGGCTTTCACATTCCCTCTGCCCCACGAGGTAACATCGACGCAAATTCCACTTCAGGATGCAACTACGCTATGCCCGACATCGTCTTCGAGAGCCAAAATATGGGTCGCAATCTCTCGACTCAGCCGGGGATCGTCCTAATCATCTCGATGGACTCCGGTCAAACGGGCGTTGCCGAAGTGCCACAGGATCAGAAGATGAGAGACGCCCTGTGGAGAAGGCCAATGTCGCAGCCGCGATTAGCGCAGTTCCATGGGGCCGGCGCTTGCGCGAGACGCGCGACCAGAAGAGCGCGCTGTGCTTCCAACAGAAATCGTCGCAGCGGACGATGCCTTGCGAAGCAGCCTCGCCGCCTACCGTGCTGCGAGCGTTCTCGTGGAGGCATCGACCGTGACCGAAAACGCGGCCTTGGCAGCGTACAAAAGCGGCTTGGGGACGCTAACCGCATCTATCGACGCTCGCTTCGCTCGGCCCGCGCAGTCCGGAATACTGGCACCTTCTGGTCGAGGCAAAGAAACTTGCCTATTACGATCTCATCGCCGTCAACGGCGATCCCGATGTCGTCAAGATCCCGCTCGACATGCTGCTCTCGAAGTCGCATGCCGAACAGCTCTGCGGCCGTGTCGATCCCGCCCATGCTTCGCCGACCGGCCGGCCGGGCAAGATCGCGGCGAATGGCGACACGATCGTGCTCTCGACCGCCGATGCCGAGGGCAATGTCGTCGCCTGGGTCAACTCGAACTACGCCCCGTTCGGCTCCGGCCTCACCGTGCCGGGCTACGGCTTCATCCTTCATGACCGAGGCGCGCTCTTCAGCCTCGACCCGGCCTCACCCAATCTCATCGCGCCGCATAAGCGACCGTTCAACACGCTCTCGGCCGGCTTCGTCATGGACGGCGAGCGGCCGCTGATGTCGCTCCTCCTGATGGGCGGCGAGATGCGGGCGCAGGGTCACGCTCAGGCGCTGGTCGACATCTTCGATCTCGGCGCCAACCTCCAGATGGCGACCGACATAGCGCGTTTTCATCACAGCCAGGTCTCGAACCAGCTGACGCTCGAGCCCGAGCTCAACGCCACGGTGGGGTCGGCGCTCGCCGCGATGGGCCATCAGCTGACCCCGCCCTCGAGCGGCAGGGTCGGCGGCTATCAGGCGATCTATATCGAGCGTCCGGCGGCACCGGGGACATTGCCGATCTATCGCGCCGGCTCCGACCATCGCAAGGATGGAGCAGCAGTCGGTTGGTAGGCAGTGGAGCAACATCACTGCGGCGGCTCGCCGAGGCCCTGAACGCGCGCACATCGTGAACCGCACCACCTGCGATCCGTTCACAACCTCAGTCATATCGTCTGACCCCTTGAGTCGAGCGCACCTTTAGGGGAGGTAGGTTCAGGCGGCGTCGGCGGACTCCCGGGATAGTCCCCTTAACGCTCCCGGGTTTGCCTTCAGTGGCTCATAGCCGAAATTATCGGATCGCCATAATTTTCGGGCCCGGAGTTCAGCGAATGAGCAACAAGGCATTCGACAAGGTCGCGAAAGGTCTGCGCGAGGCGCTGTCGATCGCGCGGGGGGATACCAAGCCGGCAAGGCTTCATATCCCGGCGGAAATTGACGTGCGTTACATCCGAAACAAGCTTCGCTTTCTCAAGATGATTTTGCGGCAGCGTTCGGTTTTACGCTCAATCATATCGCGGCTCGCTTGGCGGGGTGCGAACCTATTTGATGCTTATCGAGCGCGATCCGGGCACCGTAATTGCCATGCTTCGGCCGCTGCGCGAGGCGCGCAAGGCGGTATAGAGGCGACGGCGCTGCGCCCGGGTCGGAATTGAAATTGTGACGCCCTCGCTTTACTCAAGCGCCCGAGCTGATTCGCCGCGGCGAGGAAGATGCTGCCAGTCGATCCAGGGGCTCCTGGCCACGTCTGCAGGTCCTATGACGAGCTGGTCGACGCGATTGCGCAATCAGCGCTTGGTCGGAGTGTAGCTCGATACCGGACGCGGCATCGGTCCCTGGGCCAGATAGCGCGGGACGATAATGCGTTCGCCTATTGTTAACGCTGCTTCCTCGGATTGCTGATTGATCTGTGCCAACGCCCAGAGCGGCACATGGTAGGTTGCCGCAAGGGTTTGCAGCGTATCGCCGGCACGGGCCGATACTGGTACACCGCTGTCCCACAGGTCGATCGAAGCAGTGGCCGGAACGACAAGATGCAGTGGCTCAGCTTCACCCGCGGCACTCGCTGGTGTCGCCGCGAGCGCTCTGACCTTATCGACTATTTGCTCCTGGATACGATCAAACTTATCGATATTGATGTGGACGATCTCGGGGCGGTCGTTTAGGTCGAAGCTTGCGTAGTGGCTATGGAAGCCCTGTTCGCGCAATAGGTTGGCCCCGCCCAGAAGGCTAGAAGACTGGTACAGGTTGATGAAGCGCTCGACATTCGGAGGCACTTTGTCTGCAAAGCGCGTAGGGTCGTAGGTGACGAGCAAGCCCACCGGGACATCCGCGGCTGCGAGATATTTGGCAAAGGCGACGGCGGAATCACCCCCTATCGAATGGCCGATGATGCTGATCGGCTGAGGGTCGAGGCGGTAATCGCGGATTGCTTGATTGGCGACAGCCGGCCAAATCAGATGGGAACTAATATCCGTCGGGATGCCGACGCGTTCGATGCGCTGCGCCAGTTCGTCCAGGCCCCAGTCAATAACGGCGATCAGCCCGCGGAACAAGTAGGCGCGTCCGCGCGGTTCTGCTGTGTCCTTTCCTGCGCCGCTTAGCGGCGCCGCGCCTGCACAGACACTGACGAGGCAAGCCGCGATCAAGACGGCTGCGATGTGCTTGGCTAGAACCATAAGACACTGCTGATAGTGGAGTCAGCGCGTCCCCGACCAAGGATCGTAAGGTTTGTTCGGCAGACTTTTGAGGGCGGCATTATATACCTTCTCATCCGCTTTGGGCGCGGTACGCGGAGCAAATACCACACATTAAATTTCGGAAAGAATTACCCCATTCGCTCGATAAGTCAGCGGTCGCGACGCGAAATCGCAGCGATGCAGGATCGCGACGGCGCTCTGCTCGTCCTCAATCGGCGCACACGCCGCTTCTTTCCCTTCATCAACTGTATCTTGGCTGATGCCGGGTACCAGGGGCCGAGGACCGCGGCCGCCATCACCAAGACCGGCACCTGAGCGCTGGCGATCGTCAAGCGCGATGAAGTGCATCGCTTCCTCGTGCTTCCCAATGGATCGCTGAGCGCAGGCTCGCCTGGATCAGTCGCAATCGGCGCCTCGCCACGACCGAACTTGCCACTTAGCGGCACCTGCTCGAGAATAGAAACATGTAAACATCACTTGGCAGAGATGCTGCCGGCCCACTCTGCGATGCCGTAGGGAGGACGACTGCCGCCGGTTTCCTCATTGAATGTTAAGTACGTCAATTGCCATCCGGGCTTCTTCGGGATGTTTCCGATCTGTTTCGCATAAATGCCGCAATTGGTGGCTCTCATGCAAACAGTGGGGGTTGTTGGGGCAATCCTGTCACCTGCGACTGGGCTGTCGTCGCCAACGGGTGCAAGGCATCCCGTTGGCTATCAGCGATTGGGGGATAAAGACGTGAAGAAGCTGGCAACCGCTATTGCCTTGTTTTGCTTCTTAACCTGCTCTCCCGTTCATGCCAAAACGTTCGTTGGTGTCATATGGCCCATGTTCGGGCCTTTGCCGGCAATTGGACTCGTTGAATTGGTTGCCGAACTCAAGCTGATGCCGGACGTCGAAGTTAGTACCTATCTACACCAGTCATGGCCGTCTCTTGTCGAGGACATCAACCGTCAGGCTCCTGGGACGCGCACAGTTGTTATCGGGTATAGCCTTGGAGCCAATAGCTCGGTTTTTGTAGCCAATAACGCCAAATACGTGGATCTGATTATTGCGCTGCAGCCTTCGATGCTGAGCTGGAATCCGCCTCTCACCGGCAAAGTGGGACGAGTGATCGAAATCTACAACCCCAATCCATGGATGACGTTCGGGGGCATGGGGTCGAAGAAGCTGATCGGGGAAAATATCGAGTACATTGCCAACTACGACTCGCACCCGGGAGCGCAGTTTAATTCAGAGTTTCGTAGCTTGGTGAAGAGTGAAATCGCTAAGCTTACAGCGGACAATACGGTCGTAACAGAGCAAGCGGCTGCATCGAGGCCAAACAAGATTGCACAGCTGCCTCAGTCGCCGGACCTAAAACCTGCAGAGAAGCGACTGACACATCAGCAAAGAGATTTAATGGCCAGCATCCAAATCGCGCAAACCGAAATGCCGAAGCAACCGAAGCGACCTAAGCCTGAGCGGGTTACGGACGAGCCGCCGAAACAGCAGCAAAGACAATTGACAGCATTTCTCGACGCGCTATCGAGTTCTGTGAATGCGGGGAGCCTGCTTGATCAGCGGCGGCTAACAATTGCAGATATGAAGGATTATGCTCAGCGCCGACTATCAATCGCAGTCATGAAGGATTATGCCGAAAGAACGTACCATGGCTCGCGTACAGCCGAATTGACGACAACAGCTTCTGATTAATCTGCATTTTAGACGCGATAGTGGGGTCAGGGTGCTGCTCACGATGCTTGATGCAGGCCAAAGGAGGACCTAAAAAAGGGAAGGGCCGGCGCGAAGCCGGCCCCCCATAGTAACCGCGGACGGAGAGTTACCCCTTCGTCACGACGGGCGGCGGCGGTGGCGCCTTGCCTTTGCCGTAGTACTGGGCATTGGCGGTGACGCTAAGGAGAGCTAGCACCGCGGCCGCTAGAGCGAGTTGTTTCATCAAAGACTCTCCATTTGTCATGACTTTCCAAGATATCCCGGGCGGCATCGCCGCCTCTAGTGCTGAAAAGACACACTCATAATTTTTTTGCATTTGCCGCCGGGATGGCGAGCAATTGCCATCTCCGCAAGGAAAAAAAGCCACCTCCGCAAGGAAAGCTATGCGGCAAATGCCAAAAACTGCGAGATCTTCGCGATCTAAAAACCTCAGGCTCTATATGATAGGAAATAAGGCTCGTGCCCAAGGAGTGCGAAATCAACCTTATGCCAGGATTTTGCCGGAATGCGGAGGGCGCGATGCAGGAAAGGCTGACGAACGGGGATTGGGGGACCTTGCGGTCACGGGGGAGACATTATGCAGTGGACGCTGATGGGTAGCTCTTCAACTCGGCTGCCGGTGTTGTTGACATTGATTGTCACAACGGGGCTTGGCCTTTCGATGGCTAGTGCTCAGACCAGCTCACAATCCGCCACGAGCGGAGCCGGGCAGTACTACGTCGAGTTTCGTTCTCGCCAAGCCTGGGACTACGGTCACACCTTTGTTGTATTCGGCCGCGTCGGCGAGACCCCCGGGAAGAAAAACGTTGCTGGGCTTTCGCCAAAGGGCGATGACCCCAAAATGT